>Ga0190283_1001471_pt1 | contig 10433 bp, 10 predicted proteins | sample 48691801_MG_FD_161669 | JGI IMG/M metagenome (GOLD analysis project Ga0190283, IMG submission 161669) | Hydrothermal vent microbial mat bacterial communities from Southern Trench, Guaymas Basin, Mexico - 4869-18-0-1_MG | ecosystem: Environmental > Aquatic > Marine > Hydrothermal vents >...
GGCTTGTTCTGCAGGTACCGTCAAACTTACTTGCTATTAACAGGTAAGCTTTCTTCCCTGCTCAAAGTATTTTACAACCCGAAGGCCTTCTTCATACACGCGGCATTGCGTCGTCAGGCTTTCGCCTATTGCGAACGATTCTCGACTGCAGCCTCCCGTAGGAGTCTGGGCAGTGTCTCAGTCCCAGTGTGGCCGGTCACCCTCTCAGGTCGGCTACCCATCGTCGCCTTGGTGAGCCGTTACCTCACCAACAAGCTAATAGGGCGCGGGCTGATCTTCACACGGCAGGCCCGAAGGTCCCCACCTTTAATCAAAATAACCGAAGTTGTTTTGATAATATTCGGTATTAGCTACGCTTTCGCGAAGTTATCCCCAATGCGAAGGTACATTACCCACGTGTTACTCACCCTTACGCCACTTTCCACATTCTATTTCATCCGAAGAATCAGCAAAATGCTTCACGTTCGACTTGCATGCCTAATCCATGCCGCCAGCGTTCGTTCTGAGCCAGGATCAAACTCTCCATAATAAAAATATTTTTAATCCGGTTATTATATCCGGATTGTTTCTAATTGACTTGGTGGGATTCCATATAAATATGGTTTCCCGCACTCGTCTCGGTGTACCAAAAGCTTCCAATTGTCAAAGATCAAATCTATTTTTGCGATTTGCACAAGGCGTAAAAACCTAATGCGGCAAATATTATAGTTAAATTACCGGTTAAAGTCAAGCCCCTTTTTCTATATCTTTTTGAAGATTCTCGTCAAACCTATTTCCGGTGCGGTTGAAGACGATTTTCAAAAGGGTCGCATAGTTTATCAGAAATTAATCTGATTGTCAAGCCCCTGATTTTTTCCTTCTGATTCTCTTACATAATTAAGTGTTTCAGTCGGTCTTTCATTCAAGGGGCGAATATTATATCAGAAATTAATCTGATTGTCAAGCCCCTTTTCATTTCCTTCTGATTCCCTTATATATTAAGTGCTTCAGTCGGTCTTTCATTCAAGGGTCGAGTATTATATCAGAAACTTTTCTGAATGTCAAGCCCCTTTTCATTTCCGGGTGCATGGAAATTTTCGGGATTATGCAGTTGCCTGTAATAGTGGTAATTCGCTAAAATCTCCATTTAGATATGCACATCGAATTTGAATCATTGTTTTTGCTCCATAGTCATTCCAACGAGCCCCTGTTATACGCATTCGTCTTGCAACCACTTGTTTACAACCACTTTCTACCATTCCGCTACCTATATAAAAACCGCGTTTACGATACTCGTGATATTTCATTCTTGATTTATTATTTAAAAAGTAATTTATTACCTTTCTTTTATTTTCACGTTGCTTCTCTGTTCTTACAGGTAAAACATTAAATCCTTCTATAAACTCATTCCACTTTCCGGTTTTTAATTTTTTCTTCTGTTTTTTTGCCCAACTTTTCCCCATATTATCTTCTTCATCCCATTTTAATAGTCGTGCTTCATAAATATGTTCGCTTGCATGATAAAAATCAAGTATATGTACAGCATTTGGAAAATGCATTTCTGCTAATGACCAATTTACTCTTGCGCCATCTCCAAGAAAAATAACTTGTTTTGCAGTTGAACATCCGCGTAGATATGCTTGTGAAAATAACCGATTTCCAAAATCATCTATATGTTCTATACCGGCAACATATTGCACATTTTCCGGTCTTCTGTCTTCTTCCGGTGGAGTTTCAAATATAACGCCAACACGACATTCGTTCCATTTCTCTTTTCCTCGTTTTGGCACATGAGCACCATCTACTTCAATATACATTCTCTCCGGTCCATTAGGTTCCTTTGGTCGTGTTTGACTATTGAAAATCTGTTTAATGTCTTTTTGTTGCTGTTCATCTATCAATTCTCCAAAATGTTCACAAACATCTTGTATACTGCGTGCATCTAATCTTATTCTTGAAAAAACTTTTATTGTTTCTGAAGCATCATCAAATGCACCTTTGGCTCCGGCAAAGTTTATCCATTGCTGTACACCGGAACTGTTTTGTTTGTATAATCCAAGCTTTTTATCAAACGGTGAATAACCACTATGACAATTCGGACAAACATAATAACGACGACTGTATCTTATATCTCCAAGCTGGCTTACAAACAATTTTTTCTCAAATCCTCTGTTCTTCATAGCAAAGCCACATTTTTTACAATGATGCTTTCCTATTTTCTCGCGTGCAGCACTTTCGTTTATCATTTCTTCATAATGTTGACGTCCTGCTTCTCGTGCTTCGTCCCAACATTTTGTTTCGTAAAGTTTGATATTTTCTTCTTTGAAAATTTCGTTTTTTTTTCGATTAAATCTGTCTTCTTCCATTCAGGTGAAGATAAATATTCAAACTTCATCGCTTGTTCAAAATCGTTTACCCACTCCTTAAATGCTGCGTAACGTGCAATACCGGTATTTATATATTCAGCTTGCTTTAACCGCAAAGTATATCTCTTTATTTTATCATTTTCTTTGGTCGTCCATACATAATATGGTCCATGTCTTTTAGATTTATCATCTCGACATTTGCAATTCGGTTTTCCACAAGTTCGAAACTCCTCGTGAATAGTTCCATCGCAAAACGGCATTAATGAATTCAGTTGCTCCATCAAAATAGTTTTTCTTTTCTTTATGGTGTGTTTTTTAGGCGTATTAATGGATTCAGTTTTCATAGCATTTCCTCCAATGTGTTACGGTTATATCTTGTGTTTATATTATACACAAGATTGTATCATAAAAAAATATAGATGTCAAGGGCTATTCAATGATTTTAACCTGTTTTTTATCCCGAAAATTTCCATGCCCCCTTTTTATTTGTGTCAAGTATGTTAAAATGACCTACACATTGTTTTTGTGACCCCTAATCTATATTAAATATTTCGGAAATTACAACTTTAATTTTCATGTATTTAAAAATGTTGTGATTTTTTTAAGCCATATAATCCCATTTCTCCCATTTCATAAACTTCATCTACTTGAAAAGTTTTAGAGTTAGCCATTAATCCATTTCCAGTTTGTTTAACAATAACAGTTGCGCTTGGCCTTTTAGGTTCAAGTTTCCCAGGTCTATTGAATAAAAAGTCACCTAAGCAAAAAATATTATTTCGCTCGTATTCTGTTTTGATATATTTATGAAAATGGTGAACTATAGAAATATCTGCGTTTAATTTATTGATTCTATCTAAATCAATTCCAATATCATCATTTTCAGGCATTTCTTTTCCGCCATGAATTATCAAAATAATTTTCTTCTTCTTCTTTTTATAAAGAGATATTTTACTTTTTAATTCATCATAGTTTTGATAAGAACCACCATAGTCATTTTTTGTTGCATTATAAGTTTTAAATTTAAAACCTTTTTTTCACTACTAACAAAATTACAATTAATTACAACGAATTCATTTTGAATAAAGTCTTTTGATGCTTGTATATTATTTAATCCTGCACCAATAAATTTCATTTGTTTCGAGTAATTTAATTGTATCATTAAATCCATTTAGCCCTAAGTCTTTAACATGATTATTCGCTAAAGTTACAAGAGTATTTTTATTTATCTTCAACAAGTCCAGAATAGATATATTAGAACTCACAATTGGTTGTATATTATTAGTAATAGACATAAGAAGTTTAAATAAAAAGTTTTTTATTTTATTTGTTCTTATTTGCAAAAAATACTTTTTATTATCCAAAGCAATTGGACCTTCTAAATTATAAATAACATAATCGGCATCTTTAATTTTCTTTAAAATTTCTTTATTAATTTTCACTGCTGTCCAAAACAGCATTTTTTAAAAATTGACATCCAATAATTATGGGCTTTTGGGACGACTTTGTTCTCTTTTTTTATTTCAAGCCCCCATATGCTGTCCAAAATGTTAGAACACAAACTCCGGTTGTTCTATCAATGGACCAATTGGTTGTATATTATATGGGTTTTTGAGCCATTCCCATAAATCACGATAGGTAAATAAGTTAAAACGTAACATTGCTATTAAATTTGACATTGACCAACCGACGCGACTGCGAAGTTTCATGTACTTAATCAACAGTATTGCTATAAGTGCTGTCCAAATCTGCGTCTTTAAAGCATTGGCCGTTGTTCCTATAAATGTTTTTATTCGAAGATTTTGCTTAATTGTTTTGAAAAATATTTCTATTTGCCAGCGTTCTTTGTAAATTGTCGCGATAGTTGATGCGCCAAATTTCAAATGATTTGTCCATAAGACTATTTCTTTTTTCTTTTTGGCATCCCATACGACCACGCGTCGCAAAAAGCTCGTGCATTTTTTAGATGAATAATAACCGGTAACTTTAATAATTTGGTCAGAAAGAATATTTCTGTATTTTGGAATTTTGCACTCTTCAACGATTGTGAATTTTGCATTTTTCTTTTGACGAGTTACAAAATAAACATCGTTGTCGGTACATTCTTGAAAGAAAGAATAATCAACGTATCCACGATCGTAAGCTACAATACTTCCAGGTGGAAACGAAAGTTTTCTGGCAACATTAATTTCATGAGTTTTACCGTCAGTTATATGCGCATATACAGGAAAATAACCATCGTGGTCTAATAGCAAATGAAGTTTAACAGCTCCCTTTGTTCGGCGGTATTCTGCCCACGGAAACAATGATAAACATAAATCAATTACAGTTGCGTCTAAACTAAGCAACTTATTTTTGAATTTAAATTTATGACCCGGAGCCACCATTTGACATTGCTTAAGAACTTGATAAAAAACCGATTGGAAAAGTTCCCAAGGCCGATGATTGTTAGCGTACGAAAGTGTAGATCTTGGCGGCGCTTTTTTCATTCCCAAATGATTTAGTTTGCCGAGACATGTTCGTAAACCATAACTGATTTCTCGTAATGACTGAGCACAACCAAGTTGAGCAAATAACATCGCTGCAAAGTGATCCCAAGAGGAAAATCCTTTGCTGTGAGCTTCGGTTTTATGTTCGCGAACTGCTTTTTCGAAATCAGTTCTTTTAATAACGTGTAGCATTTGTGAAAAAAGATTGGTATAATATTTCATAGGTTGAACTCCTTTTTTGTTATTTTGTTAACTATAATTTATATTATACCAAATCAGGAGTTTAACCTCATATTTAAAAACTTATTTTGGACAAGTGTGATTAATTTTATTAATATCAAAATTAGGTAGATTCCATGTTGAGGTATCACCAAATATCAAGATATTCATTATACTTCACTCCTAATATACTCGTATTTCCCATTTCCTAATGGAGGAATATCATCAACGAGATTAAAATTAAGGACAATGTTTTCGCCTAATATTTTTTTCATAACATTATTTATCACTATTTTATCATTATTCCAATCATGTATATTTTTAACAATAACTTTCAATATAAACTCATCTTTTTTCTTTTGAATTAATTGATATTTAGAAAATGATGTGAACAAATTACCTTCTAAGTCAAAATATAATGCAGAAGTAATCGCTGCACTATCAACAACTCCATTAGAAGTTTTAATCATATTATTTATTCTACCCTTTATATTCTTAATACTTCCCCATTTTTCGGTAAACTCAGCAACATCACCAATATCGTATCTAATCAGAGGCATGGAAAAATTATTTAAAGTGGTGACATATATTTTACCTTTAATAATTTCGAGATAATGATTCCAGACACTTAATTTTAATTCATCTAAACCACAAGCCATATCACCAACTTCTCTTGACCCGTATCGATTAAAGACTTTACACTTAAAAACCTCTTCAATTTTTTTTTTCATATGAGGGAACAATGTTCCAGCAGAAGTTAGTATTCCATTATCCGGTTTATATATATTAAGATTATTATCTGCAATAAAACACGCGAATTCATAAATTGACTGTACATAAGCTTCAACCCATTTAGGCTTATAAATGTTCCAATCGACAACATATTTTTTCATGTCTTCTTCAGACATTCTAAAAGTATTGAATTCCTTACGGTTATACAACCAATTTCTGAATCTGATACTGAATTTTTCTTTTCCCACGAGTAAATCTCTTTCCGAACCCCAAAATCGCAATTCTTTATCCCCAATTTCCTGTCCATTAATTTTCTTATAATAAATTTTATTTGCTATATTCCAATCGCAATAAAATTTATCTTGAATAAATTCTACAGGTTCACCGGTGCTACCACCAGAAGTGTTGCTGTATGCCTTTCGCCTGCCATAATTATCAGAACAAAGATGTTTTCCTTGTTGCCGAATTATATTTTTTGTAAGTATTGGAATTTTATCAAAAAAACTTAAGTTAACATTGCTATTCTGCACTACACCACATCGTGATAGTATTTCCCGATAATATGGAACATGTTTTGCAGAATGTAGCAAAAGAAAGCTCAAACGCGATTTTTGAATTTTCTTCAACTCATCAGAATCCATTGTATGCATTCTTTCAATGTGTTTAAGCGCCTTCGGAATTTCACTTCCGCTCAAACGCAAAAGTGTAAATATAAGTGTTTTTCGCCAATTCATATTTTTTTATCTACATTACATTTTTTTATAACATTCATAATAGCTCATCGCAACAGATTTCCACGACATTTTCTCTGCGTTAATTCTTGAAATACGTCCCATCTTTTCGCGTAATGTTTTATCATTTGCAAGTTCAAACAGCACATTTACTATTGCATCTGAATCTTTTTTAGGAATAATCTTTGCGTTATCAGAAAATAATTCATCACTACCGCCAACTCCTGTGCTTACAATTGGAAGTCCGCAAGCCATTGCTTCTAAAATAGTGTTTGACATACCTTCGTTCATAGAAGGTAGAACAAATACATCAGCTTTTTTATACATATCAATAGTTTTTTCATGTACAAGCCTGCCTGTAAAGTTGACTGAATTTGTAATACCCAGTTTTTCAGATTTTTCGAGAAGAACAGTTTTCATATCACCTTCGCCAACGATAAACAATTTAGAATTCTGATTTTTTTCGATGAGTTTTTTCCAAGCATCAAGCAAAAAGTGTATACCTTTTCTTTCAATCAATCTTGAAACGCATAAAACATTAAAAGTATCATTATTCTTATTTGTTGACGGAGAAAACTCATTTGTATCAATACCATTAGGGATAATCTCGATTTGCTGTTTTGGGGCTGATTGGAGAGCGAGTTCACATAATCCGTTACTGTTTGCAATAACCGCTTTCGATTTTTTCCAAATTTGTCTGAATAAAGGAGTTAGAATAATATAATGTGCCTGAAAACGAACGTTAAATCCCGGCACATCCGATCCACGTAAAGAAATAATATAAGGGACTTTTTTACGGTTCAATAATCCAAGTAAGCCGGATGGAAATCCAAAGAAGCAATGACATAAATCGTATTTATTATTACGAAGCAGTTTTTTACATTGTTTGCGAGCCTGCCATAAAAACCTAATAACTTCAGCTTCTTTCCAAAAATGAAGTTCTTTTTTTTTCACCGGTAAGAAATAACCTTTAATGTTAGGATAAATATCCTTGATTTCTAAAACATCTGATAAACCGGATGTAACAAAGTCTATTTGTAAATCATCGAATCCAGCAAACTCGCGAAATAAATATTTATTTGCATTTGCACCTCCCCCACCTATTGGAGGATATTCATAATTTACAAATAAAATTCGCATTAATTTTCGAAACTTTCTTTAATGTTATAAGAACTATCTTTTGTTGTTTCATAATAGCTTTTCGAAAGCATATCTGCTATCAAACCCGAAACAAACAATTGAATTCCCGTTAAAATCAAAAAGACAGCAAGCAGGGGCCAAACGGTATCTGATAAACTTTGTCCTTTAAAATACTCACAAACAGTTTTCAGGACCGCCAATGAGCCGAGTATGCCGAGAATCAGCCCTACGCTGCCAAGAAAATGAAGTGGTCTGACAGCAAACTTATGCCAGAACCAAATCGAAAGCATATCTATAAAACCTTTAAAAGTTCTTCTCCAGTTGTATTTTGTAACACCGGCAGTTCTTGCTCGATGATTTACGACAATTTCTCCGACCTTAAATCCTTTAATTTTTAGTAATGCAGGTATAAATCTATGCATTTCACCGTATAAACTCACACCTTTAAAGCATTCTTTTTTGTATATTTTAAGAGAACAGCCACTATCGTGAATACCGTCTTTTATAAGAATACTTCTCAATAGATTTGCGCCACGTGAAGTAAATTTTTTGAGGAAAGTATCTTTTCTGTGTTTCCGCCAACCGGAAACAATATCCAAATCGTTGTCTTCAAGATATTGAATAAGTTTAGGGATATCCGCCGGATCATTCTGTCTGTCACCGTCCATTGTGATAATATATTCGTATTTAGCGGCTTTTATTCCTGCGTCCATTGCGGCAGTTTGCCCGAAATTTCGGCGCAAACAAATACATTTCACCGGCGACAACGATTTAATCATATTTACTGTGTTATCAGATGACCCGTCATCAACGAGAATTATCTCGTAATTGTAGCCGTTATCTTCACAAACATTTTTTACTTCGTTGTGAAGTTCAACAACATTATCTTCTTCATTGAAAACAGGGACTACTATTGATATATTATGAGTCATTAATCGCCTTAATTGATTTATTTTAATGTTGTATCAAAGAAAATAATTTTTTCGTAGTAACCTTTTCTGCCTGGTTTAACTTTAATTGTTAAAGCACCAACGTCTTTTGTATTAATATTCAAGTTAAGCGGAGCAGTTTTCGGTCCTATTTTCTTAATTTTCTTAATTTCTTTATCATCACAATATACTGTTATAGTTTCATAGGGCCAAGGATTGCCAACGACCACGCAAACGCGGGTGTAAAAATTGTCATATTTCTTATTAAGTGGAATGGTAATAGTACCTTCTTTACCATCCGGTGAAGGAACAACTCTTAATGTATTGGTGTAATTCACATTATTATTTTTGTATAAATATTGTAATGTAACATTATAAAAATTAGAATTACTAATTCCGGAAATATCCTGCCAAGTTAGAACATTGTTTTTGCTTGAAACAATATTTTCGTTTGCACTTTTGATAGATTCCTTTTTTTTGACGTCAACATTCTTTTCAACTGCAACACAACCAAACATTAAAGCGCAGATTACGAATAAACTAATTGTTTTCATATCTTTTATCTCCATTGATGGTTAATATTTATCATATATAAGTTTTAGTATTAAGATATTATATCAAAAATACTTTAAAAAAGGAACTCCATTTGGAATTTGTGTGTTTTATTGCTATATGAGGGATATAAAAGCGAGGGGTGAGGGGCGAGCGGTAGGTAAGTTGCGGACAAAACGGACTAAACAGGCTGAACGGACAAGTCAGTTGAAATAGCTACTTTTTGTTTTTTATTAGTTTCCAATGACCTGTTTTTTTACTTCCTTCTCGCTTCAAAATGTTATTACTTTTTAAGAAATCAATATCTCTTTTTATCGTCTTTTTATTTACATCATATTTGACTGCCATTTCTTCTATTGTTATATATTTATTTATAATTATCAGCTTTATTAAATCTTTCATCCGCTCATTTAAAGGGACATTTAAAGGGACATTTAAAGGGACATTTAAAGGGACATTTAAAGGGACATTTAAAGGGACATTTAAAGGGACATTTAAAGGGACATTTAATTTTTTCTTTATTCATTTATTTTTGTTCAATAAATTTAATGCTGATTTGTATGAAGAGGAGTTTTTGATTGCCTTTCGGCGTTTTTTAGATTTTTTGTTTAGCTGATTATTAAATTTTTTTAATGCCTGATTCGCCTCGTAAAGTTGTCCGTTTTTCGCGTAAGTTGTGATTAATTTTATGTTTGGCCCGAATTGGCCGGGATTTAAACGAACGCTTCTTTTGTAATGATGCGCAGCATTGTTTAAGTCACCGAGTTTTTTGTAGATGTCTCCTTTGGCATATTCAAATGCCCAGTAATCTACTTTTGAGTTGTCATACCAATTTAATGCTGTACTGTAATCCCCTTCATCATAATAATGTTTTCCAAGCTCGCGAACCACCTGTTTATTATTATAATCGCTCATTTTTTGTTTTGTGTCGTAATAGGCGTTTTCGAGGAGTTTTACCCCCTGCTGTGTTTCTCCCCTTTTGGCAAGAATTTTGTTTGCATTGATGGCTGATTTAGCGATAGTATTTGGATTTCTAGAAGTTCGGGCTGCGATTTCATAATTTTCGAGTGCACGGTTTATCAAGTCATCTTTTTGGTTGGCATAGTTTTGATTTTCACTTGCGGCTCTTAAAACTTCAGCTTTTTCATACTCTAAATCAACATTTTCGGGATTTTTTTCTGCTACGGAGTTTATTGTGGCAAGCGCTTTGTCGAGATTCCCGCCGTCTTTGGCATAAGAGAGAGCGAGTTCGTGAGCGAGTTCGGGTGAGTCGGGTTTTAAAGAGAGAGCTTCTTCGAG
>Ga0190283_1001472_pt1 | contig 10427 bp, 5 predicted proteins | sample 48691801_MG_FD_161669 | JGI IMG/M metagenome (GOLD analysis project Ga0190283, IMG submission 161669) | Hydrothermal vent microbial mat bacterial communities from Southern Trench, Guaymas Basin, Mexico - 4869-18-0-1_MG | ecosystem: Environmental > Aquatic > Marine > Hydrothermal vents > Microbial...
CTGTATCCCGTAGCCAAAGGCGTCAATGGGGACCATCACTTTAACAGGCGCGGCCGCCTGTTGCGCGCCACTGTCGCTGCCGGCCGGGGTGGGCGTCACCACCTGGGGGGGGACACTTTGGGGTGCGGCCGTGACCACCGGCAGCGCCGGCGTCGGCGCCGCTTCTGTGGCCTGGGCCACGGCCGGCGGTTGGGCCGCTTCCCTGTCTGGGATAACAAAGATAATGACGCTGATGATGACCGCTACAATCAATGAGCCGATAATCCAGGCAATGGCCCACTTGCGCAACCGTGGATTGCGCTCCCACTCTTTTCTTGGATTTGACATGAACTTACTCCTTACTCTATATGCTAATAGCCCATAGCCGCGCGCATGGTACTACACGCGGGACACGACCCACCCGGCCGGATAATGGCATAGCCATCCTGCGGGTCGCTGCCATAGCGCGCAAAGTCCAGGTTCCACACAATAAGGCAGCGCACCATGCCGGTCGAGCGGCTCAAACTGACCGCTTCGGCCAACCAGGCTGCCTGTTGAGCGTTGTTTATGCCCCGCGCCCAGGCAAACCAGTCCGAGAAGGTTGGCAAACCTTCCTGCGAGGCGTAGCCCATTTCGGTGTAAAAGAGCTTGCGCGAACCACCAAAGACGTTGTAATACAACTGGGTCTGCGGCAAAAAGTACCACGAGTGGTGACCGCCGCCGTTATCGGCCGGGTGCCCGCTGCTGGCGGATGGAGAGGTAGCGCCAGCGTTGTGGTGAGCGCCAATATAGTCCATGCAATTGGCCGCGCCAGCGTTAACCATCCCCTGGAGCCAGGGCAGGTCATCGCAGCCGTTGCTGCTGCAGCCGCCAAAATAGCCGGTGGGCGCTGGCGCGGCGCTGATAACGGCCGTGCCGCCGTTGGCGTTTTTGATGGCGCTGTATGCCGAGCACAACAATTGAGTGTAAGCGGTTGGGCTAATTTGCCCAAGCGGCCATTCGGCGTCAATGTTGGGTTCGTTCCAAACCTCTATGGCATCGGCCCCGGCCGCGGCCATTCCCGCCACCCAAGCGCCATAGTCGCTGTGAAAGTTACCTTTGCTAACCATGTCGGACGAGCCCAAGGCGCTGAGCTGAATCTTGAATCCGTTACCGTGGGCCATGCCCACCAGTCCCGATGCATCCTCGCCATAGTGGACCTGCACCTTGACCCAGTTCATCCCGGCGTAGCCCATCTCGCCCAGGTAGTCCCAACCACGGATGTGGCCGCCCAGTTCAAAGCCCCCGCTTGAGGAGGGGGGCGGCGCGGCCGGCGGGGGCGCAGCGCCCCCTTCCGGGGTGGGAGCCGGAGTAGCCGTGGGCGCTGGAGTGGGCGTGGGCACATCCTCTACCGGCCGGTCGGCCAGGCTGATGTTAATGGTGCAAAGCGGGGCGTAAACCCATCCCTGGGCGCCATCTGAGGCGCTGACGCGCAGCCAGGTGTTGTCCGGGTTAACCGCCAGAACCTGCAGCTCTGCGCCGCCGGAGAGTTGGGCAATTTGCCTAAAGGCAGTGCCCGGCCCCTCGCGCACATTCACCACCTCTCCGGCAATAAGCGCGTCGGCGTCCGATGGCGGAGCGACCTGAGCAGTGGCGTCATCAGCGTTGGGATTGCTGGCAACGGCCTCTGGCGTGGGGGTTGGGGTGAATTCGGGAGCTTGGGTTGGTTCTGGCTCTGGCGGCTCCTCGGCCGACGCCTCTGCAACCACAACCTCCACCGCGCCCAGGTCGGCCACCTGTGGCCCGAGGTTGAGCTGGCCCTGGATGGCATAGCTGCCGGGAGCGGCCGCCTGCCACGTAAATTGCGGGTTGTCCAAATTGCCCGTGGCCTGGCTGATTTCTCCGCCGGAAGCGTCCTGTACCGTCCAGGTGAGGGCAGCAACCTGCTGCAAAGCGGGCGGTGGGGCGGCGGCCGCCACAAAGGCGTCGAGTACAGCGCTAAACTCATCAATCATTCCCGGGTTGTCCACCAGCCCGTCCAGCACCACGCCGCCGAGGTGAAAGTCGCTCAGGAGCCCAAGTTGGCGGCTGAGGGCGGCCCCGCTGGGGAACCAGACCGTGACTGCCTGACCGTCCGACTGGTAGCTGGCCTGGGTTGCCCCGGTAATTGGATCCTGTGTCAGCGCGTCCAGGGACACGCCCACTACTACCTGACTCCCGGTTGCCAGTTCCCCTTGGCCTCCGTCCACACGAGTCACCAGGGTGTTGAGATGGGCCAGCGCCTCGGCCGCGTCGGCCGGAGTAAAGACGCCGTTGACCATCTGCACGCCGCCGGCGTTGATGGCCAGATAAAGTTGGTAACGATTAACCTGGCCGACGGCCCAGCCAAGGGCTTGGTCCACCAGCCCGTCCTGGTCAAAGGCGGCTGGGTCCAGCGGCAAGGCAAGCAGCAGCCGCTCGGCCGTGGCCGCCAATGCAGGCCAGTCGTAGCCGGCCGTGTCCCAGCTCCCCGGCGCAATCTGAACCGGCAGGGGAAGGGTAACTACCAACTCTAATCCGGCCGTGTGCAACCCGGTTGCCAGTTCATCCACAAAAGCGGTAAAGGCATCCCGTTGGGGCGGCAATACGTTCCGGTAATCCAGGTTCAGACCGGCGTAATTGCCGTTGATAGCCAGGTTGGTCAGCGCGCTAAGGTGCATCTGCTGAACGTTAGGGTCGGCGAGCAATGTTTGTAGCAGCGCCGCGTCCAGGCTGACGCTGGTGGGGAACTGAAGGTAGCGAGCGCCATCGGCGCCAAACGAGGCTGCCTGACCCAACAACGCGCCGGCCGGCCCCAAAAAGAGCGTGGTGGGATACAACTCGGTCACCAGGCCGCTGGTTTCCAGGGGCAGGCTATCGCCTTGCTCCGCAACCATACCTATGGTGGGCGTTTGAGCGCCGGCTCGTACCACGGCAACGGCCTGGGGTGCATGGGCCAGATCGGCCCTGACTTTGTCGGCCGTCACATCAAGCTGGCTGGGGAGCCACTGCCATTCGCTTCCATTCCACCCATACAGGTCCAGCAGGCTATACGGTTCTGCTTCATTGGGGATGGCAACTTCCAGGTGGACGGGTTGATTGAACTCAGTTTTAAAGCTGATGCCGTAAACCGGGCTCTTTAGGCTAAGGTGAGCTGGCAGCGCGTGCGCGGCAGCCTGCCATTCATCGGGCAGGTTGCCACCGCTAAAGTCCTGGCGTGAGATAGCGTCCAGTTGAACGCGCACCGGTTTGTCCAGCAAGGCCGGGTCCGCCCGCAGTTCCAGCCCGTCCGGGTGGCGGGCCAGAGCGTTTTCGGCATCCAGTTTAACAAAGTCGGTTGGAAACAGTCGCTTGCCCAGGGAGATGGGCGGCAACAATAGTCCAACAATCACCAGCACAGCCACCATCCCCCAAAGCAGGATGGAGGCCAGGGGTGAACGTTTTGCGCTTTGCAAGGGTTTATCCATAATAACAATCTCCTGAATATTATTCTCCCTACGTATACAAAAAGGCGGCCCACTGTTGCGGCCACCATCTTGATATGCGGCGGGAACGGCTATTTCCCTCTCCTCTGGGGGCAATTCTAGCACAGAGGCTTTTTTTTGCCAAACACCGGCCGGCACTCGTGGTTGTTTTGTATCTTTTCAATATTTCAGGGCAGCCCCCCCCGCGTGCGGGGGAGAGTAAAGCATCCCCCTGCGGCCGCCCGCGAGGATTGCTTTGCCTTTTCCCCAACCGGCCGGGTGATTTTTCCGCGCCACTGTATAGTATTTCCTTATGCGCCGGTATCTATACCATACAGCTCTATTATTTTGCCGATCTGCCGGGTGACTTTTTTGTGCCACTGTATAACTTTTCCTTATGTACCATCCTCTTTACCATACAGCTCTATTATTTTGCGGAACTGCAAGGTGCCTTTTGCAACGCTGTTCGCGCCCGGCCGGTCCCAATCTGCCCCAGCGCCCAGGCGGCGTGCGTCCGTATGAGCGGGCTTGGCTCCGCCAGCGCCCTTTCCAGCACCGGTACAGCTTCCGGCGCACCCCAATTACCCAACGCCACCGCCACGTTGCGCAGGAATCGCTCCCGCTTGATGTGCCCAATGGGTGTGTGGCCGTATTGCGCCTGGAACTGCCCCTCGGAAAGCCCCATCAGCTCCAGCAGAGAGGGCGCCCCTTCAACCTCGGCTCCCCCCTGCTTGTGGGGGGGAGGTTTTGCAGTGGCAAAGCGATTCCACGGGCAGACCTCTTGACAGACATCGCAGCCAAAGATATGATTCCCTATGAGCGGCCGGAGTTGGCGCGGAATAGCCCCTTTGAGGGCAATGGTAAGATAGGAGATGCAGCGCCGGCTGTCCAGGGTGTAAGGCTGAACCAAGGCTCCGGTGGGACAGGCAGTTTGGCAGCGGGTGCAAGTGCCACAAAAAGGCATCCGGCCGGCGCCCGCCAGCCGGTCCGGCTCTAGCGGGATGGTCAGCAACAGTTCGCCCAGGAAAAGCCAGGAACCGCGCCGGGGCGCTATTAGGTTGCAGTTTTTGCCAATAAAGCCCAGGCCGGCGCGTAGCGCGTGGTCCCGCTCCAGCAGCGGGCCGGTGTCCACGTAGGTTCGGCCGCCCACCAACTGTCCGGTTTCGGCTTTAACAAATGCAAGGAGCGCTTCCAGCATGGGAAGCATAACGTGATGGTAATCTGGCCCCTGGGCATAACAAGCAATGCGGCCGTGAGCGGCCGGCGTTGCGGGCGACGGGCCCGGCCAATAGTGCAACCCCACCACCACCAGGCTTTGCACGCCGGGCAGGATGAGGTTCAGGTTGCGCCGGCGCGCCAGCCGGTCCGGCCGGGCCAGGTAGCTCTGTTGGCCGTGGTAGCCGGCCGCCAGCCAGTCCAGGTAAAAGGGCAGGTGCTCCCCCGCTTGGGCCGGGGCCACGCCCACGGCGTCAAAGCCAAGTTCCAGAGCGTGTACCTTGATGCGCTCTTTGAGTGCCCTTTGCCAAACCATCACCGTGGATTGTAGCGCAAGTGGAGTAAACTTGAAAGGCCGGGCCAAACGAGCAATCCCCCCATTGGTTCCGGCTGTCCGGGTTAGGGAAACGGCGTTGAGATATTTATCAAGGGTGCAGCGATTCACGGGAAGCATGGGCCGAAAAGAATTGGCCTTGTTAGTTGCCGTCCTGTTCCTGGCGGCCGTGCTGCGCATGGGCTGGCCCGGCCTAACCGAGTTCAAGGCCGATGAGGCGCACATGATGACCCTGGCGCTGGACATGGTGGAGGGGCAGCGTTTTCCCCTGCGGGGGATGGCGAGTTCGGTGGGGTTCCCCAATTTCCCCATGAGCGTCTGGATATATGCCTTGCCGCTGCTGGTGTGGAAGCACGTTTATGCTGCTACGCTGTTTACCGGGCTGCTGAACACACTGGCCGTGTTGGGATGCTGGGGCTTTGTGCGGCGCTACTGGGGCAGGGAGGCTGCGCTGGCGGCCGCGCTGATGTTCGCCGTCAGCCCGTGGGCGGTAATCTTTTCACGCAAGATATGGGCTCAGAACTTGCTGCCGTTTTTTGTGATGATCTGGGTTACCAGCGCCGCGTTGGCCCTGGTTGAGCGACGCCCCTGGTTTATCCTGCTGCACCTGTTGAGCCTGGCTGTGGTGGTGCAAATTCATCTCTCGGGGGTAGGGCTGGTATTTGCTTCCGCAATGCTGCTGCTGCTTTTCCGGCGACGGGTGAATTGGCAATTGGCGCTGCTGGGGGGCGTGTTGGCTGCCCTGACGGCGCTGCCTTTGGTTTATTCTTTGCTCTCTGGCGCGGCGCTGCCAGTGACCCAGGGTTTTGAGGGTGGCGCGGACCTGAAATCCTTTCGTTATACCTGGCTGATTAGCCTGGGTTATGAGATTCATTCGTTGGCGGGACCGGAGACCTTTCGCAATTACCTGGCAACCGCGCCGGACATCTCGGCCGTCCACTGGCTGTGGGGGGCGCTGGTTCTGGGCGGGATGGGATGGCTGGGATGGCGGGGGCGCGGGGAGCGTGAGGTTGAGGTGGGGTTGTTGGTGCTGGTGTGGGGGCTGGCGCCGCCGCTCTTTTTTGTGTGGCACAGCACGCCGGTCTTTCCCCATTACTTTATCATCACCTATCCGGCCCAGTACATTGCGGCCGGGGTGGCCGGGGCAGCTTTGGTTCGCCGGTTGCATGGCTGGCGATGGGCAGGCTGGATTGTTCTGGGGACCTCTGCGGCCGCCCAGGTATGGGTTTGGGCAGTGTTGCTGGCCTTTGTGAGCGGGCGCGCTACGCCGGGCGGCTTTGGCGCGCCGTTAAAGATGCAGTTGGCGGCGGCTGAACTGGCGCAACGGATGCTGGTTGAAGAGTTGGCGGCCGAGGTGTTGGTGGTGGGGCCGGGCGAGTCCCCGGAACTGGACGAATTTGCGGCTGTCCATTCGGTGTTGCTGCGGCCGGCGCCGCACCGTTTTGTGGCCGGGGACCGCTCGGCCGTGTTCCCGGCCGAACCGGCGATTGTGTTGCTGGCTCCCGCCCCCGGCCGGCAGGCGGAACGCTACCTCTCCCCGGCCGGGCGCACAGCGCGGGTGGAACTTCGGCCGGGCGAAGGGGCCTTGCACCTGTTAACTCTGCCAGGGAATAGCGCCCCAGCGCCGGATTTTGCCTTCCAGGCGCCTCACACCTTTGCCAATGGGGTTGACTTGCTGGGGTACAACGCGCCGACGCCCAATAATAATGCCGCCGTTTGGCAAATTTACTGGCGCACCGGGGCGCCGGCCGAGACTGACTATCACTTTTTTAACCATCTGATGGATGCGAACGGCCAACGGGTGAGCCAGGCGGATGCAGCGGCCTTTTTTGCCGGACAATGGCGGGCGGGGGACACGGTGGTCAGCCGTTTTGTGCTGCCCTGGCCGGCCGAGGCGGCACGGCCATCAAGTATACGCACCGGCATGTACACCTATCCGGCGCTGGAAAACGTGCCGGTGCTGGATGCGGCCGGCAATCCCTCGGCCGGCGCAGTGCAAGTGATATTATCAAACAAGATTGAATAATGAGGAGTAGATAACAGTCCATGTCTCAACAAAGAGTGCTTGTTACCGGTGGCGCCGGGTTCCTGGGGATCAACCTTATCCGGCAGCTTTACGCCAGGGGATACGCCATTACCACCCTGGACGTGGCGGATTTTGACTATCCCGATATGCGTTCTCACGTTAGCATAGTGACTGGCGACATCCGCGATCCGCAGGCAGTTGACCGCGCCTTGCGGAAGGTTGACGTTGTTGTGCATTGCGCGGCCGCGTTGCCGCTTTACCCCCCGGATGAAATTTACACCATAGATATTGCAGGTACACGCACCGTACTGGATGCCGCGCACCGCCACGGCGTCCAGCGGGTCATTCAAATCTCATCAACGGCCGTGTACGGCGTGCCTGATCATCACCCCATCCACGAAAGCGACCCGTTGAATGGCGTGGGACCCTATGGCGAGGCCAAAGTAGAGGCGGAAAAGGTCTGCCTGGAATATCGCGGCCGGGGCATGGTAACGCCTATCCTGCGCCCCAAGACCTTTGTGGGGCCGGAGCGATTGGGGGTCTTTGATATTTTGTTCGATTGGGCGCTGGACAAACGCAACTTTCCGCTGATCGGCCGTGGGGACAATCGCTATCAATTCCTGGACGTGGCCGATCTCTGCCAGGCTATCTTGTTATGTATGCAACTCCCCGCAGCAACGGCCAACGATACCTTTAACATTGGGGCGAAGGAATTTGGCGCTATGAAAGAGGACTATCAGGTTGTGCTGGACGCGGCCGGCTTTGGCAAGCGCGTCATTCCGTTTCCAGCGACGCCGGTGATTTGGGGTCTACGGCTGCTGGAGGCGCTCCATGTTTCGCCGCTTTACAAATGGGTGTATGATACGGCCGCTAAGGACTCGTTTGTATCTATTGAGAAAGCGGAGCGTCAATTGGGGTTCAAGCCGCAGTATTCTAATAAGGATGCGCTCCTGCGCAACTTTGATTGGTACCGCGCCAACCGGGAGCAATTTAGGGCGCAGTCCGGCGTTACGCATCGCGCGCCGTGGAAGCAAGGGGCGCTGGGCCTGATTAAGCACTTTTTCTAATCAATAAGGTATGCGCAGGGCGTTGTCTGGCAGGGAATGCCCTCGACTGTCCAGCGCCGGGAAGCGTTGGCCGTCCAGGTAGTTGTACGCGCCCAGCAAGAGTTGCGCGGACCCCGGCCGGCCAAGCGGGGTCAGGGTTCGCCGGTCCACTAGCTCCCAGTGGGGGGGCAGTTCGATGAGGTCTGGGCGCATACCTAACGGGGGACCGTCTGCCTGGGCTATGAGTTGGCCGCTTTCATCCAGCAGTTGCACAAATAGGGATGCGGTGGCCGGGGGAGCTTGCTTTTCGGCCCACCGCCACCGGGTGGTCAAGTGAATTGCCTCTGGACGGACGCTCACCTCGGCCGCCAATAACTGGTAGGGGCCAAATTGAGCCACTGGTGGCGTCACCGGCGCGGTTGTGGGGCTGATCTGGCCCATGTGCCGGGATTGAAGACCATCGGCCGCATAGTGGACAATGATAACCTGGCTGCCGGCCGGCGCCCAATCGCCGGGGATTGGCTGGTTGAGCTCTTTTTCCCCAAAGACGCTGTAGTTATAGTCTGGCTTGCCGAGTAGTTCTGGGAGTACAATGGCGCGCGCCGGCCGGGCCGGGTGCAAGTTCTCTGCTGCCAATTCTTCTAAAAAGAGATAGTGGCCCATCATGGCCACGTGTTCTGCTCCTACCGGGTAGGTGTTGCGGGGTGGGGAGAGCCACGCGGGCAGGTTGACTAACAGGATGCCCTCGCCGGCCGGGCGGCCGGCCATCACCTGTTCCATCAGCGCCACCGGGCCGGCCAGTTGTGTGTATTGCTCCAGACGGTGGCGCACAAAGCTCCAACCGGTGATTAGGATAAAGCCCAGGGCGGCCGTCCACATCGGCCGGCCAACTTGAGGGATGCGGCGTAGGGGCTCTAGCAGGAGAGGCCAGAGCAGGGCGAGGCCCAGGCTGCCCAGATAAAGCAGGCGCGGCCCGTGGAGCAAATAGTTGGCGGGCAGGGTGATGACCAGGATGGCGGATGTCAGGCCCCACCATCCCCAGCCGAGCAGCAGTGGCAGCCGATTGCGGCGTTGGCGGGCGCTCCACAGGGTCAGGCCCAGGGTGAGTGCTGTTCCGCCCCCCACAATGGTGGCGGCCTTGAGGTCCGGCAAGCGGTGGGCGAACCAGGTAAAGGGGTGGGCGGCCGCTTGCAACAGGTAGAGGATTTTGAGCGGGAGTCCGCCCCCGCCGCGGACCTCTTGTGGTGGGGGGGCGATGGGCAGGAATTGGTAGAGTAGGACGTAAAGTCCGCCCAGGATGGAGAAAAGCAGCCAGGGGGGGAGGCGGCCGGGGATTGGGTGTTGGATGTTGGAAGTTGGATGTTGGAAATTGGATGCCCCTTGGGCAGGAGGTTTGTGGTTCCAATGGAGGAGGGCGGCAAAGGGGCCAAAGAGGATGGCTGTTTCGTGGTTGAGCAGGCCCAGGAGAAAGAGCAATCCGGTCAGCAGCCACCAGCACGCCTGTTTGTGTTGGATGGCGCTGAGGTAGCTGTGAAGCGCCAACAGTGTGAGGCCGGCCGTGGTGATGTGGACGTTGTGCCCAAAGACCGCGACGACCTGGTAGGTAAAGGGAAAGAGGGCCAGCAGCAGGCCGGCCGCCAACGCGCGGGGCCAATTGCGCCAAAGCCGCCAGGAAAGGGCCACCAACAGCGCCGCGTTGAGGGCGTGTTGCACCACGTTGAGGCTGTGCAGGAGCCGAGGGGGATAGTGACCGAAAAGGCCTCGGATGATGAGCATGGGGAAAAAGATCAACGGCCGGTAAAAGCCAAACCTGTCGGTGGGCAGCCAGACCGTGAACAGGTTTAGCCCTTTGGCAATGCGAGCGTGAAGCAGGGAATCGTAGATGAAGGGCAGCTTGAGGCTGGGCCAGTAGAGGATGATGGCAGCGAGGGCGGCTGTCAGCGCCGCGAGTTCCAGTTGGTGTTTGCGCAGCAATTTGCTCATGGAATCAAGGCGATATTGCACAGGGTGAGAATCTCGGTCCCACCATCAAATGGGATGTGCTCAAGGCTGTACGTATCGTACAACAGCAAGTCCAGGCTGCCAGGCCCAGGTTGCGCCTGAGGCGAGATGGTTAAATAGTACACATCCCGGAACTCCCATCCAGTCTCCCACCAACTTGTCGGTCTGGCCCCCTTGCTGGGCAGCATATCTTGTTGCGCCGCCAAAGCGCCGGAAGCATCGGCTACCCGAACCGAGACGGTCCGCTCCGCATTGGTGGAGTTCAGCGCTTCCCAGTACAAGGTGACCCGCACCTCTTGCCCTGGCTTGAGTGCGACCGGTTCCTGCCCGGCCGGGTTAAAGAGACCCCGCTCGTCTGCACTAGC
>Ga0190283_1001477_pt1 | contig 10414 bp, 6 predicted proteins | sample 48691801_MG_FD_161669 | JGI IMG/M metagenome (GOLD analysis project Ga0190283, IMG submission 161669) | Hydrothermal vent microbial mat bacterial communities from Southern Trench, Guaymas Basin, Mexico - 4869-18-0-1_MG | ecosystem: Environmental > Aquatic > Marine > Hydrothermal vents > Microbial...
TGGCTATATTAATCTCGCCATTCCAGGGGCGTTGCCCCTGGCTATATTAATCTCGCCATTCCAGGGGCGTTGCCCCTGGCTATATTAATCTCGCCATTCCAGGGGCGTTGCCCCTGGCTATATTAATATCGCCCCGTTGGGGCTTATTTGTTCCAAGTTCCAGGGGCGTTGCCCCTGGCTATATTAATATCGCCCCGTTGGGGCTTATTTTTTCAAGTTGAGTGAGTTAGGCCGTTTTCTGAGTTAAGTCGTTTTTAAGTTGAGCGATAAAAACTCTTACCTATCAATCCGACAACATGGCCCACTTTTATCAACACGGACAGAGTTGACACAGAGGAACACAGAGAAAAAACCTCGTTAGACGGTGTTTTCAAGTTGAGTGAGTTAGGCCGTTTTCTGAGTTAAGTCGTTTTTATGAGCCACTTTGGTTCGGTTATCAGTCAAGTCGGTGTCTAACTAAGTAGACGGTATTTTCAAGTTGAGTGAGTTAGGCCGTTTTCTGAGTTAAGTCGTTTTCAAGTTGAGCAAAATCGTTTTTAAGTTGAGCAACTTTAGTTCTTTTCTCAGTCAAGTCGGCGTATAAGTAGACGGTGTTTTCAGGCATCTTGGTAGTGTTGCGGATTATTTTGCAACTATTTTTTGGATAAATGTGGCGTAGCTTCGTTCATGACGATGGTAAAAAAAAGGTAGTTCTGCAATGTGGGTGATGAATCGTACCATCCCAACGTGTTGCCCACCAAAACCTCTATTAACTACCAATCACCCAGATTGCAGGACTACCAAATTCATTAGGGATTTCTCCCCAAAATAACAGTCGTCCAAACTAACGTTTGGCGGCCGGAGTCCAAGTTTAACCTAATTCGTTTAGGAGCAATATTAGCTGTACTAATGCGAATTAAGGGTTAAATTGAATCTTATAAATTCAACTGAAGTGGAAAACGCGCTTTGACGCTTTGACGCAAGAGACATCCACATAAGCATGCACATGCAAGCGTCACTTGCGTGCGTTAATTCGTGCGCTATAACTCTGTGAGACTCTGTGGACTGAAAATTTTTTCTATAACTTCTCAATCATAAGTTTTTAGAAATCCTTGATTTCATAATAATTAATTCAACCCTTAATCCGCATTAGGTACAAGTTTTTTCTCAGGTTTAACCGCATGATGCACTGAACGATGCGCGTTGCTGGATGAAAGTCAAAAGTGGGCCATGTTGTCGAATTAATAGGTACAAGTTTTTTATCAGGTTTAATCGCATGAAGTACTGAACGATGCGCGTTGCTGGATGAAAGTCAAAAGTGGGCCAGGTTGTAGAATTAATAGGTACAAGTTTTTTCTCAAGTTTAACCGCATGAAGTACTGAACGATGCGCGTTGCTGGATGAAAGTCAAAAGTGGGCCAGGTTGTAGAATTAATAGGTATGCGAATTAAGGGTTAAATTGAATCTTATAAATTCAACTGAAGTGGAAAACGCGCTTTGACGCTTTGACGCAAGAGACATCCACATAAGCATGCACATGCAAGCGTCACTTGCGTGCGTTAATTCGTGCGCTATAACTCTGTGAGACTCTGTGGACTGAAAATTTTTTCTATAACTTCTCAATCAGAAGTTTTTAGAAATCCTTGATTTCATAATAATTAATTCAACCCTTAATCCGCATTACTAGTACTCTGTCAATGTTCAATTAACGGGTTTTAGTCGTCGGCCAGTTTTAACTTGGCACTGCCAAACTAAAGTTTGGACTCCGGTTTTCCAGACTGCCAAACTAAAGTTTGGACTCCTGTTTGAAGTTTCCATACCACCCCAAGTCTGGAAACTTGCGCTTTTCTGCCCTAGTTTGGAAACTGTGGTGAGCAGCAGATAAAGGCGTTGGTGGCATTACATTTGGAGTAGTTTTTACGATTCGCTTCAAAATACTTCTCAGTCACGTAGCTTGTATAACCGCCGCCGTAGCTTCGGTTGCTGATGGAACCACGACAGTTTTGATAAAAATAGTACCCCTTTGCTACACCACCCGCGTGCCATTCACCATTGATGTTGGTGTGACATACCGCGTCAAGATCGGCGACGTTATTGGGGAGCGGAACCAGAATGATAGAGTGATTGTTATTACCTGTAAGGGCACTGTAACAAACTGCACGTGCAGCCGCGATGTCTTCGTCAGTTTGGGCTTGTACACTTTGTAATGAAATTTGGAGCAAAGCAAGTAGAACAACTACAATGAATTTTTCCATCAGATCGATCCTTTTGATTGAGTCGGGTGGGTGTGGCGAAACTCTATCCACTCGACATCACTATTGCGATTAGAAGTAGACAGAATTATTAACGTGCTAATGATATTACACAACTTTTGATACTTAATCAATTATTTTAGATTCGAGTTTTTTAGCCGCCAACAATAACTACCGTTTGTAGTAGGCGATTTATCGCCTTCCCGTTTGTAATTTGAAAACTTCCAAATTAATTTATGGCCCCCAAACCGGATTGAGCAAAATAGCCGCATAAAAATAATGGTTAAATTGGTAACAATCACTTTCAAGGACGCTCAGTTTCAAATGGATTCATCATCCGTTTAAAGCTTGGATATGATGAGTATCGATTTTGCCACGCGCCGTTAATTTGTAATGTGATTGTAAAGTGCCTTAATCGGCCGTGCGTATCCACCCCTGAAAAGTGAAGACGGCCATACCAGTCAATATCGTTGCTGGGTGCCCTTTCAAAGTCTGTTTTCGTTCTCCTTTGATAAGGGTATTGTATTCGCCACTTGATGAGTGCATAATGCCCCGCGTCTTCGCACCGCGCCAATTTGCACCGGACGATAAACGGTTTTTGGGTGACATGCTCAAACAAGTGTCGTAGAATGATTGCTCCGCCGCCCTTGTTCCAATAAATGAGTACTGTACCAAGCGCAAGGGACTTTTGAAGCGAATACGTGGCTGCGGGGGCGGGTTGAGAATGCACAGTGTTGATGGGATTTGAATAGGGCAGGGCAAGTGCTGAGCTTCCGAAACACTTGATAAAAAAGTGTTTTATGCAAAAAGCGCACAATAATGATTTTGCAAGGCTTTTTGAATGGTCAAGTGTTAATGCTTTGGGTGCCGCCCCGCCAAGGCGATTAGGCTAAGAGGCTTTATTTATACTTTGCACGGCTAAAAACGGGACTATACTGAACACTGTCATCCTTAAGCTTTTTTGTCATGTCTCATCCCGACGAACCCGACGAACCCGACGATCCCTTTGAACGGAGGAAACTCTTCTCTCAACGCCCAAGATTTCTCCGATCCTAGAAATGACAAAAGCGCAAGCAAAGTAGAAAAACACACGCCTAAATCCCTTGACGTAAGGGGCTTGCCACGGTATGACTTAATGCCATTAAGTTAAGAATAAATCCATACAGGTAGGGTGTCTTTGCTGCCGTTTTTCTAGCGCGGAAAAACTTTTGCGACGAAAGGTGTTTTTTCTTGCCAGCCCCAAAATACGACGAGGGGGCCGGCAACAACGTTGGGATGGTACAAAAGAACGTTTTTAGTAAAAACGATGTTCAAAGCAGTATAACAAAGTTAGCGGTTGTCAACAGACAACCGGTGATTGTTGATAATAACCAAAACGTTTTTTTGCATGGCTTCATGCTGGACAAGAAAACAAGACTGAGGAAATTATGGGTCAATACTACAAATTTGTCAATAAGACAAGAAAAGAAGAATCTCAAATCTCTTTGCCCTTCAATTTTGGTATGGCTTGGGCAAAATCCATTGAACGTTACGATGACAAAGAGGTAGAAGCAATGTTTCGCTTCGTAACTAAGAATAATGAGGGTTGGGATGAAGATGATGATACAGTCGCTGTCGGTGATTATGGCACTGTTATTAAATATAGCGACATCAAAAACAGAATAGATGACAAGTTTAAATGGGAAGGCTACGAACCTGAGAAAGTTCCACCTAAAAAATTAGATGATTTGAATGGAATAGAGTGATGTTAAGTACCCGTGCCGGTATTTAAAAAAAATCAACCTAACAAAAACAATAATATTGGAAAACTTTTGCACGGGTACTTATATTTCGCTTGCGCTTTTGTCATTTCTCGCTAAGCGATCACTGACAATGCAAATGCTGAAAAATTAAAAATTAAGAATGAACAAAGACTTATAAAATCACGTTCAATCAATACGTTTTTATGATTCAATTCAACCCTTAATTCGCATTGACAGAAAAGTTCAGTTTGTGACAGTGTCCAATCTATTAATTATTGATTCTTTGTACCGGACAATTTATTAAGTACCGAAGCCTAAATTTTCAGCTATTTTAACTGAAGGGGCAACCATAAAGGATTGCCCTTTCGGTTCTGAGTCGGGATCGTCGGGATTCCCTTAGCCATGCAAGCGATAAATGCACTTTTGTCCAGCAAGAGCCATGCGAGAACTTAATGGCATTGTCGCTGTTACCGTCACAAGTGACGTTACTACGTTTCGTCTTGATTCAAAAGACTCTCATAACAAAAAAAATATCAAGACTTTTGTGGAGAATATTTTTTGTAATTGTCAAAAACAACCTTAGCACACTCATTAAAAATGTCCACAGTCATTTTTGATATCTCTACTGAAACTCCATACTTGGTATCTATCCGTGCTTTATTTAAGCTAGCCAATGTCAAATCCGTAACCATTCGCATTAATGTTACTGCTGTTTCCTCTTTCATGATGACTCCTAATGTCAATTCAAACAAAAAACCTCTTCAACTTATCCCCCGTCACCGGCTTACTAATAATTAATAATTAGCTTATGTAACAATTAATTATTAACGACTGAACCCTTGTATCCCCCCTCTATCGATGTGACTTGCCGCGGTTTATTCTCCGATTGGACGGGGTTAGGGTGTGTAAAAAGTCCTAACCGTTTGCAGTATAAGAAAGTAGCACACTGACTCGTTGTCATCACGAGATGACTATCGGTTAGGGCATAAAGCTAAATATAGACGGGCGATATTCTACTTCACGCATTATCAAAAGTCACCAGAGGCGGCCCGTTTGTAGTAGGCGATTTATCGCCGCACGATAGGCGGCCCGTTTGTAGTAGGCAATTTATCGCCTTAGGTTGGCTGCCCCTATCCTTATAATGGCATTGATCGGCGCTCGCCATCGGCACCCCCGATATCGGCATCATCTCATCACGCATCGATGTTCCCAATGCCAAAGCCGTGACTCATTTTCCAATACGATGTTCAAGTTGTTTGAGCGATAGTCCTGAACTCATTCGTGCCGGTTTTAACGGTTTGCTAATCATGCTTGCCCCCCACTTTGAGGTTCATAGCGGCCTTTAAAGTTGCGGCTAACTAATTTTTTATACAACTATATAAATAGTGAAAGACGGTAAGGAACAAAATAACACACCCCTTGCATCCCCTCTATCGAAGTGAATTACCCCGGCTATATTCCCCAGTCCCTCCCCTGTAGTCCCCCCTTGAGCTAATTTTGGCACACAAGTCAGTATGTGATTGAAAATAAGCACAAAATATTTTTTCAGCCGGCCTCATTACTGAATGACTCACTTATTCTTTGAGTCCTAAAAGCTTATGTAGCTTATGTATACTTCGCACGGGTAAAAATTTAACTTTTAAAAAATCCGATGTCTTTGAGACATCGGATTTTTAGCACTGAATTTTCCCGAAACCACGCGATCATCTCCGTCGGGCAAAAATTTTGCTCTCGTTGTTCTTGAGCTATTGATATCATCATTTCAGTCTGTCATCCTAAGCGCGTGTTTTAAAAGCATGGGGCTAAGGGCTGGGCCGTTCAATGCTAAAACCCTTTGATATCAATACGTTGCTTAAACGTGAGCGGTCAATTAATTTATCAATGAGATCAAACACTTATCAAAAACCTCAACTCAGGCACGGGCTTGACTGGCCCTATTTTATAACTTATTAACGTGAGTTCGACTTTAAATATCAGTGAGTTATATAATTAGTAATTATATCAAATAGTTAGTTATAATTATTTGATTATCAATCAGTTAAAAACCAAACAAACAAGCTTTACTGGCTCATTTCACTCTATGGCCCACAATTTTCAGGTTATTAACCTATTAATGTTAAGGGTTTAATACTCAAAAAATTGTGTTTAATCAATTAATTATTATTTTCAACGACTTGATTAATATAAAATTTCTATAACTTGTTGAAAAGTCGAGCTCACGTTATTAATCAATTTAAGTATTGAACAGCCATGGGCTGAGGGAGGCACGAAAAAAATAATACCCCCACATGCCTTAAGCGATGGGCGATGGGCTACGAGCTACTGTAGGTTTCATGATACTACTTTGATTAGAAATGGCGATGAGTCTCGAAAGCAGACTTGAGCGCAACAAATTTGATTTATCTCAAGGCAGGGGCCGGTTATTTTTGGAAAACTGACTCGCTAATGCCCTCATGCTAGAGTTTGTAAGAATAATATTTGGGGATTTTTCTGAACAATTATAAAAGAATTTTTCTTGTACGTAATACCCCCCACATGCCTTAAGCGAGGGGCGATGGGCTACGAGCTACTGTACGTTTCAGGGTACTACTTTGGTTATAAATGGCGATGAGTCTCGAAAGCAGACTTGAGCGTAACGATTTTGATTTATCTCAAGGCAGGGGCCGGTTATTTTTGGAAAACTCGCTAAAGTCCTCATGCTAGAGTTTGTAAGAATAATATTTTTGTGTTTAAAAAGCAAAAAGCGTTGCCAACACTTTGCGGTTTTCCGCTTTTCTGAACAACTCTAAAAGAGCAAAATGTAGTCATTCGCGGTGCGAGAGCAACCCTTTAGGGTTTCGCTAGAGAGTTTTGTGCCTTGATGGGTGGGCCCGGTCGGTTGCAAAGCACTTTTAAAACACGCTCTAAGTGCCCTAAAAAAGCTTGAACCTGACGAGTATCGATTTGGCAACGCGCCGTTAATTATAATGTTATTGTAGAGGGCTTCAAGCGGGCGTGCGTATTCACCACCCCCAGAACGGTGAATACGGCCTGACAAGTCAATCTCGTTGATGGGTGCCCCTTTCAAAGTCGGTTCCCATTTTTTTCTGTTAAGAGTATTGCCTTTTTCAAGAGAAGACTGTATAGTGCCCCGCGTCTTTGGCACCGTGCCAATTGGCACCCGCATAACAAACTCTTTTTAGGTGACATGCTCAAACCAGTGCCGTATGATGATCGCACCGCCTTTGAGTTCCAGTACAAGGCCATGTACTCATGGTACGCACGATAGGGGTTAAAAAAAGTTCACCATTTTATGGACAAATATTGACAAATTTGTCTGTTTATGTTGAACGTTGAAATTAGAATTGACTACTGATTTTTAATTTAGTAAAATAATAAAATATGTTTAATGTGTACGGCGATACCAAAGGAACTAACGCCTGCGGACAAGACGGCTCTGTTTCTGGAATTTTGGAAACAACCAGCTTGGTTGAAGCAGGAACCGAACCGTGGAATAAGATATTTGTCCACAAATCGGAGAACGGTTAGCGTATAGTCGGCCCCAAAATATTGATAACTATTGATATTGGCTGGTTGATATTTTTTAATTTTTAAAGTATCATTATAAACGCTTGAGGTGGTTAGCCTTCCGCGTCAAAAAAATGGACTTTCAAGCATTCAAGTAACCCTAAGCTTTCATTAGGCGAGGGGATAATGGGTTGATTGTAAGCTTTTCGCTTATGTGTTGTTAGACTGTTGCCATGGCCGTATGTATCTCAAGAGATTATCAATAGAATTGCGTTCTTTGAATGGGTAGATTATTTTTTTCTACTAAGGTAGGCAAACGTTTTTTAACATGGATAGAAATCAGTGATGCTGTCACTGTCACGTCAGAAAACTGTTAAATTAATTTATGTTTACCTGCTTAACTGTAGTGGTCAACAATATGTTGTCGATTTGTGGCGGGTGATTGGTTTGCGTATTTTACTGATTTGAACTATGTGATTACGCGGACGCTAATCGGCCCCCGACATTAAGGGATGTAGAATTAAATTTCAGATAATCGCCATTTCCAACAACATCAAATCTGATCACTATCAATTTGCTTTTTAACCTTACCTTTGTTTTGATGGAAAAAAGATATGTTCCGAAAATTTTGGGCATTTTTCGCGGGTGCTGCCTTTGTAGCGGGTGGTACCTTTGTTGCCTTGCTGTTGCTACAACAAGAACCCACCGTAGCTTCAGTCAAAGCACCCCCGCCGGAGTTCTCGGAAGAGACTAAGGTATGTATCGCGTGCCATAAGAAGACGTCCCAGAGTATTGTTCAGCAATGGGGCGATAGTAAGCACCACCGTGCCAAAGTGGGTTGTTATGAATGTCATCAAGCCGATGCGTCTGATCCGGATGCTTTTGTTCATGAAGAGAAGAAAGTCGGCAAAGGCAAACCCATTTCCATCATTGTCTCGCCTAAAGACTGTTCAAACTGCCACGAAAAGGAGGTCAAAGAATATACCGCCTCCCACCATTCCCAAGGCGGGCGTATTATTGGTTCATTAGACAACCTGTTAGCCGATGTGGTTGAGGGTAACCATGCGATGGTGACTGAGGCTTTTCCTGACGGAGTTTCTGCGGCGGTTGTCAATGGTTGTTGGCAATGTCACGGTTCGGAAGTCAAGGTATTGAAAGATGGCAGTTTGGATCCAGCCACTTGGCCGAATACGGGAATTGGACGTATTAACCCTGACAAGTCAAGAGGTTCCTGTTCTGCTTGTCACTCTCGTCATAAGTTCTCTGTTGCTCAAGCTCGGCATCCTGAAAACTGTGGTAAATGCCACATGGGGCCTGATCATCCGCAAGAGGAAATTTATTACGAATCCAAGCATGGCATTGCTTTCCATGCCAACAAGGATAAGATGAATATGGATCGTTCCAAATGGATTGCCGGTGAAGACTATGATGCCGCCCCGACCTGTGCCACCTGCCATATGAGTGCGACCAAGGAACAAGAGGTCAGCCACGATGTTGGTATGCGGATTTCTTGGAATAATCGTCCGGCGATTTCAGTTCGGCCCGAAACAACTGATGCCAAAATGGGCCTACCGGGTGCCGATGTCGGTTGGGAAGAACGCCGTGAAAATATGAAGGATGTGTGTATGTCGTGTCACGGCACGACCTTCGTTGAGAACTTCTATATTCAATATGATGCACAGATCGAACTTTACAATAATAAGTTCGGCTTTCCGGGGTTAGCATTATACAACGCGGCCAAACCGCTTCTGAAGAGACCGTATAAATTTGCCAATAAGATTGATTATACTTGGTTTGAGATTTGGCATCATGAAGGTCGTCGTGCTCGCCATGGTGCATCTATGATGGGTCCTGACTGGACACAGTGGCATGGGAACTACGAAGTGGGTAAACACTTCTACGCGAAGTACATTCCTGAACTTGAAGAATTGATAGAGGCTAATATCGATTCGAAGGATGCGAAGAAAAAAGCCGCTGCTGAAAATCTCAAGAAGATACTTGCCCAAGTGCTAAGCGACGAGTTCACTGTAGTCGATGTGCAGACCGGAAAAGAAAAGAAGAGTACCGGTCACTTGTGGTTTAGCGGTAAAATGTCTAAAAAAGATGCAAAACGCCGAATGGAAGAACGGGAAAAGTTCATAGATAGATATGGTGGAAAAACTGACCTGTAAATAGGGAATTGGACTTTGGCTCTGAAAAGACGGTTTGATTTTTAAAGTGTTTTCAGATTTTTTCCCGTCCAAATTCCTTAAACGTAAGTAAAAAAAAGCCTTTGCCGTGTATTCGGTGAGGGCTTTTTTTTAACCTATTTTGCTAGAGTTTGAACGATAATAATTTTGGTGCTTAAAAACCTCCGAGGTTGAGAACGGTTTGCTTGAGACGGCTTGAGACGAAGTTTGGCAAACCTCGGGGGGTTTGCCCAAGTATTTTTCTGGAATAGTTGCTAAATGCTACCACATTATTGTGGTAGCATAACTCTAATTTATAACTCTAATTTTGCTTGTTTTTATAATAAGGGTACTGGTGACTTTTTTGGGACAGTATGAGGAATTGAAATCATTGAATTTTTATTTTCAGCATCAATACTAAGCACGACATTTTGTAAGGCATTTTCCCTTTCAATTTTCCCTAATATCAGTCGCTCTAAATTCCATTAAATATTTAGGGTTTAATTTGAGGACAAATAAGAAAACAACGGTGGGAGTTAACAACTGTTGCTTGATTTCTATCTAAATCTATGTATAACTACTCGCATGAGTATAATTTACTTGAAAAAATAATGAGTGACCCCAATTACATGACAACTAGGTTAGGTTTTAAAAAGCGAGAAAAGTTTTCTCGTACTCACTTTTGGATTTAGAAGGTTGGTAAATTGGTGTTCATTCCTTTTAGGAAAGAAGATCAATTTGACCCAATGGGACTCCTTTTCGTGCG
>Ga0190283_1001478_pt1 | contig 10414 bp, 9 predicted proteins | sample 48691801_MG_FD_161669 | JGI IMG/M metagenome (GOLD analysis project Ga0190283, IMG submission 161669) | Hydrothermal vent microbial mat bacterial communities from Southern Trench, Guaymas Basin, Mexico - 4869-18-0-1_MG | ecosystem: Environmental > Aquatic > Marine > Hydrothermal vents > Microbial...
TCCGAGATTTCCGCCGGTTGAGAACCGCTCATAAATCTGAGCAATTTTATCAGCAGTGAGGTCTTCGACCCACGAGGCATAATCAATGGCTTGTGCAACAATGTCGCGTGGAGTCCGGTTTCGTTTGAGTTCGATAAGTACAAGGGACGCATCTGGCGCAATGGCAAGCAGATCAATTCGTCCACCCAGTCCGGTTTGCTCTTGGCGTCCGATTAGCATCCACTCGCTGGACAGAATTTGTGGCGTCTCAACAATCATTTCTTCCAGAAGCTGTTCGTTAGCGAGCATTGTAGTTGCGAGTGGTACGGGGTGCTTTCCGATTTTCCAGATGGCGTGTTTGATGGGCATACTCTAATCCTTTGTTGTCAGGTTTGGATGTTGCTTTCCGATATCCACCTCGCAAACGCACCGCTGGGGAGGGGCATGACGCCGGGTTTGCCGGTGAGGAGCATTTCACCGCAGTCGGCATTACCGTTTAAATCTTTGAGCCACTGCGTGAGCAGGTTTTTGAGAATCATCGGCGAGTATTCGGGCGTATGGCAGCTTAGCAGCAGGAAGGCGGGCTGGTCGGAAAGCAGGTCGCGGCAGAGGTCGAGCAGATCGGGGAGCTGATCCTGAATTTTGAAGACCTCGCCGCGCTTGCCGCGCCCAAAGGAGGGCGGGTCGAGAATGATGCCGTCGTAGCGGCGCCCGCGCTTGATTTCGCGTTTAAGGAAGCCGATAGCGTCGTCCACAATCCAGCGGATCGGCGCGTCCTGCAGATGATTGAGCGCGGCGTTTTCGCGCGCCCATTCGACCATGCCTTTTGAGGCATCGAGATGGCAGACCTCCGCGCCGCCCTGCGCGGCGGCCAGCGTTGAGCCGCCGGAGTAGGCGAAGAGGTTGAGAACGCTGATGGCCTCGCCGGTTTTTTCTTTGCGCTCACGAACGGTTTCGCGAATCCATTTCCACATCACGTGCTGTTCGGGAAAGACGCCGAGATGGCCGAAGTCGGTCGAAGAGAGTTTAAAGGTGATTCCTTCGATGCAGACCGTCCACGCATCGGGCAGATTGTGGCGGTTATGCCAGCGGTTGCCGTCCGCGCGGTCGAACCCGGCGGAAACATCCTGCCACGCTGTTTCGGGCAGCGCCTGGTGCCACGCGGCCTGCCCGGCGGGGCGGACGAGTGTAACCTCGCCGAAGCGCTCCATCTTGCGGCCGCCGCCGCTGTCGATCAGTTCATAATCATTGTTCATCGAGTCTTACGGATAGCATGACCGCTGGAATATTGAAATGGCGGAATACTGGAATTAACTCTTCATGAATTTTTCCAAAGGAGAGGTGATCGCCAATGGTTTTTGGGCAGCCACCCGTTTTTAAAGCTCGGTCTGGAAGCCGACTGTAAGTTCGAGGCCGGGGTCATCCCATCCGACGACGGTTGAATATTCATCGTCGAGCAGATTTTCCGCCGCCACATAGATGCGTGTGCTGCGTTTGCGGCCCAGTGTGTACCCGGCGGTTGCATTGATTTCCACGTAGTCACCCAGCGGATGATAGTTGCCGTCCTGCGCAAAGCGGAAGTTGCGGTAACGCGAGACATATTTGCCGACGAGGTTGACGTCGAACCGTCCGGCTTCGCCGTAGATTCCACCGCTGACAATCAGGTCGGGAATTTCAACGTAGTCGCTGTAGCCGGAGTTTCCGGGAGCTTTGAAACGCGATTCCATAACCGTGGTGTTGAAAAAGAGGGTGGCAATGTCTGCCAGCGGTGCGCTGCGGGTTTCAAGCTCCAGCCCGTACTGTTTGATGTTCTGATTATCGGAAAAGTAAAACTCATCACCGGTTACGGTATTGGTTCCCAGGACGTTGACTTTGGTGATGGCATCTTTGCGCAGAACGTAGAAAGCGCCGAGTTTTGCCATCCCTTTTTCCGGGTCTTCCAGCTTCACGCCGGCATCGGCTATGATGCGCAGTTCATCTTCGAGATCGCTGCCGTCGGCTTTGAGCGCGCCGGAGTCCGCATTGCGCTGCCCGCCTGCGAGATGGGCGTAGAAGCTGAGCGCATCGGTGGCTTGATATTTCGCGCCGAGGGTCACCGTGACAAGCGGGTCGCTCCATTTATCTTTAACGGTTTTAAAATCGCGATTATTGCCGTTGATGTTGAAGGAGGCGCCGGAATATTCGTTGTAATAATCGAACATGACCCGCAGGCCGGCATCGAGGAGGAGTTTTTCAAACTGATGTTCGTCGGTGATGACCGCCGCGACGGTTTCAACATCCTGGCGCACGCCGGTATAAGACCGTTTTCCGTTGGGTGCGACCCAGCGGTTATAGACGCTGCCGAAGCGCAGGGTGTTGGCACCGTTCAGATCCAGGGCCTGCATAAGCTGGAGGCTGTATTCGTAGTCGCGCTCAACCGCATTATTGGCCGGGTTGTCGAGGCGCTTATAGTGATACGAGCGCTCGGTGTATCCAGCGGTCAACTCAAGGGACGCTTCCGGACTTTGTTCGAACAGTAGCTTGCCGCCGAGATGATACGCATTGAAGGGGTCATATTCTTCGGCGCGGGTTTTGAAGGTGTTGCGTCCGGGGCCGTCCGGCTCGGCCTGCATCAGTTCGCGTGCGCCCTGAACGGCCAGAAACTGGCCTTCGAGCTGGAGACGGTCGGCAGCCTGAACGCCGCCGTATCCGTAAATGCTTTCAGCGCGCTCGGCAGCATTGCGATTGCTCGGGCCGTCGGTGGCATAGGCGTTTGCACCGACGGTATACCAGCCGTTGCTGACGGTGTTTCCGTGTGCGATGCCGGTGCGCCAGGTATTGAAGGTGCCGACTTCGCCTTCGATGACGGTGGCCGGTTTTTCATACCGTTTGGGAAGAATGTTGATGACGCCGGTCATGTCACCGAGGCCCATCAAAAGCGTTCCGCTGGAGCGGACGATATCAATGTATTCAATTTGCGACGCGGGCATCATGTAAACCAGTTCATGGAATTCGCGCTGCCAGATGCCGTTGAGTGCATAGGTGGGGTAGGGATAGATCTGTCCGCGGAAAGAGGAGAAGTTTTTGTATTTCCGCCCGCGCATTTCCGTGAGGATGCCCGGCGCAAAATTCATGGCCTCGGTCAGCGTGGCGGCGTTTTGCAAGGTGATGTCGCGGCTGTCGACAGTGGAGGTGGCGATTTCAAGCGAGGCCGATTCTGCGGCGGGCGTTTCGAGCAGGTTGCGCACCGGCCTGTTTTTCGAAACGATGATTTTTCCGCCTTCAATCACTTCGGTTTCTTCCGCGAACGCGATTGCCGTACACATGACTAATACAAAAAACAGTTTTTTGAACATTAAGTTTCCCTTGCGTGGTTTTCCCCAATACGCGGCGAAGCAGAAAAAGGGGACGGTGTTATGTATACTTTTTACCTCAGACTGCCGGAGTAACGTGGACTGCAGCGGCAGATGCGCTCGTAAAGCTCAGGATGTTCGAGGAAATCGGCCCCTTCGCCCGCGACGTACGGATTCTTCGGCTTTTCAACCTTTGCCGAATGCGGGCAGAGCGGCAGGGCACCGTTGCGATGCATGGTTTGCCATGCGAAAAAAGCGCCCAGCCCGAGAACAAGCAATGCCGCTATGCGGGCAAGGCGACCGGCGGGAATTATTGTAAAGCGGCTGCGGCGGCGTTCCGCCGTAATTTCACGGTGTACGCGCTCCTGCGCGGCCTCGAAACCGTCGCGGCGGTTTCGGATGCGGCTCCTGAATTCGGCTGTAATCTGTTCTTCCGTTTTCATTGCAGTCTCTATTTACCCGTTACGTCTCACCGTCTTCCTTAGGGACAACGTTTTCGCGTAATCGCGCGAGGGCGCGCTGGACGCGTTTTTTGGCGGCGTCTTCGGAGCAGTCGAGCAGGGGAGCAATCTCGGCAAAGCTGAGATCGGCGGCATAGCGGAGTGTGAGGGCTTCGCGGTCGCGCGGCGGCAGGGAGGCAATCAGCGCGTCGAACTCGTCGCGCCGCACGGCGGGGGCGGCCTCCGGCACCTCGGCGCGGAAGGCTTCCATCTTGTTTTTCCGCCGCATTTCCTTGCGGATGATATCGGTGCAGATATTGCGCAGGATGGTGTAAAACCACGGGGCGAAGCGGCGTCCGTCGTAGTGCCTGCGTTTGCGAACCACGCGCACGAAGGCCTCCTGTACCGCGTCAGCGGCGCTTTCGGAATCAAAGATCCGGGTTTCGGCGACGTGTAGGGCAGGGCCGTAGTGGCGCGTCATCAGCTCGGTGAAGAGCGCTTCATCAAGGGTGTCGCGGAACGCGAGCATGAGCGCTTCATCGGAACAGTTGCTGATGTCGGTGCGCGGCATAGGCGCAAACGGTGTCGAAAGGAAGGGCGTCTCGCAAGCAAAATGTCTTTTTTGCGTGCTGCGAAACGTATTTAATAAAAGCCGGATCTTGTCCGGCAAGGTATTTCCGAACAGCGCTATGGAAAGATCGTAAAGGAGGACGGGTGATGGAAATATAGGTCTGGTATTCGGAATCAGCATCCTCGTGAAATCGTTTCTCAAAACTCCCGCCAAGAAAATACCGCATGTTGAACATCCAACTCAATGAACAGCCGTTTGAGGCCGAAGAGGGCGGTACACTCTTCGGGCTGCGCGATGCCGTGAAGCCCGAGGCGGATATCGTTATTCTCAACGGCGCGGCGATGAGCGCCGATGCGACGCTCGCCGATGGCGACGAAGTCTGCCTCATCAAACGCGGCGAAGTGCCCAGCGAAGACGAACTCGAAGCGTTGATGGCCGCGCGTCACACGCCAGGTGTGCATGCCAAGCTCAAATCCGCGACCGTCGGCATCGCGGGACTCGGCGGACTCGGCTCCGCCATCGCTGTCGCGCTGGCCCGCGTTGGCATCGGCAAACTTATTCTGGCCGACTTTGATGTGGTCGAGCCGAGTAACCTAAATCGCCAGCAGTACTTTGTTGATCAGCTCGGACTGCTCAAAACCGACGCATTAATTTCCAACCTTCAGAAAATCAACCCCTACGTAGAGGTCGAAGCGCACGCCGTGAAGCTGACGCCCGACAACATTTTTCCAATGTTTGGAAAAACAGATGTGATGATTGAGGCCTTTGACCGTGCGGATCAGAAGGTGATGCTTATGCAGGCGTTTGCGGCTCGGAAGCCGGACGTTCCGCTCGTAACCGCTTCCGGACTCGCCGGCTTTGGGCCGGAAGAGACGATCGGGGTTAAGAAAATGAAAAAAAACATTTATGTTGTCGGTGATCTCGAAACCGGGGCGAAGCCCGGATGCGGGTTGATGGCACCGCGCGTCGGTATCGTCGCCCATATGCAGGCGAATCTCGCTTTGCGACTGATAGTGGAGAAGGAATGCCCCCCATGATCCAAAGAGCTGTCTTAGTATTCTTCGGGTCTTTGGAGCCATAAAAATGATACAACTCGAGTTTGGAGTTAACTATGCGTAAACCGTGGATCATATGGCTGTTGATGCTTGCTTCAGCGGGGGCCGCGCTGGCGTGCAGTACGCCGGTTTTCCGCTATGCGATTGAGCGTTGGGAGGCCGACCCGTATCGCTTGATGATTTTCACGGACGGGGAGCTAACCACTGAGCAACAGGAGACGATCCGAGATTTCAAGAAATACGAACGGTTTGGGTTCCGACAGCCCCCGCTGATGGTTCAGCAAGCCGACATATCTGCGGTTACCAATCTGTCCGCAACCGTTTGGGCTGAAATTTCGACCAACCAAGCCGCGCCTGCGGTTGCCCTGCTCTACCCTTCCATCATGCGCGACCATTCCGTGGTCTGGACGGATGACCTCAGCGCCAACGCGCTCAACCGGATTGTGATGTCGCCGGTGCGGCTCGAAACGGCCAACCGTCTGCTCGGCGGTGACGCCGCGGTCTGGCTGCTGATCCCGGGCGATGATCCGGCAGAAAACGACTCTGTGCGCAAACTGCTCGATACCCAGTTGCGCCAGCTTGAGGAAACCGTCGAATATAACGCTGATTTTCTGGCGCTGGCGGCCGAGGCCGGGGCAGAGGTGCCGGAGCTTAATTTTTCTGTTTTGGAAGTCGACCGCAGTGATTCGCAGGAATCGGTTCTGATGGCGATGCTAACCCGTCTGTCGCCGGAAGCAGCGGAGCACTCCGGAGCAATCGTCATTCCCGTTTTCGGGCAGGGGCGTGCGGTTGTCCTGATGATGGGTGAATATATTGCCGATCAATATATTAAACGGGTTGCCGAATTCCTGACCGGCGCTTGTTCATGCGAAGTGAAGTCACTGAATCCCGGCTTTGACATTCTAATTCCTGTCGACTGGATCGGCGGGATTACCGAAGAATATGTTTTTGACGCGGAACTGCCGCCGCTGACCGGCCCGACGGCTCTCGAAACGCCGCAGGAGCCGCCCGTCGAGCTGCTGCCTGCGCCCGAGGAGGAACGGATTGAGGACATTGTCCATCCGGAAAAAAGTCTCTTTTGGAGTGTGCTGGGCGTATTCGGTATAGCTGTGCTGGCCGCGATGGCTTTCACAGGCTGGCTGCTGCTGAGGAAAAACCATTGACCGTAAACGTACTTCATCTGGTTCGCAGGGAACTGCTGCATCGCAAGGTTAACTTTCTGCTTGGAACACTGGCGGTGCTGACGGCGGCGGGCATACTGAGCGCTTCGCTGCTGCTGCTCCGCGCCCACGATGAGCAGACCAATGCACTGCTCGCGGCTAAACAGGCCGGCCTCGAAGCGCGTATCGCCGTCCTGCAGGCCAATACGGTTCGCGCCATGAATCACCTCGGCTTTAATATCGTGATTCTTCCGCGCGACCAGAACCTCGCCGACTGGTATGCCGAGGACTATGCCGAACGCACCATGCCCGAAACCTACGTCGAAAAACTTGAAGCCAGCACTTTGGTCACCATTGAAAATCTTGTTCCCGTTTTACGGCAGAAAGTCCGCTGGCCGGAAACGCAATGGACGGTCATTTTAGCCGGAACCGGAGGCGGCGAAGCACCGCCCGCAGGACAGGTTGATATCGGTGCGGAAGTCGCCCGCGGACTGAACCTGCGATCCGGCGGCTCCATCGAGCTTTTCGGGCGGCCGTTTGCGGTGCGCAGCGTGTTGCGTGAGGAGGCGGATGTTGAAGACATTGCGATTCATCTTTCGCTGGCCGATGCACAGGCGCTGCTCGGCAAAGAGGGCCGGATTAATGAAATCCGCGCGTTGGAATGCCGCGCTGCGTGGCAGGATCTTCCGCGTATTCGCGCTGAAGTCGCCCGCATTCTGCCCGATACGCAGGTGATCGAAAAAGGCTCTGAAACGCTGGCGCGCGTTACGTCCATCCGGCAGGTCGAAGAAAAGGGCTTCGCTGAAATCGAACACGAACGCGCGATGCGTGCTGATCTGCGCGCGTCGCTCACGCGGCTGATCGGTGTTCTGCTTCCGGTGCTTCTGCTGGTTTGCCTGGCATGGATTTATCTGGTTTCGGCGGAAAATGTCGAAAAACGCATGGCGGAGATTGGTGTGTTGCGTTCGCTTGGATTTTCGTCGGGGGCTCTCGCGGTGCTCTTTCTGCTGCGGGAGGTGCTGATGGGGCTGGTCGGCGGGATGCTCGGGCTGGCACTGGTTTTGGCGCTGTGGCGCGTACCGCTGAGCGCGCCGCTGGCGCTGCTGATACCGGCATCTGCGGTGGCCATTGCTCTGCTCGGCGGAATCAGTCCCGTACTCCGTTCAGTCAACCGCGATCCGGCCGATATTCTGCGAGGTGACGTATGAACCTGTGGCGACTCATTCAAAAAGAACTGTTTTTCCGCTGGCGCGGCTCACTGGCCGCGTTGGTCGCCGTAACGCTGGCCGCCGGCACATTGCTTGGCACGCTCAACCTGCTGCGGCTGCACGAAACGAGCGCCGTCAATATTCTGGCTGAAAAGGAGCGCGAGACCAAAGTGCGCGGCGCGGCGCTTCGCGAAGAACTGCGCAAAGCTACGCTCAAACTCAGCTTTAACCTTCTGATTCTTCCGGAGCAGATCGATCTCAAAGACTGGTATGCCGACCAGGCCAGCGAATATGATCTGCCCGAAAGCTACGCTCAAAAACTCGCCGAATCCGGCGTTGTCACCGTTCGCCACTTCCTGCCGACGATTCACCGCAAGCTCGTCTGGCCGGAGCAGGGACGTACAATTTTGCTGACCGGTACGCGCGGCGAAGTCGCCAACCTCTTCAAAAACCCGCGCAAGCCGCTGGTGCAGCCGGTGCCCGAAGGCGGGATTGTTCTCGGCCACGAACTGCACACCAGTCTCGGGATTTCCCCGGACGACACGGTACCACTGATGGGTCGCGATTTCGCGGTTCACCGGCTTCATGAAGAGCGCGGAAGCAAAGACGACATCACCGTTTGGATCAGCCTGAAGGACGCGCAGGAACTGCTCGGCAAAGAGGGGCGGGTCAGTTCAATTCTTGCACTCGAGTGTCTCTGTGCAACCGGGGTCGAGCGGGTTCGGGAAGAAATTCAAAAACTGCTGCCGGGCACACAGGTTCTCGAAATGGGCAGTCGTGTCCTGGCCCGCGCCGAAACACGCATCCGCGCCGGAAAAGAAACGAAGGCGTTGCTTAAAGAAGAGGCGAAGCAGCAGGCGAAATTGCAGGCTGGCCGCGAGCGGCTGGCCGCGGTGCTCGTGCCGCTGATCATGGTGCTGTGCGGCGGTTGGATCGGCCTGCTCTCGTTCACCTCCGCCCGCAGCCGTCGGGATGAAATCGGGATGCTGCGCGCGGTCGGTTTTGGCACAGGCCGTGTTCTCATGATTTTTATCGGCAAAGCCGTTTTGATCGGTTTTCTGGGCGGTTTGTTCGGCTATGTGCTTGGCGCGGCACTTCCCGCCATTTTTGCTCGCGGACTGGAAGGCCTGACATCCGCCAATCTGGTCGCGGGGTGGTTGCTCACGAATCTGCTGCAGGCGGTACTGGCCGCGGCCCTGCTGATGGTGATCGCCGGCTGGATTCCTGCGCTGCTGGCCGCACGTACTGATCCGGCTGAAGCGTTGAGAGAGAAATAGAAATAAATTTGGAGTGCGGCGATAAAGGTATTCCGTATCGCCGCTTTAAAAGAAAATGAGAAAAGCGGTGATACGGCTCGCGCCTTTATCACCGCAGTCCAAAGGAAGATGCCATGCTGAAATTTGACAATGTAACAAAAACATTCAACGGCCCGCAGGGTGAGATCAAAGCGCTCGACGCGGTATCCTTCACTGTCGAGCCCGGGGAACTGGTTGATATTCGTGGTCCGAGCGGTTGCGGAAAATCGACCCTGCTGCTGACAGCCGGAACACTCCTCCAGCCCACGACCGGGACGGTAACGATTGACGGCGAAGATCCCTATGCGCTTTCGCCGAACGGACGCAGCGCGCTACGCGCCTCAACCATCGGCTTTGTTTTTCAGCAGTTTCACCTCGTGCCGTACCTGAGCGTGATTGATAACATCCTGCTGCCGTCGGCGGTGCGGAAAGACGCGAGGGCGCATGACCGCGCGCTCGAACTGCTCAACCGTTTCGGCCTTGAGCACCGCGGACATCATGTTCCCGCGCAGCTCAGTGTCGGCGAGCGCCAGCGCACCGCGCTGGCCCGTGCGCTTTTCAACCAGCCGAAGCTGCTGCTGGCCGACGAACCCACCGGAAACCTTGATCCGGAAAACGGCGAGATCGTCCTGAACACCCTGAAAAACTTTGCCGCAGAGGGCGGGGCGGTTCTGCTGGTGACGCACGATACCACCGACTGCGCCACCCGCACACTTCAGATGCTCAACGGAGCACTCTGATTTTTCAGGAAGATGTCCTTTTCCACTGTTAATGCTGATGCTCGCTCTTTCCTGTGAAGAAAAGCGGGAAGGCGATGTCGCTGAGGCAGCAGGGAATCCAGACGGCGACAAACAGGAAGAGCGTGATTAAAACGCTTTCGACAAAGGTGAAAGCGGTCGCCTGCGCGCGCAGGATATGAAAAAACGAAGCCGCCGTACTGAGCAATACGTGCCCTGTATGCGGAAAATGGGTTCGGCTGGAGAAAAAGGCGGCACCGATACCGAGCATCGCCGCCAAGTTAATGATAAGCGGCATTTCCACAATACCGATGTGGGCGTGTGCGTGTTCCATGCCGAGCAGCCGTTCGCCCCAGTACGGAATCAGGCTGTCGCTGAGCGTCGCGATGCCGATGGCGCCGACATAGCCGACCAGCACCACGGCGAGCATCCCGGTTTTGCTGTGAGGAGCCCGCGCCCGGTAATTTTTATAAAGCGTCGCGGTGACCATGGCGCTGAGTACGACGTGCAGCGGATGGGAAAATTCAAAGAGCGCTTCGGCGCGCTCAGTGGTGACGAAGTCCGGTGCCATACGTTGCAGTGCAAAGACAATCGCTACGCCAATCGCTGCCCCCAGCAGCGTGAAGGGGCCGTGTCC
>Ga0190283_1001482_pt1 | contig 10399 bp, 6 predicted proteins | sample 48691801_MG_FD_161669 | JGI IMG/M metagenome (GOLD analysis project Ga0190283, IMG submission 161669) | Hydrothermal vent microbial mat bacterial communities from Southern Trench, Guaymas Basin, Mexico - 4869-18-0-1_MG | ecosystem: Environmental > Aquatic > Marine > Hydrothermal vents > Microbial...
GTTCGACTATTGACACGCCGAGCCTATGGATTCCATTCTGCAGAGGCCACAATATGTATGATCATGCTATGCTGTACGGGTATCAAATTGTCACCAGTGTCGAAAAAACTGTGATTTCAACCCACACAATTGTCAGGAGAGCCTTTTAAAAAGGAGTGTTTCCATATGTTGATGTCGGTCCTTAAGATGGAAGAATACAGGTCTCTAACGGATAAAGATTTAAGTCAAATAATAAGATCAGAAAATGAAGTCAATCTGTATTACAAGAGAATTTTCGACATTGTCTTTTCATTGGCGTCTTTTCATTGGCGGTAATTGTTTTTATTTTTCCCATCTTGCTCCCCGGCATTTCCGTCATTATTAAGCTTACATCACAAGGTCCAATATTTTTCAAGCAGAAGAGAGTTGGAGAGAAAGGTAAATGCTTTAGTATGATAAAGTTTCGATCAATGAACGATCATTTGTGCCAAACCACTATAGAAATTCATTCATGTAATAATTTTGGAAAATTTATTAGAAAGTACAGATTAGATGAACTACCACAGTTCTTCCATGTGCTCAAGGGTGAAATGTCGGTTGTCGGCCCTCGGCCTTATATGTTTGAAGATGTTGAAGAGAGCACTAACTATATTAAAGACTTCGAAAAGCGTCATATCGTCAAGCCAGGAATAACCGGATTGGCACAAATCTTTAATTTATGGATAAAAGAAAATACAATTCATACGATGAAACAAAAATTTAAACATGACATTACTGTACGAGCCTATTCGTTACTGTACGAGAGAGCAGATATGAAGGCGCAGTGTCTGGATTCGAACAAGTTACATCGGAATTAAAAAAATATATTGGCTCTCGAATTCGTGTTCATTGACTGAGACCAAAAATTAAGATGCATACATATGTAGAAGAAAAAATAAAGTGCAGAGGTTAAGTAATTAAAAATGAAGATCATTATCGACAGTACTGAATGGCAACGACAACAAACGGGGATGACAAAATATGCTGAATTCTTAGTCAATAAATTGATTGAACTATATCCGGAAAATGATTATACAATCATTTTGAACGCGCAATTTACCTATACAGACGAATTTCTAGAAAAGTTGAATATATATCATACGCGGATCCGACATATCGGCTGGAAGCGTGAGATGGGATATGGATTGTGCGTTAAAAATATACTGGCAAATTATGATATTTATCATTGTCTCACTGAAAAGTGGCCGACATTTATGAAGGGCGGCATCTGCACTATACATGACCTGAGGCACACGCGAAAGAACATGTTCGCAGGATTCTGTGGCCTCAAAAACATCTGTTTTGCTCATATGATAAGAACAGCAGTAAAGAATACAGACGAAATAATTACAATTTCAAACAACACAAAAAGTGAGTTGCTATCATATGTGGGCCAAAAATGGGCACCCAAAATTCACGTCGTGCACCACGGAACACCTGACGACCTGCCAAATGGTGTTATCGACGATACTATTGTTGAAAACAAATACAACATCAAAAGTCGCTACTTTATCACGGTAGGTGAAATCAAACGACACAAAAATGTACTAGGCCTGGTCAAAGCCTTTGATGTGTATAAAAGAAAATATGATAGAGAGTGTATCAAACTCCTCGTCGTGGGTAAAATAGTAGAAGATGTTATTGTCAAAAAATCTCATATTATTAATAAAGATGATGTTATTTTCACTGATTATGTCGAGCTCGAAAATTTAAACGCCCTCTACAAAAACGCGGTTGCGATGGTAATGGTCTCCATGATCGAAGGCTTCGGATTCCCGGTAGTCGAAGCAATGGCGCGAGGAATTCCGGTAATCTGTTCCGACACTACTTCTTTGGTTGAAATATCAGATGGCGCAGCATTAACAGCCAATCCTTTCAACAGTGAAGAAATCGCCTATAAAATGCACAGACTTGCAACCAACGATGGTCTACGAAAAGATATGATCCGTAGAGGAACAAAGGTTGCAAACAAATACTCATGGACGAATACAGCGATCAAAACAATGAGGCTGTATCAAAAAATCTATGATAAACGACAACGAAAGAGACAAAGAAAGAAAAGGGTCTTTTCAGCAGAATCTTTGGGTTGAATCACGCTTTGAGAGGTGTTCGAGGGGGTGATATAACCAGGTTTTTAGCACATAAGCATGTTTGAAACCGTACAATTTTCTAGTGACCAATTATATTTTGTTGTTCAAACACTTCACGGCGATCAAAAAAATCACGTTTCTCGCCTTAACCAAGTTCTTGATCAGCTCTTTGTGGGAGCGTAGTGATCGTGCGATTTCTTTCATGGATTCGATTCGAGACCGCATAACCTTCGTACACCACTTGTCCAGAAACTATCCTGCCCAATATGGAGATAGGTATTCAAAGAGGCGCTGGAAATCTTCTTTGAGGAGATGGCTTCTCACTGTTTTCAAGCCGTAAAAAAAGGCACGCAATCTTGGCACATTTTCTAATTCCCTGGAAACGTTTACGGGTATGGGGTTAATGGGTGCCAGGTCGTTGTGACAAACATAATAGACGAAGGGGCTTTTATATCGTTTGATGACAAAAGCATCTAAGGGGACAACACAAAGTACCCACACCACACTCACTTTCACTTCATCCACAACTTTCCGTAATACCTCATGAGGTCACAATGAGATCCTCTAACATAACCGCGGACTTCGCCTGCGGCCCATAGCCATTAGCCTTTAGCCAAGAAAAAAGAAGATAAATGAAGACCGGGGCTATCGGACCTCGACGATATATTTCGTCTCAGCATGCGAATGCGAACCGGTGCTTGCGACTCCCCCTCGTGCTGCCTTGACGGGTCGGCCGCCCGGTGGTACAATCAACCGAAGAAAATATGCTCGATAAATATATCCGTATTCAAGTTAGGTTGATGTCTGGAGGAAAACAACATGCGTCGTTTCTTTTGCCTTGTCGTCCTTTTGGTTCTCCACGCCGCCGGAAACGGCGCTACGATTCGTGTTCCCGGCGACTATCCCACAATCCAAGGAGCCATCGACGCCGCCGTGAACTACGACGTGGTGTTGGTGTCACCGGGGACCTATATTGAGAACCTCGTGATCAATTCCAAAGAAATCACCTTGAAAAGTGAACTGGGCGCCCTGGCCACCGTCGTCGACGGCGGCGTGCCTGTCAATCCCGACCACGCTGCCGTCGTCGAGATCGTCACGGCAGATAGTACGCGTGTCGAAGGATTCACTCTCGCCAACGGGAAAGGCGTCAACGTCAGCGGAAGCCATCGCGGAGGCGGCGCCTTCTGTACTGCGAGTTCTTTGGTGGGAATTTCGGACTGCATCATCAAGGACAACATCGTGACCGGTTTGGGAGGGGGAGTCTACTGTTCGGACGGAGTCGTGTCCTTTAACAGATGCCAAATCTCTGGCAACTACGCGGGCACCGATGGCGGAGGAGCCGCTATCTACTGGTACGGCGAGGCCCACTTCCATCATTGTATGATCTTTGAGAACACCGCGGTGGCGCGAGGAGGCGGGGCTTACTGCCGGTTCAGTACGCTAGGCAGCTTCAATAACTGCACTTTCCACGAGAACATCGCGGCAACAGGCGGCGGTTTGATGACCGATTTTCTCGCCAATTTAACGCTGATCAACGACATCTTCTGGGCGAATGCTCCACAGCAGATCTACGTCGGGGACGACAAGGGTGCATCGGTGGTTAATATCCAATATTCCGACGTTCAGGGCGGTCAGTCGGGAGCCTTCGTGGCGCCCAACGCCTCGTTCACGTGGGGTGCCGGAATGATCGATGCCGATCCCCTCTTCTACGATCCGAACGTGTCGGATGACTACCACATCACATACCTTTCTCCCTGCAGGGAGGTGGGGAAGATAATAGGTACCCAGTTGATCGACTTCGAGGGGGATTGGGGATACTACGGTGTCGGGTGGGACATCGGCGCTGACGAGTTTCACGAGCGTCTCTACCACTACCATCCCGTGATGGCGGGACTTCCAGCGCTCATCTTTGTCGTTGGCACCCCCTCGGCGCCGGTGACGCTCGCCCTCGGCGCGGGGATTCAGGATCCTCCGCTGACCACAGCCTACGGCAACTTTTTCCTTCAGTTCCCGCTGCGGCGGTTCCAGATCGGCACGATCCCGGCGAACGGCATCCTCGCCATCACCCCCACGACTCCGCCTTTCTGGCAGTCGGGCGACATCAAGCCGATCCAAGCGCTGGTGGGTCCGATCGGAAATCCGTCCTCACTCTTGACGAACCTCGACCTGCTGATCGTTCAATGAGGGGGCCGACCGGAGCGGGGCTGCTCATCGAATGCAGCCTGAAACTGTGGACAGGTGGTACAGGCAAGGCTTTCGGCTTTTCTGGCTTGTGAAGTGACGGAAACGCGGAAGACCGTCGGTTGGAGAGATCAATCGAGAACTGTGGTGCCCCCCGAACGCTCAGGGAACGACATAGACTGCGACGGCGTCGGACGCGAAATCGAGCGGCACTATGGCGGCCCAGGCAAAGTGCAGCGTCCGGCCCACGAAGTAGGTGCTGAACGGGCCGAGCGTCGCCACGCCCTGGCCAGCCCCGTTCAAGGTTCCGTAGAAATCGACGTAGAACGCGCCGTTGAGGTTTGCGAGCCACGAGATCGGTGAACCAGTCCCTGTAGATAGGGATCGTGGCGTACTTGCCGGGCTTGAGCGTGCCGGGCACGGTGCCGGACAGGCCGGCCAGTAGGAGATAATTCCGGGTGGCGTGCTCGGTCCCGCCGACGAAAATGAACGCGACCTGGCCGCCCGCGGTTGCCGAGATCTCCGTACCTTGTTTTAATAGAATTTCTCATAAAATATTGACCATAGTCACTGACCATGGTACTATTTTGGGCGAATTAATCAAACGCACCATGTGTGTCTTGATTTGGAAAGCGGCATGGAACCGGAAAAGATAGCCATCTCGAAGTTCAAAGCTACATGCCTTGAACTCCTCAAACGGGTCAACCAGACTGGACAACCGATCCTTGTGACCCGCAATGGATCCCCAATCGCCATGATCGTGCCGCCCCCTAAACCGCAAAAACCCCGATCCTGGCTGGGAAGCTTCAAAGACGCCGGTTGTATCAAAGGCGATATCGTTCAACCCGCTGCTGATCTCGACAACTGGCAGGTGTTGGGATCATGAAGTTGCTTCTCGATACCCATATTTTCCTCTGGAGCTTGCTGGAGCCCGAACATCTTGACCCCAACGTAAGTCAACAGTTAGACGATCCAGGCAACGAGCTATGGCTCTCGCCGATATCGACTTGGGAGGTCATGATTCTCGCCGACCGGGGAAGGATCGATCTGAACGCACCTCCAGATCGTTGGCTGCAGACTGTTTTCAGTACGGTTCCCTTCCAACAGGCGCCCCTCACTCACAACATCGCCATACGCAGCCGTGAGATCCAACTGCCTCATCAGGATCCGGCTGACCGGTTTCTCGTGGCCACCGCCCTTATTCATGACCTGACTCTGGTGACCGCCGATCGGATAATTCTGGAAAGCGCAGCCTGCAAACTGCTGCCGAATAATTGATCGGATCATCCGCTCCGGCTCGAAAAACCACTCAGTGCCTGCCCGCGCATAAAATACGATGCCGTAGCAATCTGCTCAAAGGTTTATGGAACGCCAGAACGTCAAGGACCGTCCTTCTCGTGATGACAGGAAGGACGATATGTCTCGGAGACGACGAGTCGACACCTCAACCGCCTGACACCACGCCTATAACAGCAGCCAGGCGAATTGCGGGATAATTGGGTACGCCTCCTTGATACAGGGGATAGGCCGCTTCACCTGACGCAATAACCCCCCTGGACTGAAGTTCAGGGGGATTATTGCATTACTCAGAGGAGATTGTATTTAGTTTACAGCGGATGCTGGATAGGAAAAAAACAGGTAGAAATCATTGTGTTACATCGATTTCCACTGAATCGAAATGAATCAGCGAATTCTTGTCGAGCACACCATTTGGTTTGGAGTCCACGGCCAGGTAGGCGACGTAGGATCCGACTGGTAGTGATCCATCGAATACGGTGTCCTGCATATCGGCTATCGGACCGGTGTAATATGCGTTGTTAAAGCCGGAATTCCACCCCGAGTAGGGGCCTGTATTGTCGAAGCTGAACCATCCAAAGGGTGTGTCGAATACCACCCAAATGTCAACCGGGACACCTGAGAAGAGTCGAGGCTCAACGTCGATGGTCACCTCGACTATAGTACCCTGAGGAACGACCACTCCTAAATCCTGGCCATCACATTCGATGTCCAGACCGATCGGTAGTTCATCTCTGAATGCATCGCTTGTTGCACAGCACCCGATTGCCGCGAGTTCTCCCAGGTTATTGTTGTTCAGATTTGTTACAGTGACCTCGATGAGAGCAACATCGTGTGACAATTCCCAAATCCCATCACGCCTTTTGTTCCAGCCGGCTGTTTCGATAGCAGATACAAGCTCGGTTTCGGTTTTTGTGAAGTGCAACTCTATGTCAGGACTCGGAGATGGATAGAGTGTTATCTTAGCCTCGATCATTCCTAAGTCGTTTTCAAAGATTTCTATGCGGTAGAGGTCGAAGGCTTCGCTCGGAACAGGATCGGCCCAGAACACCAGAGGAAGGGGAGGACCACTGCCTGTGTTGAACTCCCCTATCCCGAAACGCCCCCGCAATACGGTCGTCGGCGTTCCTGTGGGATCATTGATATTGGGTTCTTGAATCTGAGTTCCCGAAGACAGATCGTGCGTAAAGAGAAGCTCCGTACCGGCTGCGCCGATTGTGAGGCTCGTCGGATCGATGTATTCGGCCTGAGTTTTCGTCGAGTGGTCTTTTTCGGCATGTGCGACAGCCACAGCTTGGTACTTGTGATCATGCCAGATATATCCAGCTACAGTCGTAACATGAGCTTGCCCGTATCCATAGCCACCGGATGGATCTGTCTCGGTAGGTGAAGATGCTTTTGTCGTTTTAGTGGTGTCTTTTCTTGCACCGCCGTATTGCCATACTCCAAAGCCGCTTCCGTCAAAATTCACGCTCCCTGCCGCCATATAATAGACGTGACCCTGATTGATCGACCAATCAGGGCCAGTGGACCCGATTGCTTTTATAAAACCTTGCCCATTTGATTCGACTTCAACTGCAAAGGTCGAAGGTTGCACCAGGAAAAGCAATACCACAATCAGATATAGGACAGAAGTTCCTCTTGATTTAGAACCCTTCGTATTCAACGTTTTTATCCTCCACAAACAAAAAACAGTATAAAGAGATCTTCCGGGATTTATGATTCAACCGCACCAGGAACAGACAGGCAGTAAATATCGCCTCACTTCTTAGGAGCGGGTAAAGAGGCGAATGAATGACAGAGACCGGCTCTAAGGAGCTATGTTCCGATGTTGTCTATATGTTGAGAAATTATAGAGACGCTTTGCACCCTATCAGTCGGTACGGCTCAGAAACGAAGCAAATACAGGTCGATGTTCGTTGACTGATCGCTTGCTTTGCAAGGGAATGCGAAAAAAAGGAGGAGTGACTAGCATCAATTCCTTTTTTTTTTTGAGATCTTTTCTTTCTTGTCACGCTAAACTGCTCGAAACACGAATGAGAACGCGAACAACCCAATATTAGATCACGCCTAATACGGTGCCGTAGCAATTCGTTCAACGGTTCAGCAGGTGAAGTGGATATTCCGCAGGTAGCGCTGGATCTCATACTCCATGGCATATTCGTAGGATACCAGCGCTCAGTCTGTTTTTATTCGTCAGATGCGGCCGATCCAAGAGTCAGGCCGCGGCTGCGGATCTGGGTGAAAGTAAGATAAGAAGGTAGCGAGTTTGGAACGAACCACCATTCAAAATGGCCTGCTGACAAGGAGCTCGAGGGCTGCGGCGGGTGATCTTCTGCGGGTCATAGCGGTTTGGACCGGATTTTTCTCTGGGACCTGGCGGAAAGGATCGGCGGCAAGGCGGTTCCCGTGGAGGAGTGGCCCGCCGCATCACGGCTGGATCACCGTGTCACTAACCTCGGAAGGAGGGCCTTCGCGACCTGTGATCAATTCGATGGCTGCAACTTTGTATGCGCCACAGGCCTCGGGGGAGGTGTCCCACCAATCCGCCGTTTCCCTGCCCTCCACGTGAGCGATGGGCTCGAACGGACCGCCGGGATAGGACTCGCGATAGATGCGGTATCCGACCACATCGTATTCCGATCCGGTCACCGGCCAGACGAGCTTGGTGTAGTTGGTAGAGCTGTAGATGTAGGCCGTCGGTTTCGCCACCTGGCGGGGCGGAACGACATCCAGAGCCGCGGCAACGGTCCGTGCCTCGACTTGCGCCGGCGACACGATGTAGACCGGAGATCCCGAGAGCTCCACGTCGAAGCTCGATCCGCCTCCCAGATTGATGGTGTTGCCTTCCAGGTCAAAAACCTCGGCCTGCTTGCCGGGGATCAGCGCCACCTGGGAGAGGAGGGAGTACGGATCGTCGTAGTCCGCGTTCCAGATCACGGCCACAACCGGTCCCCGCTGGTCCAGACCGGGGTCTGCGCCTGCGGATCCCTGAAGCCCGAACGATGTTCCCCCGGGGGAGCCGCCTGGGCACGGCAACGTCGCGGACGCACCTCTGGCGAGAGGCGTAGCCACGAAGAGGCAGGCGTACACATCCAGCCCGTGTGGCGGGGCCAGGGGCAGGTCGGTCGCCTGGATCTTGCGGAGAAACCGCGGCACCGGTCCGAGCCGCGCCGTCATGGCTGCGTAGGCTGTCAATGACACGGACCCCGTGCGATCGAAATCGAGCATTCCGTAAGGGCTCGTCTGGTTGATGCTCGTGCTCGAGGCCAGGGTGAACTGGAAGAGCTTGTCCACGCCGGCAGCCAGCCCGAGGATGTACGATCGCACGAGCCAATCCCCGGCCTCGCGATGCCTGTCGAGGGAACCGCTCATGCCGTCATAGCGCAACAGATTCGTGCTTCCGTGCATGTGCGGGACATCAGTGTAGTTCCGGACCGTCCACCAGCCGATCTCCTTCACCCAGTACGGCTTGTCCTTCGGATTCCCCGTGGGGCTGGCGTCGGCGATCACCCTCAGCACTTCCTCGATGTTCTTATCAAAGGCGAGACGACTGCCTGTGGCGGACATCTCGGGATAACCGTGCTGCTCGTATTCGTTCCCCGCCGAGCCACCGGAGATTGGCATGGTATAGTAGTGGTGTGTCACGGCATCGAGGGCGTCATAGGCACCCGGCATGTCGATTAGGAGATCCCTGAGCCACTCCCGCCACTCGTTCAGGTTCGTGTCCCACCACTTGACCACGAAGCTGCTTCCCGCAGGTCCGGCGATTTGGATCGGCGCCAGGAGACCAGGTGCCGCGGCGGCTGTGGCCGCGCGCAGGAGGAACTCGTAGTAGTCGATTGGATCGTAGTGGCTGGGAAGGTAAGGGTGGTCGGTTTCGTTGAGGATCTCGTACCAAACCAGTTGTTCCGGACCGGGATCGTCGAAACCGTGGAACATGGTGTCGAGGAAAGTTTCGTAGTGTTCCCACTCATGCGAGGCGGGGATCGACTGACCGCCCTGGGACGGCACCTTGTCGATCCAACCTGGTATGGCGCTCGAGTTCGCCACCGTGATCAGTCCGTGAGCCTGCCCCAGGATGACGGGCAGACTGTTCCAGTGGAATAGATCCCCTTCCTGGTGGCAATAGATCCAGTTGAACGCCGAGGAGTCCCGGTTCCACCGGACGCCGACCGCCTCGGCGAGCTCGAAATGCTCCTCCACACGGCAGTTCAGAGCCATCAGGTGGCTCGGCACGTAATCGCCGCTGCCACCCCCGGAGGAGATGAGGTGCGTACCAAAGGGCGAGTTGGGATAGGGACGGACTGCGTAGGGGGACTTCTCGAACCGTGTGATCACCACCTCTTCATGGTCGATCGTGGTGCTGCCTAGATTGTCCATGAGATCGAGATCCACCCGGAAGCAGCCGAGCCAGCCGGAACCGAGAACCGGATCGAGAATGGCGGCCAGATCGAGGAGCTCGATTTCCTGGTATCCGGTGGGGGAGGGCGCAAGATCGAGATTTCCGGCGCCCACCTTGTGCCCAATGCGATCATAGATGGTCCAGTGCAGCCTGTGATTGTCGGTGGCGGGTAGGGGAGCGTTCTCGAACACTTGGAGCATCAGGCGAATCGTGTCCTCGTCCGAGCCGTAGAGGTTCCCTGCCCGCGGCCCACCGTCATTCCTGGTGTAAGCGAAGATCTCCTGGGCTTGCGTGTGATAGGAGAAATCCGTGGCAGCCGGTGCCTTTTCCAGTTGAACCGCGTCAACCCACAAGGTCCCGTTGGAACCTGGGCACGGCTCGTTGTAGTCCCCGATCGAGATGTAGAACT
>Ga0190283_1001486_pt1 | contig 10377 bp, 8 predicted proteins | sample 48691801_MG_FD_161669 | JGI IMG/M metagenome (GOLD analysis project Ga0190283, IMG submission 161669) | Hydrothermal vent microbial mat bacterial communities from Southern Trench, Guaymas Basin, Mexico - 4869-18-0-1_MG | ecosystem: Environmental > Aquatic > Marine > Hydrothermal vents > Microbial...
CCTCAAATATTCAATATTCAATAGTCAATATTCAATTACGGGGGGATCATGTCTCAAGAGTTTAGTCCAAAAATAGTTACATTTGCGTGCAACTGGTGCGCCTATTCTGCCGCTGATCTGGCAGGGGTGAGCCGTTTTCAGTATCCTCCCAATATGAGGATTATTCGTGTCATGTGTTCTGGCCGGATCAACCCCAATTTTGTCCTCAAGGCATTTCAAGAGGGTGCGGACGGCGTACTCGTGGCCGGGTGACACATCGGTGACTGCCATTACCTGGACGGTAATGTAAAGGCCGAAAAGATGTTTGAAATGACGCAGGCGCTTGTGAAGATACTCGGCATTGATCTTGGAAGGCTCAGATTAGAATGGATCTCTTCTGCGGAAGGAACCCGTTTCGCTGAAGTTGCGAGGGAATTTACTGAAGAGATCAAGACCTTAGGACCATCTACATTGAAAAAAGCGGCCTGATTACGGCCCTAATAAATCGAGGCATGCGAATGACTGCTCTAACTGAATTGGTTGACATGACCCAAACCTATTACTGTCTTGACTGCGGCGTGTGCACTGGAAGCTGCCCTGTTGCAAGGGTATTTCCCGATTTCTCGCCGAGGCAGATCATAGAGCGCTCTTTGTATGAATTGGAAGAGCCTTCTGACGACACCATATGGAACTGCCTGACCTGTGCGCAATGCAGTGTCAGGTGCCCTGCCAACATCGATTTCCCTGAATTTGTCCGGCTCATCCGTGGCGAGGCACATAACTCCGGGTTTGACGGTGTCCCTGCGCATAATGGCATGCTCCAGACCATCTCGTCCATCCAGACACAGGATGTGGCCCAAAACCGCAATTTCTGGATTGAGGACGGAAAAACCGTGGATAAGGGGGACGTCTTTTATTTTGTGGGCTGCCGACCATATTTTGACGTTATTTTCCGGGATATAGATGCCGGTTCCATTAAGGGAGCGCAGAATGTCTTGAAGATTATGAATGTCTGTGGAGTGGAACCGGTTGTGAGCAATGAGGAAAGGTGCTGCGGCCATGATGCCCTCTGGAATGGAAACGAGGAAAAATTCAAGGAACTGGCCCGGTTAAACCTCGAACTTATCCGTTCTTCGGGCGCCAAACAGGTGGTTTTCAGTTGCCCTGAAGGATTTTACACATTTCAGAATCTGTATCCCAAGTATTTTGGTGATCTGGAATTTGAACCGGTACATATACTCGATTTTTTAGCAGACAAGATAGATGAGGGCGCCATTGAGTTTGAAGAAAAGGTAGAGATGGTTACCTATCATGATCCCTGCAGATTAGGCAGATTAGCCGGCATCTATGATGCGCCCAGAAAGCTTTTAGAGGCTATCCCGGGAATTGAGCTGAAAGAGATGCAACGTTCTAAGGAGAACGGTGTCTGCTGCGGGACCACCGGGTGGATGAATTGTTCAAGCTGTTCCAAAGAAATACAGGTTGAAAGGTTGGCCGAGGCAAGTGATACAGGAGCAGGGACCCTGGTAACCGCCTGTCCCAAATGCCAAATTCATTTCCGGTGTGCCAAGGCCGCTTTTGACCTTAAGATAGAGATCATGGATCTCTTTGATATTGTGGCTGACCGGATAAAACCATAACGTAGACGTTCAGGGGTTTGCCCATCCCTGAACCTGTGAACCATTACACCATTTAAGGGAATTAATTATGAGCAAAGACATACTTGTTATCGGGGGGGGCATTGCAGGCATGCAATCTTCTCTGGACCTTGCCGATATGGGGATCAAGGTCCATCTAATCGAAAAGCTGCCAAGTATAGGCGGCAAGATGGCCCAGTTAGACAAGACCTTCCCCACCAACGATTGCGCTATCTGAATACTCTCGCCCAAGATGCTGGATGTCGGTCGACATCCCAACATTGAGCTTTTAGCGTACACTGAAGTCGAGAAGGTAGAAGGCGAGGCAGAAAATTTCAAGGTCACGCTTCGCAGGAAGGCCCGGTATGTGGAAGAAGACAGGTGCACGGGCTGCGGGGCCTGTGCCGAAAAGTGCCCCACCGCGGTTCCCGATGCCTTTAATGAGGGGTTGGGATATCGCAGCGCCATATACAGCTACTTTGCCCAGGGCATACCCTCCACCCATACCATTGACCCTGACCATTGCCGTCAGTTGAACGGGAAAAAATGCGGTATCTGCGCAAAGACCTGTCAGGCCGAGGCTATAAATTTTGAACAGAAAGACCGGATCATTGAACTAAATGTGGGGGCGATCATAATCGCTGCTGGTTACGATATTTTTGATCCCTCACTAATCCCGGAATACCGGTACCGGGAAATCGCTAATGTGGTCACGGCCATAGAGTTTGAGAGGCTTTTGAGCGCCAGCGGCCCCACAGGGGGACACATGGACCGGCCCTCGGACCGCGCTGTTGAAGCAGAAATCGAAGCACTCGAGAAAAAGGCAAAGAAATCTCAAAAGGCCTTAGACAAGTTAGAGAAAAAATTTGATGAGCCGTCTGCCGCCTTTTATAGAAAATATCAGGCCGGTGAGTATAAGGATGATGAAGACCGCAAGAAGTGGGCGGACAAGTATGCGGCCCATTTGACCGTTACCGAACCCCTTGAAGAGCTGAAAAAGAAGGCCGAAGCTTTTACCGTTGCAAAGAGACTTGCCTTTATCCAGTGCGTGGGTTCACGGGATTTCAGGTTTTATCCGTTCTGCTCCGGCTATTGCTGCATGCACTCCATCAAGGAGGCCATGATCGCCCAAGAGCATGTGCCCGAGACCACATCCACTATCTTTGGCATGGATATCCGTGCGGTAGGCAAGGGGTTTGAGGAATACAAGATACGCGGGGGCAATAACTCAAACATAACTTATATGCGCGGCCGGATTGCGGAGATCACGGAAGGCCTCGATAACAATCCCGTGGTGATATATGAAGATACTCGCGAGAGAAAGGTCAAGCGCCAGGAATTCGACATGGTTGTCCTGGCAACTGCTTGCGCTCCCACAAAAGGGATCGCTGCACTCGCGAAGACCGTAGGCGTTGAGTTGGATAACTACGATTTTATAAAGACCAGTTCCCTCTCTCCCGTTGATACAACGACCCCCGGGATTTTTGTCTGCGGCTGTGCCGAGTCCCCCATGGATGTGCCTGAATCCGTGGCACAGGCATCAAGCGCCGCAGAGCGCGCCGCGGAAATCGCGTTTCAACCGGAATTAGAAAAGGAGAAAGCCGTTGCCTGACAAAAAAGAAGATATCAGGATCGGGGTATTCCTCTGCCATTGCGGTTCCAATATTGCCGGGTACCTTGATATGGAGGAGCTTGATAAATTTTCCAGGAAGCTTCCCCACGTGACTTTTGTGCAGAGAAATCTCTATTCCTGCTCAGAAGGTGGCATAAACGAGATCAAAAAGGGGATAAAGGCACAGAATCTCAACCGGGTGGTGGTAGCTTCCTGCACGCCCAGGACCCATGAACCCCTGTTCCGGAGTTCCTGTGGTGAAGCAGGTTTGAACCCGTACCTCTTTGAGATGGTCAATATCCGGGATCAGTGCTCCTGGGTTCACATGAAGGAGCAGGAGGACGGCACCAACAAGGCCAAAGACCTCGTCCGTATGGGCGTGGCCAAATCCGCCCTGCTGGAACCCCAGGAATCCATTATGTCGGAGGTCCAGGTCCGGGCCCTCGTTATCGGCGGAGGAATTGCCGGCATGACCTCGGCGCTTGCCCTTGCCAATCGAGGGTTTGAAGTAGTCTTAGTTGAAAAGGAAAAAGCCCTCGGGGGTATGCTCAACAACCTGAACAAGCTTGGCCCCACCATGATGAAAGCAAGCGAACTGGTCGAGGAAAAGACCAGGGCCGCTACCGGACATTCCAACATCACCGTTTTCACTAATGCCAAGGTAACAGAGGTCCAGGGATTCATAGGCAAGTACAAAGTAGATATTGAAACGGAATCGGGTGTAAAAAAAATCGATATCGGCGTGATCATCCTGGCCACGGGAGGTCGTCCCTTGGTGCCGGAGGGTCTTTACAACTACGATGGAAAGCGTGTGGTGACACAGCTTGAGATGGAAAAGCTTCTCAAGGAGGGTCTGGATGAGGGAATAAAAAACGTCGTCATGATCCAGTGCGTGGGAAGCCGCAACCAGGATAGGCCGTACTGTTCAAGGATTTGCTGCCAGACCGCGGTCAAAAACGCCATGCTGATCAGGGAACAGAACCCGGAGGCAAAGGTTTCAATCCTCTACAGGGACATGCAGATGTACGGCGTGGAAAATGAGGAGATGTTCCGCGATTCAAAGGCAAAAGGGGTGAGGTACATCAATTACGATCCCGCCAACCCCCCTCAAGTGGACCCGGACAAAGTCCGGGTATATCATGACCTCTTAGGCCGGGATATGGATTTACCCGCTGATCTCGTGGTCCTTTCCACCCCTATTGTCTCACAGGAGGATGCAGGGGCAACATCCCGGCTTCTCCGGGTCCCTGTCGATGAAAACGGTTTTTTCCTGGAAGCGCACGTCAAGCTGAAACCGCTTGATTTTGCAACTGACGGAATATTTCTTTGCGGCAGCGCGCACTTTCCCGCCAATATCCGCGAGGCCGTGGCACAGGGTTTAGGGGCTGCGTCCAGGGCCTCTATCCCCTTGGCCAAGGGGTCGGTTGTGGTAGAACCGATCATTTCCGTTTTGGCAGATGAAGACGCATGCCGGGGTTGCGGCCTCTGCGTTGCGCTCTGCCCCTACGGGGCATTGGAGGTCAGAACTACTGAAAAGGGGAGAAAGGTCCATGTCATTGATGTGGCCTGCAAGGGGTGCGGGGTCTGCGCTGCTACCTGCTATCAGCACGCCTTGAGCATCAATTCCTTTACAGATGACCAGATTGAAGCACAGCTTGAGGCATTCTTGAATTAACGATTGTTGAAGCGCAGCGAAAATCCCGATTTATCGGGAATGATTTATGGTTTCGTGATGAATTCGACTTTTTACGAATTCATCAATATTCAATATTCAATATTCAATTCCAAGGGGGTTTCAAATTGGCCGACTTCGTTCCTAAGATACTAACGTTTTGCTGCACGTGGTGAGGGTATGCTGCTGCTGATTTAGCTGGAGTTTCCAGACTACAATATACACCGGAAATCAAGATTGTCCGACTCATGTGCACGGGCAGGGTCGACCCCGCCCTCGTGGCCAAGGCATTCAAAAAGGGGATAGACGGTCTTTTGGTGGTGGGCTGCTACTTTGGAGACTGCCATTATATCACAGGCAATCACCAGGCAAAGGCCAAGATGGATATGACCCGCAAGCTCTTCAAATTCATCGGCCTTAATGAGGAACGTTTAGCCTTCCGGCAGTGTTCTTCGGGCGAGGCATCCGTGTTCGTGGAAATTGTCTCTGAATTCGATCAGAAGATCCGCAGTATAGGTCCCCTCGGAGGGGACGGGGATAGGGTGAAGGCCCCGGAAATCTTCAAAAAACTCGAAGCCGCAGAGGCTGTGCTTGCAGGCGAAAAAATCAGATGGATTATCGGAAAAAGGACGCCGTTTCTTGAAACCGGCAATGTGTATGGTGAGATCTTCACTGAACATGAGTTTAATCGTGCCATTGAGATGATCATCGTGGAAGAGATGGAGGTCCAGGAGATCTTAGCCAGGCTAAAGGAAACCGCCCGCTCGGTCAAGGACCTCGCTAACGACCTGGCCATTCCGCCGTCAAGGGTGTTCCGATATATAACCGCCCTCAAACGAAAAGGAATGGTTGCCTTGGACAAGGTGACCGGCCAAACGCCAATATTTCAGTTAACAGGGCAAGAGGTGTAACACGGTGCAAGACAAGAAAGTATTGATTGTTGGGGGGGGGCTCGATGGTGTCAGTGCGGCCCTTGAAAAGGCCGAAGCAGGCGCCCAGGTGACCATTGTCGAGAAATTTCCGACCTTGGGCGCTGAGAGAATCCCAAGGGACCGGCTCATCCAACCGGATGACGCATTTGTAAATCCCGATCTGGATAAAATGCGCAATCACGACAACATCCAGGTCTTGACATACAGTGAGATCAAGAAGGTCAATCGGGATAACGGAAAGGTCAGCGCACACATCCTGAAGCGAAGTCTTCGGGTGGACAACATCAAATGTAACGACTGCAAGGCCTGCATCAAGGTCTGTCCCGTAAACATGTTTGACGACTTTGACGAAGGTTTCAGTTTTCGCACGGCCGTGGATTATTTTAATCCGGCCACAGGCGAATATAATATCTTCAAGGAAGATATGCCCGTTTGCCAGCAGGCATGCCCCGTCAATCTGGACATCCGGACCTACGTGGCTCAGATTGCGGACGGGAAACATCTTGATTCCCTGGCCACCATCAGGGATAGGCTGCCACTTCCGGGCAGCATCGGCAGGGTATGTCCCCACCCGTGCGAAACGGCCTGCAACCGGCAGTATCTCGATGAACCGATCAGTATCTGTTTCCTCAAGCGGTATGTGGCGGACGTAGAGATAAATGGGGGAATTGAACCGGTCTATGAAACCCCGGAGAAAAAACTCCCCGAAAAGATTGCCATCATCGGAGCAGGACCGGCTGGGCTTACCTGCGCATACCATCTCGCAAGGCAGGGATATGAGAATATCACCATCTACGAGGCCCTTCCCGTACCGGGCGGCTATCTATGGGTGGGAATCCCGGAATATCGTCTCCCTAAAAAACTCCTCCAGCGCGAGGTGGACCTTATTGCCAATATGGGCATAGATATCCAGTACAACAAACGGATTGGCAAAGAGATATCTTATGAAGACCTGAAAAAGAACAATGATGCGATATTCATTGGTGCGGGCTGCCACCTCGGGCTCAAGCTGCGTGTTCCGGGCGAAGATGAATATGAAGGCAAAGGAATTGTTGACTGTGTTACCTTTTTGAGGGACCAGGCCCTCGGTAATCCAATCGACACCAAGGGGAAGCTCATCGTGATAGGGGGTGGCAACGCGGCCATTGACTCTGCCAGAGTTGGCTGGCGCATGGGCTTTGACGAGGTATATATCCTCTATCGAAGGACCAAAAAGGAGATGCCTGCCAACACGTGGGAAATCGACGCGGCCGAACACGAAGGGGTCATCATACAGTATTTGGCAGCGCCCGTGGAAATCTTAGGGAAAGACGGAAGAGTCTCAGGGATGAAATGCATCAAGATGGAATTGGGCGAGCCTGATGCATCGGGCCGCAGGCGGCCGGTCCCAATTGAGGGATCAGAGTATGTTATTGATGCCGAGACCATTGTTCCCGCCCTCAGCCAGGCCGCAAATCTCGAATTCCTCGGTGAAGATCACGGTCTTGATATTAACCGTTGGAATACATTCGATATAGATGAAGAAACAGGCGCAACTAACGTCCAGGGCGTGTTTGCCGGAGGTGACGTGGTAACAGGACCGGATATCGCCATCCGTGCGGTAGCGGCCGGCAAGAAAGCGGCCGAGGGCATTCATGAATACCTGAGGAGCAAATAGATGATTTACGAAAAGAACCAACGATATATTATCCCCTTTGATGATGTACCTTCCCCCAGGGCCGAGATGCCGGAGATCTCTGTAGATGAAAGGAGGGGGAATTTCGTAGAGGTAGAGACAGGGTTCCCTGAAGATATCGCTGTCCAGGAGGCCAAGCGATGCCTCAGTTGCCGGCGCTGCTTAGGATGCGCCCTATGCTGGGCGGAATGTGAGCCTGAAGCGATAGATTTTTCTATACCGGATGAGGAATTAGACCTCGAATTCGATGACGTTGTCGTCACAAAGGGGCAGGACAACTCCTTTTTTCCCATTGACCCCAAATTGGGTTTCGGAAGTTATGCAGACGTGATCACGGATATTCAGTTCGAACGTATGCTCTCACCCACCGGGCCCACGGACGGCATGGTAGTCTCCCCTTTGGATGGGGAGATCCCCAAACGGATGGCTATTGTCCAGGGTCACCCCAATGAAGATGACGACCAACTCCTTTCCTCCCTGGTCCTCGGGGTAAACGAGTCGATCATTGCCCTTGACAGAACAAAAGACTTAGAGGTGATTTTAGTCTCCCCCATCAACGAGGTCTTCAAAGAACAGTTCCTCTCAAACGCAGAGAAGATATCCGGGCTCAGGATTGTAAAAGGAGACCCTGAATCTGTTGAGAAAGACCAGGAAGATGCACCCCTATCCCTTAAATACTCTGAAAACGGCCGGCAACAAGACGATACCTTTGATTTGATTGTAATACTTACAAAACCAAAAATATCATCCGAGATAAAATCGTTGAGCAGAAAGCTCGAAAAACCTGTTCAGTGATTTCGGGGCTTATGTTTGTCACCCCAGTGAAATACGCTTCGCTTTCTGATCAATCCCTTTTCTTGGATAGATCTCTTCATCTAAGATGATTAAAGAGATAGGAATTCTGGTGAGCATAATGGGGAAAAATACTGGATGTTCGGAGAAAATTCAAAGGGTTTTATTTGGCATTTGAGGATTTTTATCTTCTGAGCGCATATCATCCGATTTTCGTGTAAATTAGCAGATGAAGAACGAAGCAGAGATGAAAATCAAAAGAAAGAACCACTTTTCAGAGACCCAACAGGTCAAGGCTGCAAGATGTAAGCTTCTGTTTTTCTGAAAAAATTCCAGGAAGTCATCAATGGTTTGGGAAAGGCGCTGTTTCAGTATAGGATAATGATCATTGAATTTAAAGTCGCAGCCTGTGGCACGGATTTATTCTTGTTTTTTGTCCAGTACCTTCCGAACTTTACGGGCCAATCCTTCCGGTGTGAATGGCTTTTCGAGAAAATTCAGTCCCGGCGCCAAAATGCCGTGATGAGCAATGGAATTGTCCGTGTACCCCGACATATAAATCACCTTCATCTGTGGATAGAGCGGTTGCAACCGGTCGGCTACTTCTTTCCCGCCCATCTTGGGCATCACCACATCTGTTATCATGAGGTGTATCTGACCCCCGTGCTCTTCGCTGATTCTTAAGGCCTCTATACCGTTTTCCGCCTCTAAGATTCTGTATCCCTGTTGTTGAAGGATTTCCCGAGCCAGATTGCGAAGCGCATCATCGTCTTCCGCAATCAGAATAGTCTCGGAACCGGTGAGGTCATCAGCGGAAGTCTGTTCTTTTTTCCCTTGTACAGTCTCCCTCTCCACTGCCGGCAGGTAGATCTTGAAGGTTGTGCCCTGTCCGGGTTCACTGTAGACCCAAATGTATCCCCCACTCTGTTTCACAATCCCATAAACAGTGGCCAACCCCAACCCGGTCCCCTTACCGACCTCTTTGGTGGTGAAGAAAGGCTCGAATATATGGGACCTCGTCTCCTCCATCCCTGTTCCATCCTTCTTCTTCATCTTCACTTCAAAGTCTTTGACATACCCCTTTTGCTCTATCTCCTCCCGAAATCTGTGTCCATCGTCAGGGTTAACATATAGTTGCCGGGCGTTTATCCCTCCGATCTCTTCTCTGGTATAGCCAAAGAGACCAAAAAAAGATTGGTTGGCGTCAATGAACAGGCCATTTCGGGTAGTAATATAGATCGCGTCTCTGGAGTCCTCAAAAAGGGTGCGGTATTTCTCCACACTCTCTCGCAATTCCTCCTCAGCGTGTTTGTGCTGTTCCTTCAGTTCGATGCTATTCAGGGCCAGAGCAATATCGCTGGCGACTTCTTTGAATAAGGTTTGCTCTTCTTCGTCTGCGACGAGGTTCTTGGGGATGGAGACGGTCAAAAAACCATAAATCTTTCCGCCGTTTTTCAACCGAACGCTCATCCCACTTCTACCGTGGTACTTGCCAGACAGGGGACAGTCAGTGCAGGTGGCGGACGGGTCTTCAATGGCCACCACATCCGTTTGCGCCAGCGCCATTTGCCCGCAGTAGGGCAACTCGCCACTGTTCAACATCTCTACCATGGGCAGGAAATCCTTGCCCAAACCGGCTTCGGCCGTGGTTACCAGCCTCCGGGATTCGTCAAAGAGGGCTATCCAGGCGTTATAATAACCGCGTGTCTCCATGAGAGTATCGCAAACCCTCTGCAGCAGACGGTCCCAGTCCTTTTCCATGGTAATGACCTGGCGCAATTCCGCCAATTCATTTATGAGCTGCTCTTTTGTCTTATCCTGGTCTTTCAATTTATGCTCCTTTTAGAGAAATGATCGCTTTCTACATCCTGTCTGCCCTTTGTCCTTACCTTTGCACAACCAGTAACCAGCAACAAGTAACCAGCAACCAATCCCCCAATTCTCAAACCCTTCAATCCCCCAATCCCTAAATTCCCTAATTCCTCAATTCCTAAATCCCTATGAGTTCCCCAACCGCTTTTAAAAGCTCATCCCGTTCAAGAGGTTTTGCAAATGTGCGATTAGCGCCAAGCCTTCTG
>Ga0190283_1001487_pt1 | contig 10374 bp, 9 predicted proteins | sample 48691801_MG_FD_161669 | JGI IMG/M metagenome (GOLD analysis project Ga0190283, IMG submission 161669) | Hydrothermal vent microbial mat bacterial communities from Southern Trench, Guaymas Basin, Mexico - 4869-18-0-1_MG | ecosystem: Environmental > Aquatic > Marine > Hydrothermal vents > Microbial...
GATTTTTACCCTTGGAGTTCTTGCAGGGAGGGGTCTGCTGCCGGGTGGCGTCAAGACCTTAGCTGAATTGAAGATTCAGATCGGCAAGCTCCAGCAGATGATCAGCAAGAAGGATCGATCTGAATTAGAGCGGATAAAGGAGTTACAGAAGGATCCAAAATTCGCATTTTATGATGAGCTTTCTGGTAAAAAAAGCGATGTGGTCAAGAAACCCTCGTATCCACCTAAGAGGCGGAAAAAGGATCTCAGGGAGCGCAAAGAGGACAAAGGCTCTAAAGCCCTGACAAGATATATAGTTCAGGTTGCGTCCTTGGACAGCGAGGCCAAGGCGACTGAAATGGTTGCCCGGTTAATCGGGCAAGGTTATCCAGCCTATTCTTACAAGGTTTTCATAAAAGGGCGTAGATATTTCCGGGTAAGATGCGGCATGTTCAAGACCAAGGATGAGGCCATTAATACAAAGAAGCGTTTGGCCAAAAATGAAAAACTCGATGGTTTAGTTAGAAAGGTCGAGAGAAAGTGAAAAGCCTAAAGTTATAGGTGGTATCTGACGATGGTAACTGACCAAGACTAAAGAGATAAGAATGATAAATGACAGTGATAAATACCCCCGTATTAGAAAGGCTGTGGCAGCGGATGTTGAACTGGCCCACAAGATCCTGAACTTTTTTGCAGAAAAGGGTCTTCTTTTGCCAAGGTCGTTGAGTGAGCTTTACGATCACTTGAGGGACTATTTTGTCTTGGAAGTGGATCAGGGGGAAATTATCCAGGGTATATGCGGGTTAGGCATATGCTGGAAGGATCTGGCAGAGATTGAATCCTTGGCCGTATCTGACGAGCACCAGGGAAAGGGTTTCGGTCTCAAACTTGTTGATGCGTGTCTAAAGGAGGCCCGCTTGCTTGGGATAAACAAGGTCTTTACCCTTACCTATGTCCCGGACTTCTTCCTGAAACTCGGGTTCAGGGAGGTTGATAAAGCAGTCCTTCCCCAGAAGATATGGGCTGATTGCCTGAAGTGCCCAAAGTTTCCCAATTGCGATGAGACGGCATTGATGCTCAACCTCAAGGAAGCATTGTAATTGACTATTGACTATTGAATATTGAATATTTGTGGAATTGATTGGTCACGGAGTTCCTTAACTTTAGGCACTTATAATAGGAGGATAATATGTTTGGCATGGGTATGCCCGAACTGATTATTATATTGGTTATTGCCTTGATCGTTATCGGGCCCAAGAAGCTGCCCGATCTGGCAAAGGCCCTTGGAAAGGGGATGTCTGAATTCAAAAAAGCCACCCAGGAGATTAAGGGAAGCCTCAACATGGAGGAGGAGTTCAAAGAGGTGAAAGAGGATCTAATAGATTCTGTCAGCGGTCTAAACAAACCGCTTGATCTGGAACATGACAAATCCCCTGATGATGAACCACCAAAGTATGATGACTTCGATGAAATGTTGGATGACTACGATCAAGCAAAGCAAAAACAAGAGGAAGAGGGCGAACCTCTAAAAGAAGAGATGACCCAAAAAAAAGAGTCAGGCGCTTCAACGGAGAAAAACCGGAATGACTGATGAGGATAAGCAGCCTTTCTTAGGCCATTTGGAGGAACTGCGGAAGAGGCTTGTGATATGCGCCATTGCCGTGGGTGTTGGGTTTGCCGTTTCATACGCGTTTTCTGAAAGGCTTTTCAATTTGTTGATCATGCCCCTCAAGGCGGTTATGCCGGAGGGTGATCAACTTATTTTCACCAACCTCCCTGAGATGTTTTTTACTTACCTGAAGGTGGCCTTCCTATCGGGCGTTTTACTCATGGCCCCTGTTATCTTTTATCAGTTATGGATGTTTATTGCCCCCGGTCTATACCGGAGAGAAAAAAAATATGTAATTCCCTTTGTGGTAGCCTCTACCATCCTCTTCGTAGGTGGAGCGCTTTTTGGCTATTTCGTTGTCTTCCCCTTCGGGTTCAAATTTTTCATAGGGTTTTCCAATGAGTATGTGAAGGCCCTCCCATCGGTTAAGCAATATTTCTCCTTTGCCATAAAGCTCCTCTTTGCCTTTGGCATAGTTTTTGAGCTCCCTGTGGTTATTTTCTTTTTGACAAAAATGGGGATTGTTACGCCCGAATTATTGAGCCGGAAAAGAAAATATGCAATACTGTTAACCTTTGTTTTGGCCGCCATATTGACCCCGCCGGATGTTATTACCCAGTGTATGATGGCGGGCCCTTTGATAATATTGTACGAAATAGGGATCTTAGTTTCCAGGACTGCGCGGAATAAAAAGGAAGCAAGGGAGGCGAAAAAGGAAGAGGAGGAAAAGAAGGAAGATGAGGAAGGTTGAACCCGGTTACCGATAAAGTAACATTTTGTTCCCTGAAATGGTCAATAAAATGGGTTCTTTCTCTGCCTCCCCGTTGGAGTCAAAAGTGATGATGCCGGAAACCCCTTCAAATCCTTGAGACCCAAGTAATGCTTTCACCAGATCTTTTCTTGTTTGTATTTCTTGCCTTGAGAGCGCTTTCTTCAAGAATCTGATGGTATCGTAACCATTGGCGGCTAAGATGCCAGGATCAACATCAAAATTTTCTCTATACTCTTCAACAAATACCCGTACACCCGGCTCCTCGGAGTTCGCAACAAAGCCGGAACAAAAAAGAGCCCCCTGGATGTAGTCCTTTGCCATCTCTACCAATTTGGGAGATTGCCAGGCGCTGGTCCCTAAGAGTTGAACTCCCAGGACGTCGTGAAAGGCCAGTTGTGGAGTGATCATTGCTACACGCTGAAAACTATCCGGTATAAAAATGGCATCGAAATCTATGATAGGCTCCGGTTCTTCCGGCTCGATTGAGGTCTCTTCATCCAACGGGGTCTTCATATCTTCAAGCCTTTGCATTAGGGATGCCGGTCTCGGGTAGTAAAGCCCCACCATTTTCTTTATCTGGTCGGCAAAATCCGTATCATTGACCCCATAGGACTCCACAGCGGTCACTGTTCCGCCCATATCATTTAACCTGTCCCAGAAAAGGTGCATGCAGTAACGGCCATAGGCATTGTCCGGGTATAAGATCCCAAAACGTTTCATGCCCATTTGGCCCATTGCAACATCAAGAAGGCCTTCCACCTCTTGAGAGGGAGTAAGAAAATTGCGGAAAATCATTTCACCCGCTTCCACAATTCCCTCCCTCTGTGTCAGGGCGATGATCGGAATGCCCATTTCCTGGGCCTTCTTAGCTACGGCTATGGCTGCTCTGCTCGAAACAGGGCCGATTATAGCCATGATCTTTTCATCAATAACGAGATTTTCAAGCGCCGATAGGGCCTCTTCCGGTTCCCCCTTTGTATCTCTTATCAATAACTCCAGGCCTGTCTCGGCAGTTTGATCCCAGTGCACGCCAAGTCCGAGTTCAACCCCTTTCAAGACCTCCTCGCCGTAAATGGAAAAAGGGCCACTAAGGGGAAGCAAGCACCCTAACACACCCTGTTTGACCGCCATTTCGTCTTTTGCATGCTTTAAAAGCGCCCTTCCCTTTAAGAGCCACTCTTCGTCCTTGGTGGAATGAATCAGGGATGTTGCCGCTTCTTTCGCCTGTTTCATGTCGTTCTGTTCGAGATAAATGGAGGCTATCCGGTAATAGATCTTCGGGGCATAAAGGGTTCCTGCAGCATCTGCTGCAAGCTGGTCAAGCGATGTTGGCTCGCTGCTCGATATCAATTCGTTCAGTTTTTCATCGAGTTGAACTATCCTTTGGGGATCATCGGACCATGCCTCCTTCGCCTTAAGCCACCAGCGGAAGGCCCGGACCGTATCCCCTAAAGCCCTGTAGTTATCCCCGAGGAGTATCAGGATATCTCTCTTCAAGGGATGGTCGGGATATCTGTCAAGCCATTCGAGCCCCTTGGTTGCAGAACGTTTATGCTCGCCAATCCGGGAAAGGATGTCAGCGATCTCATATTGTACTCCTGGTATCCAGGTATAATCAGGATATTCTCGAGAAATCTTTTCTAAGATAGGTAGGGCATTTTCGGGCTGGTTAAGCTTGAGGTATATTTCGGATGTGCGTTTAAGCGCCAGGGCTGATTTTTCACCCTTAGGCGCATCTTTAAGAAAGACCCCATAAGCATTTAGGGCCTTTTCTAACTCACCATTTTCTAAGTACCCCTCGGCCCGGGCAAGTGGCCCCGGTCTAACCTGCTCCACTTTAACAGGCGGAGGCGTCTTGGTCTGACATGCAGCCAAAAAAAAGGCTATCCCCACCATTAAGGCGGGGACAGCCCTTTTTGCTAAAAAAAACCGGATGATCACTTCTGGACTTCCTCGAAGTCGGCATCCACTACATCTTCGTCTTGTGACGGTCCTGCCGCTGATTCAGGGCCTGCGCCACCTGCGTCCTGCCCCTGATCCTGACTGGCATTTGCATACATGGTCTCTGCCAGTTTGTGGGATGCTTGGGTCAATTCTTCGGTAAGTCGCTTGATTTCCTCGATGTCCTCGCCTTCGGCAGCCTTTTTCAAATTGTCAATCGCCTGGGTGATATTCGCCTTTGTGGCATCATCCAACTTGTCGCCCACCTCTTTGACAGACTTCTCAGTAGAATAGATCATGGAATCGGCCATGTTGCGGGCATCAATGAGTTCCCTTTTCTTTTTATCCTCCTCAGCGTGTATTTCCGCATCCTTGATGAGGCTATCAATCTCCTCTTCGCTCAGGCCGCTTGAGGCGGTAATCTTGATCGATTGCTCTTTCCCTGTCCCCATGTCCTTTGCGGAGACACTGACTATCCCATTGGCGTCGATATCAAAGGTCACCTCAATCTGGGGAAGACCCCGCGGGGCCGGAGGGATTCCCACCAATTGAAACCGGCCCAAGGTCTTGTTGGTGGCAGCCATTTCCCGCTCCCCCTGGAGTACGTGGATCTCAACCGCAGGCTGGTTATCGGCCGCTGTTGAAAAAATCTGACTCTTTTTGGTGGGGATAGTGGTGTTCTTTTCGATAAGCTTGGTAAAAACACCTCCCAAGGTCTCGATACCGAGGGAAAGAGGTGTCACATCAAGGAGCAGCACATCTTTGACCTCGCCCTTAAGAACACCGCCTTGAATAGCAGCCCCAACAGCCACCACTTCGTCAGGATTAACGCCCTTGCTCGGCTCTTTGCCAAAGATCTCCTTAACCTTTTCCTGCACCTTTGGCATGCGGGTCATACCGCCGACCAAGACCACTTCATCGATATCGTTCGGTGAAAGGCCAGCGTCTCTTATTGCAGTCTTACACGGACCTACTATCTTTCCAATCAAATCATCAACCAACCCTTCCAATTTTGCACGGGTCAGTTTGATATTCAGGTGTTTGGGGCCACTGGCGTCGGCTGTAATAAAGGGGAGATTCACATCCGTCTCCATTGAACCTGATAATTCAACCTTTGCCTTTTCAGCGCCTTCTTTCAATCTCTGAAGGGCCATCTTGTCATTTCGAAGATCGATCCCTTGATCTTTTTTAAATTCATCGGCTAAGTACTCGATGATTCTCAGGTCAAAATCCTCGCCTCCCAAATGGGTGTCGCCATTGGTGGACTTGACCTCAAAAACTCCTTCGCCTATCTCTAATACGGAGATGTCAAAGGTCCCGCCGCCCAAATCAAAGACAGCGATCTTTTTGTCTCCCTTTTTGTCTAAACCAAAGGCCAAAGACGCGGCCGTGGGCTCATTAATAATCCTTTCCACATTCAAGCCGGCAATACGCCCGGCATCCTTGGTGGCCTGTCTCTGGCTGTCATTAAAATATGCCGGGACTGTAATTACGGCATCTGTGATTTTTTCTCCGAGGTACTCCTCTGCGGTCTCCTTCATCTTCGTGAGAATCATTCCAGATATTTCAGCGGGGCTGTAGTCTTTTCCCCTGATGGTGACATGGGCGTCGCCATTAGATGCCTTGCTGATTTTATAGGGGAGGACCTTAATATCTCTCTCTACCTCGGGCGACCCAAATTTTCGGCCGATAAGCCGTTTGACCGCAAAGACTGTATTTTCCGGATTGGTCACAGCCTGCCTCTTGGCAGTCTGGCCAACTAACCTCTCTCCGCTGTCAGTAAAGGCTACAATAGAGGGAGTGGTCCTGCTTCCCTCTGCGTTGGCGATCACCACAGGATCCCCGCCCTCCATAACGGCGACACACGAATTGGTTGTCCCGAGGTCGATTCCTATTGTTTTTCCCATATCTATTGCCTCCTAATATCAAAAGATTTCCTTGAAGTTTAAAAATGAAGAGTAACGATTCATCCTGTGGATGATTGTACTCCTGTTATCTCCTGCTACGCACTCTTTTTGCTCACAATGACCATGGATGGTCGAATCAGTCTCTGATTAAGAATGTAGCCCCTTTGAAGGTCTTTGATCACGGTCCCAGGTTTTATTCCGTCGTCAGCCATTTCGGAAACCGCCTCATGAAAATTGGGGTCAAACTGCTCCCCAATCGCCTCAACCGTTTCTACCCCTGCCTTTTGCAAAATATCCATGAGCCCCTTCAAAGTGAGGTCAACACCCTCTCGGATAGCCTCAATCGAATCTTCATCCTGCGAATGGGTAATAGCCTTTTCCAGGTTATCGACTATCGGAAGGAGCTGCTTTATCAACGATTCGTTAGCAAATTTAATTAGACCCTGCTGCTCTTTTTGGTATCTCTTCTTTAAATTGTCGATCTCTGCCTGAGAACGGATATAAAGATCAAGATTCTTGTCTGAAGCTTCCTGAACCGTTTCAATTTTTTTTATTAATTTGGCCTTTGTCATCTTTGTTAGAGGGATCTCTTCTTCCTCTTGATCTTGAGATTCCTCATCTTCTCGAGGATCTTCTACCAACTCTTCGGAAGCAGCTTCCATTAGCTCATCTCTCTTTTTATCCTCATCCATGACACTGACCCTGACCGTGTTTAACTCCTGTAACCAAACCAATATTCTTTCCTGATTTCAACACTAAGCGAAACATTAAGCATCGGAAAAAGCTTTGTCAAGGCAGGCCCTGGGAAGTTTGCCATGCCGAAAGGAGACTCTTTTTGTTTTGGAAAAAACCCGAAAAACAGGTAGCTATTCAGGGGTTCCCTGCCCAGCGGGATTCAAAGATTTCAGGTTGAATTTACTTGTTTGGTTTTCTTTTTGGCAGGGAGGTATCTGGAAGAATCATGGAGGTTTAGCTCCCTGTCAGAGTCCCTTGGCAGGTTAAAAGTTAGATTTGCCGTATAATTTCTTTCAGGTCACTCAAAAGGCGGGGAGCATATTCCCTTGTAAGACGATGAGTATCATCATCATTAAGACCGGTGGGTTTTATAAATAGGCCGTCAGCGCCGGCCTTGAACATGGCAACAGCATCGTTAATTAGCGACTTTCTGGTATAAAACACCGCAGGAATCTGAGGGTAATAAAGTCTCACCTGTCGGAGATTAAAAAGGCCATACTTTCTGTTCTGCCCGATCTGGTCACAGGCATCCTTGAACAGTTTTCGCCAGCAATCCACGATGCTAAAGAGCCTCTTGAGGAACTCGTTATTAATATCTCCCTGGAAGCTGTTAAGCCCCCCATAGACCTGGCCCAGCTTCGGGAAATCGGCGGTTTTTCTTCTGAGTTCCTCCATTGGCGTCAAATATGGCTCAAGCACATCTTTGTCCTGTCCCCACAGGTCAAGGAGAAACAGGGAGGGGATTGTGGCGGCCAATAGATCCTTGGCTTCATCAAAGGTGTAGGCCTGAACAAATTCAAGTCCAGGGGCATAAGGGGCGATCTCATATCGCACAAGATCATGCTCAAATTCAGAGTCATCAATAAAGCAGATAACAGGCTTCATTTTTTATACCCCTGTTAGAGTCCTTCTCCTCCTGTCAATCTTTCCAATGCTTCTAAATATTTCTCCCTCGTCTTATTGACAATATCGTCCGGCAACTTAGGTGGGGGCGGTTTTTTCGGCCAATTGATCTCAATTAGATAATCTCTCAGAAACTGTTTATCGAAGCTCTTTTGCGGCCCTCCAGGGCTGTAATCAGACATTGGCCAGAACCTTGATGAATCGGGTGTTAAGACTTCATCAATCAGGATTAGCCGGTCGTCTTTGATGCCAAACTCAAATTTTGTGTCTGCTACGATAATACCCTTCTCTGCTGCTAAATCCCTGCCAAACTCATAGATCTGGAGGCTGATACGACGCACCTCCTCTGCGATTTCCTTGCCTAAGATCTCCCCTGCCCTTTCAAAACTGATATTCTCATCGTGCATACCTTCTTCGGCTTTGGTGGAAGGGGTAAAAATAGGAACTCTGAGTTTATCGGACTCGCGCATCTCTTTGGGGAGAGCGATACCGCAGACGCATCCTGTCCTGAGATATTCCTGCCAGCCCGAACCGGAGAGGTATCCTCTGACTATACATTCTACAGCGAGGGGCTCTGTTTTCTTGACAAGCATGCTGCGGCCCTCGAGTTGCGGGGCATATTTCCGGCAGACCTCCGGATACTCCGACGGGGCGCTGCTTATTAGATGATTTTCGATGACAGACTCCATCTCACTGAACCAGAAGAGAGATATTGCTGTCAGTATTTTCCCTTTATCGGGAATCGGGTCATCCATAACCACATCAAAAGCTGACATGCGGTCGCTTGCAACAATCAATAGCATATCCTCAACCTCATAAACATCTCTGACCTTTCCCCGTTTCACAAGCCTGATATCTTCAAAGTTGCTTTTTGTTAAGACATCTGAATTCATGCGTCATCTCCTTTATTCAATTCCTTTAGATATTCCCGGTAATACTTTAGAACCATGTTCCGAAATGAAACCGTTTCTCTATATGGGGGTATCCCTTTATACTGTTTTACCCGATGCGGCCCGGCATTATAAGAGGCCAATGCTAAGCTGATGTCCCCATTTTGGGCCTTCATAAGCCCTGAAAAATATTTGTACCCGTACTCAATCGACTTGCTCGGCTTTAGGCGATCATCCCAGTCTTTCTTCAACAATTCTCTTTTATATCGCCTGAAGAGCATAGACCGTTCCCGGCCACAATTCAAGGATTTCTGCATTAACTCCCTGGCCTCCTTGGCGAGTTCTGTTTTATTTGTTGCGGTAACCTCTGAGAGAAGAACCTTGGCCCCCTTCCTGAGTTTTCGTTGACGTTCCATAAGAGATATGGCTTCTTCGAAATATGATGGCATAAAGATGTTTTTCATCCCTAAGCCTATCCCCGTCTTTGGCATTATCTGGGTCAGGCCAGCAGCCCCCACGTAAGAAACAGCACGGGAATTAAAGTTGGATTCCCTCTTTATCAGGGAGATAAACAGGAGAGGGTCAACCGGATATTCGTCCCCTTTCTGTTTGTCAAGACATTTTTCAATAAGAGATATAAAAAGAGGTCCTTCCATTCTTACAGCGTTCTTCCATAAAGATCCGGGATTTGTCCCCCTGCGCATCTGCTGTTTTCCAAAGTCAAAGCGTTTCTTGTCTGTATGGGATGCCTTTTGTGTAAACTCGTTAAACACGTAATTCACAAACTTCACGTTTTTAGGGCTTAATGCAGGGCTGTTTCCAGGAAGGCCTTGACATCGGTTATAAAAAATACCCAAAGCATCCCTCAGGTTGTGGGAAGCCTTTTTAATACTTCCCTCCAGCAGTTCATCCAAGAGCTCTGAACAGGTGGCTCGATTGAGTCTGTCATCTACCGCGGGCGTCAATCTTGATCTGTAAGCCTCGAAATATTTTCGGGCTAAGCCAAGTGCCTCTTTGCTCTCCAAGGCCAATCTACCTGCCCTTTTCGAGTGTTCACCCGTAAATTCTTCTTTCTCCCGGGTGGTAATCGCCGAAACAGCTCTAGCAAACAGAAGCTTTGCCCTGGTGTTCAGTTCCTTGGCCTCCATGTAGTCCTGATTTATAAGCGCTTTTAGCCCGAAAGAGCGTGCAACCTTGGGCCCCATTAAAAGTATCCCGGCAGCGCCCTTGTAGGAACCATCTGATATACTCATTTTAAAGCTTTTAATGTTATAGTCGATAATGCTTTGTCTAAGCAGGGAAAGGTTTGCTGAGGCTGCAGGTACAAACGCGAAGCATATAGCAGTAACTGTGAGCAGGAAGAAGGATAATTTTGTTTTAATCAATCTTTTCTTCAATGGCATACACTATCCAGCATCTCGAAGGACCTACTGTTTCAGGGCTATAAACGGTGGAGTGGACTTCTCTGAGTTGATAGAAATTCTACAATATCCCTCAATATATTGCAAGCAGCATGGGGAGCAATCAGCAGGGCCGGGTCCTTGACGGTTTCAGCATGTTTTTTCGCCTAATTCAGGATGCCGAAATTAGAAATTAGGTAACGTATTTACATGTTTCTTTCTTCCCAATTTACCCCCT
>Ga0190283_1001489_pt1 | contig 10346 bp, 6 predicted proteins | sample 48691801_MG_FD_161669 | JGI IMG/M metagenome (GOLD analysis project Ga0190283, IMG submission 161669) | Hydrothermal vent microbial mat bacterial communities from Southern Trench, Guaymas Basin, Mexico - 4869-18-0-1_MG | ecosystem: Environmental > Aquatic > Marine > Hydrothermal vents > Microbial...
GGTCTTCGGCGTAAAACGCAAACCCGAAATACAGCGAATGCAGGTTCGACTGACAGACAGCAACCTTGGCCAGGGCCTTGGCCTTCTGCAGGCTGGGCAGGAGAATGCTCACCAACAGCGCGATGATAGCTATCACCACCAAAAGTTCGATGAGGGTGAAACCGCGCGGGCCTTGTTGTCGGGATAATGCTTTTCTTTTCATAGCTCAGGCTACCTCCATCGCAGGGACGCTCCAGGCGACATATCACTCAGCCCGGGGACTAACCGTTCGGCACCACACAATATCTATTCTATAGGCAAATATAGTGCCATCGCAAACCAAAAAATCTCACACTGTCGTAACAAAGTTGTAATGTCCGGTCTTAGCAAAGTTAAAATGTCCGCTTTCCTTACCCTTAGAAGGAGAGCTGATGAACGAAGATCGGATTGCAATGAGCCAAAAAGAACGAGACACGCTAAAAATAATGACGCCAGTGTTGGCAGGCAAACGCACGCAAGTTCAGGCGGCTCGTTTGCTCAGGCGAAGCACTCGGCAGATACGCCGGCTTCAACGTCGGCTAGAGTCCTGCGGCGATGGCGGAGTAATTCATCGGCTCCGCGGCCAGCCTTCGAACAATTGCAAAGACAACGCATTTCGTCGGCAAGCTGTTGATTTGTATCGGCGGGACTACCCTGATTTTGGCCCGACGCTCGCGGCTGAGGAGCTGGCTAAACACGGGCTTGATGTTTGCCCCGAGACGCTTCGTTTGTGGCTCAAGTCCGCGGGTTTGTGGAAGCCCAAGCGAAGGCGTCAGAAGCACCGCCGTCGTCGCGAGCGTCGTGAATGTTTTGGCGAGTTGGTGCAGGCTGACGGCAGTCCTCACGATTGGCTTGAAGGCCGCGGGCCTAGGATGGATTTGCTGGTGATGATCGATGACGCCACGAGCAAAGTCGTCGCCTGTTTTTATCCCGGCGAGACGACCGAAGGCTACATGGATTTGACGAAGCGTTACCTTCGCAAGCACGGCAGGCCTGTTGCGTTGTACACCGATCGCAACAGTATTTTCTGGGGCGAGACCAAGGCCAGGCAGCCCGTCGAGACGCAGTTTACACGTGCATTAAAGCAGTTGGACATAGGTTGGATAGCTGCTTACAGCCCGCAGGCCAAGGGTCGTGTCGAGCGTTTCAACGCCACGGCCCGGGATCGTTTGGTCAAGCAATTGCGACTGGCTGGAGCCTGCACGATGGCCGAAGCCAACGCCGTGCTGAACGAAACTTTTCTGCCCTGATTCAACCGTCGCTGCACGGTCAAGCCCGCCAGCGGCAACGACGCCCACAGGCCCGCCGGTCGGTCTGTGAATACTTCGGGCGTGTTGAGTATTCATCATGTTCGCACGGTAGCCAATGATTATACGATTCGTTTGGACAATGTTTTTTATCAGCTTCTGCCGCCGGCCTGGCCTGGCCTGCGTGGCGGAAAAGTGGTTGTGGAAAATCGTCTTGATGGCAGCGTGCGTATTCGCTTCGGGGATCGTTACCTCAAATATGAAATACTTGGGGAAGCCCAGCCTCCGGGGGCTCTGCCCCCAGACCCCCGAGGTTTATCGCATCAGCGATGCCCGGCAGAGAAGCAAAGCCTGGCGGAAAAAGACAAGGGCGACGCAAGTGCGCCGCCCTCTGCCGGTTCATCGACCATCCGACGCTCAGGTTGCTCCTCAGCAGAGCCTTGTCCTTCGGATGATAAACAAGAGTCTATCAAAAGGCAGGCATACCGTCCATCCCCTGCCCATCCTTGGCGGCGTAGTATGAAAAAGAGAAAGAAGAAAAAGTTCATAGCCTAACCGGACATTTTAACTTTGCAGAAACACCGGACATTTCTACTTTGTCTTGACACATATTTCGAAAAAAGTTTGACAGCTGGGGTTCATGTTTCTACACTCATCCTTTCGCGCTTCGTCGATATTGCTGTTGTAAGCTGTCGCGAGGCTGGGAATAAATACAATCAGCGGTGTTTCGAGTTTCTCGATAAAGCCGCAATCACGATCAATCACTACTTTTTAGGAATGGAGATATCCATGGCAAAGCAAGCAAAATTCGTGTACTTCTTCGGCGGTGGCAAGAGTGAAGGCAAAAGTTCGATGAAGGAACTCCTGGGCGGCAAGGGTGCGAACCTGGCTGAGATGTGCTCCCTGGGCCTACCCGTACCTCCCGGGTTCACCATCACCACCGAGGTCTGCGACCTGTACTACAAGCTCGGCAAGAAATACCCCGCCGGGCTGGACAAGCAGATCGGAGACAATATCAAGAAGGTGGAACGGGCAACCGGCAAGACCTTCGGCAAGGGCAAGAATCCGCTGCTGGTTTCCGTCCGCTCGGGCGCAGCTGTCTCCATGCCGGGCATGATGGACACCGTCCTGAACCTGGGCCTGAACGACGAAACCCTCGAAGCGATGATCAAACTCACCGGCAACGAGCGGTTCGTGCTGGACGCGTATCGTCGCTTTATGCAGATGTTCGGCGATGTCGTGCTGGGCATGGAACATCACGATTTCGAAAAGGCGCTGGACGGCGTGAAGAAAAAGTTCAGAGCTGCCAACGACACCGACCTGGACATAGCAGGCCTGCGAGCGGTCGTTGCGGCCTACAAGGGTGTTTACAAAAAGGCCCGCAAGACCTTCCCGCAAGACGCCCGCAAGCAACTCCAAGCCGCCTGCGACGCGGTCTTCGGCAGCTGGAACAACCCGCGTGCCAATCGCTACCGCGAAATAAACGACATCCGAGGCCTCATCGGCACGGCTGTAAATGTCCAGGCGATGGTTTTTGGGAACATGGGCGAAACCTCCGGCACGGGCGTAGCTTTCACGCGAAACCCCTCCACCGGCGAGAATAAATTTTATGGCGAATACCTCATGAACGCCCAGGGCGAAGATGTCGTAGCTGGCATCCGCACCCCCCAGCCCATCAGTCAACTGGCCAAGGTCGACGCCAAGAGCTATAAGCAACTCGTCGTCATTCGCTCTAAGCTCGAGAAGCATTATAAGGATATGCAGGATATCGAGTTCACCATCGAGCAGGGCAAGCTGTACATGTTGCAGACCCGCACGGGCAAGCGAACAGCTGCGGCCGCTGTGCGGTGCGCCATCGATATGATGAAGGAAAAACTCATCACCGAGAAAGAAGCTGTCCTCCGCGTCGACCCCAAGGCTCTGGATCAGCTGCTGCACCCAGCCTTCGACCCCAAGAGCGAATCCGCTGCCCCTCGCATGGCCAAGGGCCTGCCCGCCAGTCCCGGCGCTGCGACAGGCCGGGTGTATTTCTCCGCACACGAAGCTGAGGTAGCTGCGGAACTTGGCGAAGACGTCATCCTCGTCCGCATCGAGACCAGCCCGGAAGACATTGGCGGCATGTACGTCGCCAAGGGCATCCTCACCAGCCGAGGCGGCATGACAAGCCACGCCGCCGTTGTCGCCCGCGGCATGGGTACCTGTTGCGTAGCTGGCAGCAACGAATGCATTATCGACTACAAAACCAAGACCCTCAAAGCTGGCGGCAAGACCGTCAAAGAAGGTGGCTGGATTAGCCTCAACGGTTCGACCGGCACGGTTTACGCGGGCAGGGTTGATACCGTTGATCCGAAGCTGACAGGTCCGTTCGGCGACATTATGAAGCTGGCGGACAAGTACCGCAAGATGGGCGTGCGAACCAACGCCGACACGCCGCACGACACGACCGTGGCTGTAAAGTTCGGAGCCGAGGGCATTGGCCTGACCCGAACGGAACACATGTTCTTCGAAGGCGACCGTATTATCTCGATGCGGAAGATGATTTTGGCTGAGGACGAAAAGGCCCGCCGAGCCGCCCTGAAAGAACTCCTGCCTCTGCAACGCAAGGATTTCGTGGGTATTTTCAAGGCCCTCAAGGGTCTCCCCGCCACCATCCGCTTCCTCGACCCGCCGCTGCACGAGTTCGTGCCCCACGACGCCAAGGGTCAGGCCGAGATGGCCAAGGCCATGGGCACCACGCCCAAGGTTATCCGCGACAAGGTCGAAAGTCTCAGCGAGTGCAACCCCATGCTGGGTCATCGCGGCTGTAGGCTGGGCATTTACTATCCGGAAATTACCGAGATGCAGGCCCGGGCGGTTATCGAAGCTGCCTACGCGGTCAAGGGTTCCAAGCCGGAAATCATGATCCCGCTGGTCGGCCATGTTAAGGAGCTGACCCATCAGAAGCAGCTGGTCGAAAAGGTCTACGCCGAGATCGCAAAGAAGAAGGGGCGAAAACTCTCGTATCTGAAGATCGGCACGATGATCGAAGTGCCCCGTGGCGCCCTGACCGCTGACGAGGTTGCAGTCGAGGCGGAGTTCTTCAGCTTTGGCACGAACGACCTGACGCAGATGGGTTGCGGGTTCAGCCGCGACGACGCGGGCAAGTTCCTCAGCCAATATGTCGACGAGGGCATTTACGACGCCGACCCGTTCCAGGCCCTCGACCGTAGCGGCGTTGGCGAGCTGGTCAAGATAGCGGTAGTCAAAGGCCGCATGACCCGCCCGAACATCAAGCTGGGCATCTGCGGCGAGCATGGCGGCGAGCCTAGCAGCGTCGAGTTCTGCCACATGGTAGGCCTGGATTACGTTTCGTGCAGCCCGTATCGCGTGCCGATCGCCAGACTGGCAGCGGCCCATGCCGCTATCAAAGGGCCAAAGGGCGTCCTGACCGCCTGCTGTTGCAAGCCCGCGAGAAAAGCTAAAAAAACCGCGAAGAAGAAGGCCAGGAAGTAGCCGGTTCGCGGCAACAAAACCATAACCACACACACGCGGCGGGGCCAATGTCCCGCCGTGTGTGTGTAATGACAGCAGGCCGTAGGAACAGGTATAATGGTATCGCAAAATGACATTGAAATAGTCAAACAGCTTTCCGACAAATACCGTGTCAAAAAAGTTTGTCCTGTTTGGTTCTTCTCTGGATCCGCAACAGGAAGGCCACGATATCGACCTTGCAGTTGAAGGAGTTGCACCGGAAGACTATTACCGATACTGCGGAGAGCTTATGATGGCTTTGACCAAGCCTGTCGATATTGTCGACCTCTCCGTGCCGTGCAAATTTGTCGATATCATCCTGGAAGAAGGTGTCGTACTCCATGGCTGATTATCAGAAAAAAATCGAAGCCGAACTTGAGCAAATAGCCCAAGCTATATCAAAGTTGCCAAACCGCCTCTTGTCGGAATTGAATGAGCTGGAATTATCCGGTGTCGGTGGATATTGCAGAGTTTTTATAATGGCATTGAAAATATACTGAAGCAAACATTTCTCGCACATGACAAAACTATTCCCGAAGATTTTCAATGGCATCGAGAGTTAATTCAACAGGCAGTCCAGTATGGATTTATTTCAGAGAAAACTATGGAGATGTTGATACCATACCTGACATTTCGACATTTGTATCGAAATGCTTATGTCCTGGAATTGAGACCAGATCGAATGCAAACGCTTGTAGATGAAATTAGAAATACTTTTAGTAATATCCAAAAAGACATCCTATAGACTATTGGTAACTAAATGAAAAATGAACCGATATCACTTTCGAGTCAAGATATTACCGAGGCTGAGATCCAGGCTGTTGTGGATGTTATGCGTAGCGATAGGCTTAGCCTCGGGCCGAGGGTTGAAGCGTTCGAGGCTGGTCTGGCCAGCCGGGCTGGTCGGAAGTTTGGCGTCGCGGTCAACAGCGGTACCAGCGGGCTGCACCTGTGCGTAAAAGCTCTGAATCTCAGCGAGGGCGACGAGGTTATCACCACGCCATTTTCGTTCGTCTCCACGACGAACTGCCTGCTTTTCGAGCGAGCCAAGCCCGTGTTCGTGGACATTGACCCGGCAAGCTACAATATGGACCCCGCTGCTATCGAGGCTGCGATTACGCCGAAAACAAAGGCTATTTTGCCGGTCGAAGTCTTCGGCAACACAGCCCACTTCGACGAGTACGAACGAATCGCCAAAAAGCATGGCCTGTTTTTAATCGAAGATTGCTGCGAAGCACTCGGCGGAGTTTTGGGCAATCGACCAGCGGGCAGCTTCGGCGACTGCGGCGTGTTTGCCTTTTATCCGAACAAGCAAATTACCACCGGCGAGGGCGGCATGATCGTAACCGACAGCGAGGAGATTCGCGATATGTGCGTCTCGTTGCGGAACCAGGGCCGGGCGACCGAAGCCTGGCTTAGCCACGCCAGACTGGGCTACAATTATCGCATGAGCGAAGTGACCGCTGCGATAGGCCAGGTGCAGGTTAGCCGGCTGGATGAAATTCTCGACAAGCGACGCAACGCTGCGAAAATGTACGACCAGGCCCTGGCACCCCTTGCCGAGCGTGGCCTGATCCACCTGCCGCCGATGACGCAACGAGACCAAGCCAGTTTTTTCGTCTATGTAATCCGCCTGGATGGGGAGTTCACCCAGGCAGACCGCGACGCTGTGCTGGGCCATCTGCGGGCGGAGAATATAGGCTGCAATAATTACTTCGTGCCAATTCACACGCAGCCCTACGTCAGCGAAACTCTCGGAACGAAACATGGTGATTTCCCCATAACCGAGCGCGTCGCCGAGCGGACGATAGCCCTGCCGTTCTTCGCAAACCTCACGCAAGGCCAGGTCGACCGGGTCGTCCTCGCCCTGAACAACGCCCTGTCAAAAAAATAAAGTTGTCAGTAATCAGTTGTCAGTCAGCCTGGGGAAGGCTTAGTAGCAGTAGGCCCAGTGCGGTGGAAGTGTGGGCTGGCCTGTTGTGGGGGTTCCATTGTCCTGCGTCGCCCTGTCGTTTTAGCAGGTCGTCGCTGGCCCACTTGAACCAGTCCACGTCGCGAAATATCGTGGTTCCCCTGGCTGTGCCCAGCAAGGCCAGGCCATAGAGGTAGTGCAGCGGGTCGCGATTTTTTTGGTTGTCGAAGTGTTCGTCTATCCACTCCACTGCCGAGGCGAGGGCCTGGTTTTCCAGAGCAACAGGCCTGGTTCGTCCAAGCTCCGCCAGGCTGGTCAACATGCAGACCGCCCCTGCCACGGTGGGGACGTGTCGCGATTTGTCGCCAGGCTCATAGCCCCACCCGCCGTCGGAGTTCTGACCCTTTCGCCACCAGGCCAACGACCGTATCCAAAACGCGTTTGGAACTTTCACCCCAGCCTGGTCTGCCCGCCCCAGGGCGACGGTAGCATACATTGTAACCAGCGGGTCGCCGTTACGCCCGGGTTTTGCAGGGTCAGCCTGGGCCTGGAAACTGCCGTCAGCCGAAGAGCGGAACAGTTGCACCGCGTCAGCCCGGAGCTGCCTGCTGAACTTGCCCCGCAAAGGCCTGTAGCAGGCACTCCAAACGAAACAGCGAAACGCCAACGTCAAAGTATCATCCGTTTTGCGACTGGCCATCAGCTCGAGGGCGAGGGTCAGGCGGTCGTCGTCAATCGGTAGGCCACTTTTTATCAAGGCGAATGTTATCAGCGCGGTGGGCCAATTTGGCCTGGCTCCGGTTTCGAACCAGTCATACTCGGGCCAAGAGCCATCCGCCCGCTGCATGTTCAACAGATATTTTTGCGCCCTAACCAAGGCCTGGGCGATCCGCCCGTCAGCTGAGATATTCAAAGCCGCGGAGTTCAGCGACCAGAGAGTCTCGACATCAGGCCCATGCAACTTGGCCAGTCTGGCGCGGATATCCCGCAACTGGATTTGAGCCCGGGTTTGAGCCTTGGCCTGGGCGGGATTGCGTTTGGCCTTTTCGCCAGCTGAGGCGATAAAGTTTACCAAATAGCTCTCCGCCCGCCGAAGGGCCTGGGGACATGGAGCCATCGGCGAATTTTTCACAAGCCCGTAATACCAACTCGCCAGCTCGCCCAAAACCTCAGTGGGCCAGGCCGCCCCGCTTCGCAGAGTCATCGGCACATATGACCGCCAGGTCTCATCCAGACCTGGCGAGAGAAACTTCGCCGCCGAGGCCCTGTCGTCCAGCCCCATCAGATATAAATTGATAAGTTTCGCCCGGGCCGAGGTGTCCGTCGGGTCAGCCTGGATGGCCTGGCGGGCCTGCTGAAGCTCGCTGCCCAGAGCCAGGCGACTCTTGAGCGAGTCGAACTGCTCCTTTACCAGCTGGGCGACGTCCGAGCGGATGGACTCCGCCATCGAGGTAGCCCGGCGGAGATAAAGGTCAGCTGCGTACGAATCGCCCACCAGCGCGCTGCAGTCAGCCAGGGCCATCAGCGTTTGGATTGCCTGCTCGCCGGCGTCGATTTTCTCCCTGCCCGTCGCAGCGGTGTACACCTTCAGCCGGAGCAGCAGAATTTTTTCCAGACACGCGAGTTTCCCCGCCTGGTCGTCCGACGCAACGCTACTAGCCTGGAGTTCCATCGCGTCGATGGCGGTTGAATAACCCTCGGGCGACCGGGCAGCCAACTCATAAGCCTGGCGACAAATCACCGCCAGAAAGGCAGGGTCGTCGCGATTCATCCGGGCAGCAATCAGCAGCGTTTTGGACAAGGCCAGGTCGTCACCAATATCCTCCGACCGCTGAACAGCCTTCAATTCCCGGCCAAACTGCTGGTCAAACTTTTTCCGCCCGCCAGCCAGGCCTGCTCCTTCGTCAGCCAGGACAGCAGGTGGAGTAAGAAGAACCACCCCCGCCATGACAAGCCGAAGGTATCGAGATTTAACACGGAAATTCATTTACAATTCGTCTTCTTTTCTCTGTCCAACTATCCGCGCCAAGAGTCCACAGGCTTGCCTGTTGCCTATTGCCTACTCTCCAATTCCTGGAGTGCTTTTCGGTTGGCTAGTTTTGCGAGGGAGCTCATTCTGTCCACGAGCAGCCTGCCTTCGAGGTGGTCGATTTCGTGCAGGCAGATTCGTCCGTGCAGCCCGTCGCAAACCGTGGTGAACTCCTTGCCATCCAGCCCGGTTGCCTGGATGGTTACCTTGGCGGGGCGTTTGATTTTCGCGAAGATGCCAGGAAAGCTCAGACAGCCTTCCTCGCGGACTTCCGCTCCCTGATAGTCCACGATTCTCGGATTGATATAGACGTGCAGGTCGTCAGGCTCGAAGGTCGGACAGGCCAGGAACAGGCGAACCGTAAGGCCCACCTGGGCTGCAGCCAGGCCCACGCCGTTGAAGTCGAACATAAGCTCAGCCATCTTTTCGATAAGTGCCCCCAGCCTGTCGCTGTTGGCCTGGACGTCGTCGACAGGCGTGGAAATTTCCCCCAGCCTGGGGTCGGGATACTTGATTATCTCCAGGGCATCGATGTCGGCTGCGTTTAGTTTTTCATCAGCGGTCATGCCCACATGATAATGCCTCGACAGCCAATGAGGAAGCACGAATGACGGATGTTCGGGTACATATTATGTGATGAAATAATCCGCCAGTTTGCCTGTTTGTGTCTGGCTAGCGTTTTCTTCGCTGCAACACCAGGAAACCCAGAGCAAGCATACCAATCGTCGCTGGCTCGGGAACAGAGCCGAACTCGCTATTATGGTCGAGGTATGCCCACACCGTGTCGCCAGTTGTGTCCACACCCCAGCTGCCAAGGTACTTGGACAGGTCGGTTGCCGCATCGGTATACTCAGCAATAAAATCGTCATACGAACCAAGATAGTTCGTTACGGCACCGCTGCCCGTGGTGGAGTTGCCGTCAACGGCGTTGACCCACTCGCACACCGTGGGAATCGCCCCGCCGCCGGGGGTGTCCTCGAACCAGCCAAGATAAATGAAACCCAGTGCAGCCATTCCTTCTTCCGTATAGCCCCATCCAGTATTCGTGATAACGCGTGAGTCTTCATCATAACTCACCTCAAGGACATATGCTCCCGCCACACCGTTTAGATCGAAGACGTCGCTGATCATGCCGTAGGAGTCATAGGCCATCGGCGGCATTTGTATACCGTCCGTCGGATACCCGCGAGAGTCGACCTCGATGTCCGTTCGCGTACGCCAAGCCATCGAGACCGTCGTCGCCGAGCCGCCATTGACACCGGCACGAATGCTGGCGGTTGTGTCAAGATGGCCACTCGTCGAAGGACGCCAAAGTGCCGGATCAAATGTCTCGGACCAATATCGTCCGGTAAAATCACGCGCCGTATGCGTACCTGTATGGGGACTAGCGCCAGACAGGCCTATAACCGTCGATGATGTTCCTACATAACTGGCACCGGCGCCGATTTCCCAGCTAACCGCCTGGCCATAGGTGTGCAGCTGATCCTCCCAATACTCATCCTGAGTATAGGAATTGCTGGCATAGGCGTCGATGGCCTGGGCTGTAGTTGCAACCAACATGACGGACACCGCGCAGGCTATCAGGCGGGCGTTTGACAGGTTGATTCTCTCGGCGACACATTTTCTCTCT
>Ga0190283_1001491_pt1 | contig 10331 bp, 8 predicted proteins | sample 48691801_MG_FD_161669 | JGI IMG/M metagenome (GOLD analysis project Ga0190283, IMG submission 161669) | Hydrothermal vent microbial mat bacterial communities from Southern Trench, Guaymas Basin, Mexico - 4869-18-0-1_MG | ecosystem: Environmental > Aquatic > Marine > Hydrothermal vents > Microbial...
CGAAGAACTGGGAATCCAGGTGAATCCCCTGGCCAGAATTCTGGTCTTTCCGAATATCGGCAGTTATTTCGGAGGCGACCTGATAGCGGGCATCCTGTTCTCCGGCATGAACACCGCGGAGGATACAGCCATCCTGGTTGACGTGGGAACCAATGCGGAAGTTGTGCTCGGCAACCGGAGCTGGCTGATTGCCTGCGCCGGGGCAGCAGGGCCTGCTCTGGAGGGCGGCGTCACCCGCATGGGCATGATGGCTGGCCCGGGAGTGATTGACAGCATCGCCATTGATCCTGAGACGTATCATTTTGACATTCACACGATTGACGACATGCCGCCCATAGGAATATGCGGCTCAGGAATGATTGATCTGGCAGCCCATATTTTTCTTTCCGGAATGGTTGATATACGGGGCAGGCTGGTTCCGTCTGTATGCGGTAACAGGCTGAAGGAGAAAGACGGTCTCCGGCATCTTGTGGTGGTTCCTGGAAAAGATTCCGCCGCGGGCCATGATCTTCTCATCAGCCAGGCAGATATTGACAGCCTGATACGATCCAAAGCTGCCATGTTTACAATACTTGAGACCATTGCAACTTCTGTGGGGATGTCTCTCAGCGAACTTTCAACATTCTATGTGGCCGGCACTTTCGGCTCTTTTATCAATCCGAAATCAGCCATATCCATCGGGATGATTCCTGATCTGCCCATTGACTGCTACAAGCCTCTGGGGAACAGTTCTCTCGGCGGCGCAACTTTGGCACTGCTGTCGTCTGAATGCATGGAAGAAATTAATAAGATAAGGGACCGCATCACCTATCTTGAATTAAACGTGAACCAGGAATTTATGAACAAGTTCAGCGCGGCCAAATTCCTTCCGCATACAAATACGTCACTATTTTCTTCGGTGAAAGTGAAAAGTGAAAAAGTTGAAAGTTGAAAGTGAAAAAGTTGAAAGTCGGAGGACTTTTTACTTACCACTTACTGATTGTGAGATCATAAAATGGATAATGTAAAGCAGGCTCTGCTATCCATATTTTTTTCTATTGTCCTGATCGGTTTCGGCTGTGCCGGATACATGCTCATAGAAGGCTGGAATTTCATGGATTCCCTGTATATGACCGTCATCACCATTACCACAGTGGGATACGGGGAGATAAAGAAGGTTGACACAGAGGGACGGCTGTTCACGATGATACTGCTTCTTCTCGGGGGCGGATTTTTTCTTTATCTGACCGGCAATATAATTCAGTCTCTGGTTGAGGGACGGATCAGAGTCGTTTTTGGGAGGCGAAAATTGGATACGCAGATCAACAAACTCCGGGGACATTTCATCATCTGCGGTTATGGCAGGATCGGCAGGGTGCTCGCACGCTACCTGATTCAAAAATATCTCGACGTGGTGGTCATTGAGCGTAATAATGACCGCATACAAACCATGGACGAGGATGGCATCCTGTATCTTGTGGGGGAAGCCACAGATGAAAACGTACTTGAAAAGGCCGGGATTCACAGGGCCAGGGGATTTATCACCGCGGTGGCCACAGACGCGGACAATGTTTTTCTGGTGCTGATCGCAAAGCAGATGAACCCGGACATCTTCGTCATTGCCAGGGCCAGTCAGAATACAGCCAAGAAAACATTACAGGCCGCGGGCGCGGACAAGGTGATATCTCCTTATGATCTGGGTGCAAGGCGTATGGCCCACGCTATTTTGCGCCCCACCGTGATCAAATTTCTCGAAATAGCATTTTCAGATGAAAACACAGATATCCAGTTGGAGGAGATCCGGGTAAGTCCGGGATCCGAACTGGCGGGCGTGGCATTGCAGGATTCGGGGATCCGGCAAAACCTTGACCTCATCCTCATAGTCATTCAGAAAAACGACGGCAACATGGTGTTCAATCCAAAGGCCGACACCAAGTTCGAGGCGGGCGACACTGTGGTTGCGGTGGGCAGTGCCAAAAGCCTGAAAGAGTTTGAGCGGCTTCTGTATTCGAGTACCAAGTAATTATTTTATTCCTGACTTCAAAAATTAATTCGGGACATAAGAAGGGCACTGAGCCTGTAAGCGTTCCTCGCCAACCGCAGGTAAGGACCAGCCATCAGTTGGTGCAAAAGAAACCTTCCCTTTGCCGGATTCATACATAACGGATCCCTGCCGCCCCGCCATTCAGGGATCATTTTTTCGATTTTGTTTATGCAATGTCGGTATTTACCCATCTTACCGAAGAAGCGGAGAAATTATGGATTCGGGAATTGAGCAGGATCATCAGGCCCGGCGGCTGTTTTATGCTCACTCTTAGGGGACAGGGCATAAAGAGAAACCAGCGTATAGCGCAATTTTGCCGTAAAAGTAGTTGGTTTTACGGGCAAAATCGCCTAAAGGCGGAACTACGAACTGTTAAGTGGCAAATGAAGGATGTCATCAGGTTTTTTGAATTTTGCTGAATATGATCAGAAATTAACGGTTGACATTTGCTTTGACCATTGATAAAATACTAATCTTTTTGTTGAATTTATTTTAACATGAATCACTGTGATTTTTTTATTTTCTTCATGCCTGAATCAAGGAGTTTTAGAATGGACAAAAAAATTCGTATCGGAGCACTTATATCAGGGGGAGGGACGAACCTTGAGGCCATCATTGAGTCCTGCAAATCGGGAAAGATAGACGGAGAAGTCGTATTTATCGGATCGGACAATCCGAATGCACGCGGTCTTGAAAGGGGCCGTGACCACGGAATCCCCACATTTACAGCAGATTATAAAGGAATCATACAGGACATCAGGGAATCGCCGGAGAAAATCATGCCTCCGGATGATTTTGATATAAATGAGGTGATTTCAAAACAGTCTCTTTTTTCCCGGGTTCTCGACACTGAGAAGATGAAATTTTTTATCGTCACAAGGGTGATTGCGGAAGCTGAACTCCTTGAAAAAATGAAACCTTATCCGTTTGATCTGCTGGTGCTGGCTGGTTTTATGAGAACGCTGACCCCCTATTTTATAGACAGAGTCAATACCGATTATGACAATCCGCGCATAATGAATGTCCATCCTTCCCTGCTTCCCGCGTTTCCCGGTACTGACGGATATGGAGATACATTTCGATACGGATGCAAGATCGGAGGGTGTACCATCCATTTCGTTGACTACGGAGAAGACACAGGCCCGATTATCGGACAGAAAATATTTGAGATTCACAAACATGATACTCTGGATACCATCAAAAAAAAAGGACTGAAACTGGAATGGAAACTGTATCCGGAATGCATCCAAGCCTTTGCAGAAAGACGTTTGAAAACTGTCAGTATGTCCCATACGTTGAAAAACGGAAGAAAGGTGACAAGAAGAGTAGTAAAAATCACCTGATAAATCCAACCTGGCAATCCCTGCCCAGCTCGTTACGAGGCTCTGCCTCGTAACGCATGATGGGAGACTCTGCCCCTCATGAACAATTTGATATTAAGCTGTTCTTTCTGAAATATATTCATCCTGCATGAGCTTTTTCCTTAAACTCTCTGGCCCGCATCCCCCGCTTCTTCACCAACGTCTGCAAATATGATCTGTTCATGTTCAGGCGCTTTGCCAAAGCCGTGACATTTCCCTTAACCTCCCGGAGGTGTTCTTCCAAGAAATGCTTCTCAGCTGCATCGCTTGCCGCCTTCCTCACTTCATCCAGAGAGAGGACATTGGAAGGCGGGGCATTTATTTCTTCCAATGCTGCTGAAGAGGGCCGTATGGTTTCCGGAAGATGTTTGATATCCGCCACGTCATCGGCCAGACACGAGGCACGATAAATAATATTGTGCAGTTCCCGAATATTTCCCCGGAAAGAATAGCTCATCAGAAAATTTCGGAGTTGTTTTGTCTTGGCAATCTGATGATGGGCTTTCAACACACGATACTCGGCCGCGACAATATCCGGACGCCGGGATAAAAGATCTGAAGGGATTCCCGCGGGTGTCCTGACGATCTGCAACTGTCCCCGCAATTTGTTTTTGGGTATCTTGAGTTCCCCGGCGGGTTTGCCAGCAAGACGGCGATCCCATTTTCAAGCCGTTTCCGATTTCGATCCAACTCCAGCAGTCCCTGTTCCGAGCTTTTTACTTCCGCCTCCTGTCTTGACACTTTCCATTCAGGGATCAGCCCCTCTGAATACTGATTTTTGTAGATATCCAATTTTTCCCGGTTGTCTGCATAGAATTTTTGCGACATCTCAACTTGTTCATCTGTTTTGCAAAGCTGAAAATAAGCGTTTGCAACATCGGAAACCAGCTTCAGGTATCCTGCCCGATAGTCGGCCTCGCTTGCTTTGTATTCGGCTTTTGTTGCCAGATAATCATTTTTATTTTTCCCCCAGATGTCAATTCCCCAGTTTATATCCAAACTCGCATTGATATATTGAGAATTGCCGGGATTTGTGTTGAGATCAGAAGTACTCAGGTTCTCATTTATAATATCCTCGAAATCAGGGGAATCTGTGTCATCCTCTGTATTTTCCGAATCAAAAGATTCTGATCCATACTGTGTGCCTCTGGAATATCTTGTATTTGCTGATGAATTGACCGAAGGCAGGGCACCTGCCCGGGTCTGTTTTATCGTGATTTCAGCCTCCTGGATTCGTCCGGACAGAATTCTCAGGTCAAGACTGCCGGAAAGCGCTTCCGCTATCAGCTCATTGAGATAAGGGTCATTAAAAGTTGTCCACCAATCGGTCTGAATGATCTGAGACGGCGAGACAGCCGCGGGTTCAGATTCGCTCCATGCCTCTTTCTTGTGAACTTCCGGGCGTTTATAATCGGGGCTTATGGCGCATGAAGCAAATGCCAGGATTGACAAAAGCAAAATATTCATTTTAAAAAACGCTTTCATATTTTCCTTCCTTATTTTGAAGTCTGTTTTCGCCTCCGAAAAATAATTTTCAGACTCCGGAGCAAGTTCCACGCTCAGTCTGGAAACGGGGCAGGCAAGAAATTCTTGGAGCTTCTGTATTCGATGTTTCAGAGGGGAAATTATTTCAGATGGCAGGATAAGTCAATGGGGTAAAGAGAGTATTCAGGGATGGGAAATATCCTCCCTCATAGGTAGGCGTATTTCACTTTCGGTAAAAGGATTGGCAAATATATTTTTTCCTGGTTATAGCGGATTTAGAGAAGGTAAGTACCCGGGCAAAAATTTCCCGGGATTTTTTCCTGAGAAAACAGCTTGCATCCATCTGCGGTTCACAACGGGAAAGCTGTTCCTCATATGCAGATACCTGAAAACATATGGCGAGGTACTTACAATTTTCTGAGAATCAGGTTCAACTTTCTGAAGCAGGGAGAGACCCGTTTTTGAACCAGCAAATAGAATTTCTGATTATAACGGATTAAGGGAGGCCGTAAACGTGAACGTGTCGTGAATCCCCGTGCATGTTCCGTTCACGTTCACGGGGGGATTATCCCCATACGCATCAAGCTAAGACTGCCGGACGGGGTTGCAAACCCCGTCCGGCACAAAAACCCCGTCCGGCACAAAAACCCCGTCCGGCACAAAAACCCCGTCCGGCACAAAACCTTTGTTTTCGTGGATATGCAAAACATTATCTTAAATTCCACATATCTGCGTTATCTTCTTTTTCGTTTCTTTTCAGAGAGCTGAGGTTCAAACTCAAGTATATTGCGGGAGTCTTCCGTCACCTCTTCTTGGGAAGGCAATATGGAGAAGGTAACAGCAAACTGGAGATGACCGTCATCTTTCGTCTTGGAATTATTGCATTTCTTATGAAATTTGTCGAAAAGTTTTTCAACATCATGTTTGAACTGGATCAGGTCTGGCAATGATGCACGAGCAGAGTAACTTCCGGCAAGAAATGGTATTATATAACCTTTTGATTTCAAGAGGTTCAACCCTTCCCGGTGTCGTTCGTTCATCCATGACACAATATAATCCATGTAAAAGTCCACATCTTCTTCGGAAACGGCTGGCCAATCCCCAATATCTGCTGCATATAGCTTTTCGGTAATGCCATTCGGACCCGGTCGGGTGCTGTGCAACGTGATGATGCCGATTTCCAACAACATTTTCACATGATAATGGACAGCGGCATTGGACATGGAGAGTATCCTGCCAAGCTCTCGCTGAGTGCGAGGCAGACCATCCCTGAGGATATCCAGTATTCTGTTCCTGACGGGGTGGCGGAAAACTTTTTTTGCTTTCTCCATCCGAAGTTTCTCTTCCTCCACATCAGCTTCCTCACTTGTACCTGTTTTTGTTAAAGAAATATAAGGCATCATTGTTTTCCTTTTTTTTTGCCGACTTACTGACTCGCCAGCCTGATTTGCATCAACATACTGAAATCATTCATATATGTCAGGCATATTCAAAATCTGAATATTTAATGATTTCAAAAAAAGTTGAAATATTTTAAATCAAAAGTTTCAGATCACTTGTGACTGATGAGTTAATCATTGTCAGCGATAAGTTTTTAAAAAATGATTAAATAAAAGTGCGAATTAAATATTGGATTAAAACTTTTAAAATCAGTTGCTTAATAACAATGCCGTTTTTCACAAAGCAGATGATGACCTGCTGTTTTTGTTAAGAGTCAAAGTTTTATCCTGATAATTGGCATAATAAATTATAATCATGGAAGTAATGGCCATTTATTTACCCTCAGTAACTGATTAACTGCTGATAGTCAAGCTTTCTTTGCATTTTATATAAAAAAAAGTGAAAAGTAAAAAGCCGGAGGGGACTTTTCACTTTTCACTTTCCATTCTGGAACATCCCCAAATTTATTTTCCAAAAACATCGGCAAACGGATTATTAAACGGTCTGTCCTTAGCTTTTGCTTTTTTCTGTCCGGGTTTCTGCTTTTTCGGCGGTTTTTCTCTGGGTTGCCTTTGCTGGCCCGGAATGGCTTTCATGGACAGAGAAATCCTTTTCCTTTCAATATCAACATCTGTAATGGTGACATTCACCCGCTGATGAACTTTGACCACATCCCCGGGGGTTTTCACAAATCTGTCCGCCAACTCACTGATATGCACAAGTCCGTCCTGATGAACCCCGATATCCACAAATGCCCCGAATGCTGTTACATTGGTCACAATGCCAGGAACCTTCATGCCGGACTTCAAATCCCCTATTTTTTCAATGTCGCTTGCAAAGGCAAATTCCTCAAATTTTTCCCTGGGATCACGCCCCGGCTTTGCAAGTTCTTCAAGGATATCTTTGAGGGTCGGAATGCCCACGGTGTCTGTGACATATTTTGAAACCTCTATCTTTTTCCTGAGTTCAGCTTTTTTCATCAGGTCTGAAACTGTGCAGTCAAGGTCTTTGGCCATAACATCCACAATATGATAGCTTTCAGGATGGACTGCGCTGGCATCCAAGAGGTTTTCACCGTCTCTGACCCTTAAAAACCCTGCACATTGCTCAAATGACTTTGGCCCGAGGCGTTTCACTTTTTTCAATTCCTTTCTGGAAGTGAAAGAGCCGTTTTCGTTTCTGTATGCCACAATATTTTTTGCCAACTGAGGGCCTAAGCCTGAGATGTATGTGAGCAGTTGGACGCTTGCTGTGTTTGCATCCACACCCACTCCGTTCACGCAACTGATAACCACATCATCCAGTGACTGCCTCAGAGCGGTCTGGTCAACATCATGCTGATACTGGCCCACGCCAATGGATTTGGGATCAATTTTCACCAACTCCGACAGCGGGTCCATCAAGCGTCTGCCAATGGAAACCGCCCCCCGGACGGTCAGATCCACGTCAGGAAATTCCTCCCGTGCCACTTCTGATGCAGAGTAAACAGATGCGCCACTTTCATTGACCATTAGCACCTGAATCTTTTTTGAAAGGGGAATCGCCTTGATAAATGCCTCTGTTTCCCTGCCAGCCGTGCCGTTTCCGATGGCAATGGCTTCTATGTCAAATTCATGGCACAGTTTTTTTGTCAGTTCAACTGATTTTTCAGGCTGATGGAGATACATGGTGTTATTGTGAAGAAGTTTTCCCTGTCTGTCAAGACAAACGATTTTGCATCCGGTTCTGAAACCCGGATCAACACCCATGACTCTTTTGGGTCCTAACGGAGCCGCAAGAAGCAGTTGACGAAGATTTTCAGCAAATACCCTGATGGCTTCAGCATCTGCTCTCTCCTTTGTGTCCAGCCGGATTTCTGTTTCCATGGATCGTGAAAGGAGTCGCTTATAACAGTCATGGACGGCCGCTTCAACCTGCTTTGAATCTTCTGAGTCCCCTTTCACAAAAAGGCGTTTCAGTTTTTCAATGGCATCCTCTTCAGGCGGAGTGGCACTGAGGTTCAGGACATCCTCTTTTTCACCCCTTCGCATGGCCAGAACCCGGTGAGAGGGTGCTGTCGCCACAGGCTCTTCCCAGTCAAAATAGTCCTTATATTTTGCCCCTTCGGTTTCCATGTTGGCTGCAACGCTGCTTTTGAAGCTCCCTTTTGAGGAAAACAACTGACGCATATTGGCACGGGCTTTCTCATCTTCGTTGATCATTTCAGCGATGATATCCCTTGCGCCTGACAGGGCATCATCAGCCGATTCCACCCCTTTTTCAGGATCAACGAATGCAGCTGCCTCCTGATACGGATCTGCTCCGGTTTGTTCAAAAATAGCCAAAGACAGCGGCTCAAGTCCCTTTTCCCTTGCAATCGTGGCTTTTGTCCGGCGCTTCGGCTTGTATGGCAGGTAAATATCTTCCAGAACGGTAATGGTTTCGGCAGTCATGACCTTTTCTTTCAGTTCATCAGTCAGATGACCATGCTGTTCAAGGGATTTTAAAATAGATTCCCTGCGTGCATCCAGTTCTTTCAGTTGACTCAGCCGATCCCGGACAGATGCCACTGCAACTTCATCAAGACTGTCTGTGGCTTCTTTTCTGTAGCGCGCAATAAATGGGATTGTTGCCCCTTCTTCAAGAAGAAGCGCAACCGCCTGAACCTGAGATTCATTCAGAGTAAGTTCTTCAGCTATGAGTTTGATGTTTGATGTTTGATGTTTGATGCGTTCCACTTTTCACCTTTCACTTTCAACTTTCAACTTTCCACTTTCAACTTTCCACTTTCAACTTTCCACTTTCAACTTTCAACTTTCCACTTTCCACTTTCCACTTTCCACTTTCCACTTTCCACTTTCCACTTTCCACTTTCCACTTTCCACTTTCCACTTTCCACTTTCCACTTTCCACATTTTTTTAATTTATATGCATAACTATAAAAAGTCAACATAAAGAAAAACCGCTTGACCTTATCCGATTTTTTTGCTATCAGTTATCAAATAAATTATGGAGGAATATTTTGAAATTTTCTTAAAAGCTCTATCTATCTGCCTTTATAATTCCGAATGAGATTCGTATGTTCCCAGTATCTGAACTTCTTCACAAGCCCTCTGCCTTCCTCCAAATTCACCGTTCCTTGATCGCTGATGACTTTCTGGCCTTCCTCCGAAAGTATCCAGTCCAGAAAGTCTTTGACATCGCCTGTTGGTTCCCTGGTCATCAGGAACAACGGGCGAAACAATGGGTATGTGGCATTGGCTATGTTCTCCTTTGTCGGGTCCACACTGTCTATGGCGAGGAGTCTGACCTTACGTTTCCTTGCGCTGGAGACCCCGGAGATGCCAATGGCGTTTTTCACACTTTCAACTTTCTTTTCCACTGGCGCACTTGATTTCAGATTGACGGAAAACCGGGAGAAATTGGCATGTCTGTCGTTGAACAGCATCTTGCGGGCCATATATCCCACTCCGCTTATCTTCCCGCGGCGGGTGACAACGGTGATAGGCACATTCTCACCTCCAATCTCCTTCCAGGACTTTATCTCGCCTTTGAAAATTTTTGTGACCTGATCAGTTGTGAGTCCGATGACGGGGTTTGCCGGGTGAACCATTATGACAATCGCATCCCAGGCCACATGCGTCATCATAACACCGCTCTCCTGTTTCGGATAGAGATCCGGCAGGCATGGCCTGCATGAACCGCCGATATCAGCCTTGCCCGCGGCAGCATCTCTGATCCCTTTTTTTGCGCCGCCACCGCTGAGAGCAATGATCTTGCCCGTACTCTTTTTGTAGGCTTGGGCACATTCCGCCATAAAGGCTTTCCTCGTAATCCCGCAACCTGTCCATGTGATATCCGCCTTTTCTGCAAACGCAGCGTCAGAAGCCGTAAACAAGCAGACAGCAGTCAGGATCATAAATATTGTCTTTACAATTTTCATAAAATTTCCTCCTTTAAATTATTTTCCTTACATCAAACATCAAACACCAAACATCAAACATCAAACATCAAACACCAAACATCAAACATCAAACATCAAA
>Ga0190283_1001492_pt1 | contig 10325 bp, 24 predicted proteins | sample 48691801_MG_FD_161669 | JGI IMG/M metagenome (GOLD analysis project Ga0190283, IMG submission 161669) | Hydrothermal vent microbial mat bacterial communities from Southern Trench, Guaymas Basin, Mexico - 4869-18-0-1_MG | ecosystem: Environmental > Aquatic > Marine > Hydrothermal vents >...
AAATAAATGAGTTTGAAAGGGATGCCACTCTAAAATATGAACTTGCAATAACAAACAATGAACGATTAAGTGAAAACAGTATTGAAACACAGAGAAAAAACAGTCTTGAATATATGAAACTTTCAAGGAAATATCTAAGTTTCTATGATAAATTGAGTAAGGAACATGAGTTGTTCTAATGGATGAAGGTTTACAATATAATGAAGAAACTTTTCGTAAGGGGCTTAATAGAGAGGATACACTTGAAGGGCAGATACGAAACATAGTATTTTTTTATTCAAGGATGAAATGGCATGAGTTTGAATATAGTCTTAAAGCATTATTTCCTTTGTTGCCCTCCCCTGTACGAGAACATTTTGAAATATTGAAACATGATGTGTCGGTTACAGGGGTTGAAAAACATTTCAAACAGTTTATGGAGGTTCAATCATTTCTTGAATCTGATACTAATATGGTATGGAAAAAGCGTTTTATCAAAACATATGAGTGAAGTGAAACAATGTCAAACATTTTTTTTTGTTTTTTGCAGTTGAAAAGACATTTATACAATAAAGTAGACGGTATATAGTAATCAGAGGAGATATGAGAGAATGAATCGTAAGAAGTTAAACGATTGGAATAGTGGAACAGCACACAGAATATTGCGGAGATATCCTGATGGATTCATAGGGTATCAAATACAGGGAGAAAGAGGGAAAGGAAAGAGTATGTATGCCTATAAGGTTATGGCGAAGGTATACATGGCCATATATAACTTAGATGAATATGAGGCTTATGATATGGCTTTGAAATATATGATATTTAGCCCTAATGACCTTATAAATCTGATAGAGTACAACATCAAACATGATGTAATCACACCTGTTATATGCCTTGATGATGCCACAGTACATTTTAACTCCTATAAGTTTTTTGTAGACCTTTATGAGGTGGTATTACTTAAAGGATTATTTGATACTATACGAACAGCAATCACAAGCGTTCTTATAACCTGCCCTAATCGTAAACAACTTTTGTCTTTTTTAAGGGCATATGATGACTATAAGATTGAAATAAAGTCTGCACCAGGGGGTGATAACTATGACCGATATGCACGATGTTATCAGTTTAATTGGTATCCTGATGAACGCAAATATAAAGTCATTGTTCCCTTTCAGGATAAATATAGTTGTTATGTACCTGGCAGTAAAAATGACTTGACTTCTCCATATGGTGCATATATGGCCAAGCGTAAGAAATATTTATCTTTGATTAATGAAAAAATGAAAAAAATAATGATAGAGAAGGAAAAAAGAACGGGGAGGCCTTCTGTTGACCCTCGTGAAGATTTATCTTTGTAAATTTAGAAAGTATTAAATACATACAAACTATCTCTTGTTTTAAAATACGGAGAAATGAAAGACATGAGAGAAATAGCGACAAATTGCACCTGTGAAAGGTGCAATCTAAAAGTACAGGTGAAACCAAGAAAAATAGGAAAAATGTATTTCAAGGGGAAATATCCACAAGGATGGTCAAAACCTCTTGGAGAAACATTATGTGAACAATGCAGTACAGAATTTACTTCCTGCATCGCTGAATTTATGAAAGGAGGAAAAAAGAAATGAATCAAGAAGAATCTAAAAAAATAGATGAAAAGATGGAGAGATGGATTACACCAGATAGAAAAAAACTAATGTTTTGGACGCAAGTTGCACTTGTTGTTGGAGTATTCATTTATGCTTTTGTGGTGGTGTTCTTTTGAAACTCACAGTAAAACAATTACATGAACCAGGTTTTGACCTTGAACAACATATAAATCATTATTGGAAGGAATATTTATGGTATTGAGTAAAACAATCAATGTCAATACTGTAATGCGTAATAATACAGATTTACGCATTAGTGAAGAGGCAGTCCTTGAAATGAAATCATTTATTGAATTGAAAATTGAATCATATATGCCTATGCTTGAAATGTTTGCAAAGGACAACAAAAGACTTACAATTATGAGTGAAGATATTATTCATCTTTTTGCATATAAGAATCTAGATGAAATGTATATTTCAAAGAGAGTGAAAAAATGAAAATGAAATGTCAAAGATGTTCACTAATTTGGAATTACAAGGGAAAAGGGCAATATTTTACGAGTTGCCCTAATTGTAAAACCAGCGTGAAAATACAGGAATATAAGGAGAAATAAAAAATGAACATAAGTAAAGAGGAATATGAAAGAATAAATACACAGTTAGCAGTACAAGAGGCAACAGTACGAGAACTTAAAGAAGTAATAAATGAATTGCTTGGCGTGGTTAAAAGCCTTACTAATCTAATGATGGGTGCATAAATATGAAAGAAATGAAAAATGGAGTATCCCTTGAAAACAGGATTAGTCTTACTCAATCAAGTAAAGGCATATGGTACTGTAAAGAAATAACGGTGTATGGTGGAACGGGATTGATAAAGGATGTTGAGAGGTATGTACTTGAAGTTGAAGAACTACTTGAAAAGCAGAATAGTGAAGAATAACGAGGAGTTAACTCACATGAGGAGTTATATCAATAGAAGTAGGTTTCTTTATCCTAAATATGTAGATGACAATCCCACAGTATTGATGATGGAACTTGATGAGGCTATTGATGAAATAAATCGTAGGAGAGAAAAAGAGTATGTTAAAATGCAACAGTTGTGAACATACTTTTTATAGTTACAGATATGGTGATAGAAAGTGTTGCCCTTGCTGTGGATGTAAAGACGTGATAAAAATAAAGGAGAAATGAAAGAATGAACAGAGAAATATGTGAAAAACTAACCAATAGACCTATTAAGTTAGTGAAAAAAGATGGTTTTGTCCTTTATGGTAAAATCCTATCCGTTTTTAACAATTGTATATGTTTTAATTCTAAGGGAAAAACATCATATATAGCATTTGAACGGATTCTTGAACTTGTACCCGATACTAAAAGTCAAAAATTCCCAACATATAATGAATATTATAACAAGGGAGATTGAAAGATTTGGAAATTATATGGAGAAATGAAAAAAATGTGTAAAAAAAGCGTAGATGAATATGTGAACAAACAAATAGAAGTATGGGCAAATGTGGTGTCTAATACTACAAAGGCAGAAGATATTGATGTGATGGTTGCAATCTATCACGAAACAAACAAAGATATGAGAATGGAACAAATGAGAAAAGGGAAAATGGGAAGTCAACCTTGTACAGATAAACAACTTGGACTTATCCGTAAACTCAAAGGAGATTTAGCAAAAGCAAGTGATATGAGCAAATATGATGCCTCGGAATATATCGACCAATTGATGAAGGAAAAACAAAAGAAGGAGGATTGAGGGAGAAATGAGGAGAAAGAACATAAAAAGAAGGCTATCTAAAATAAGTTTTCTTTCTCCTTGTTATTTTCTTAAAGAGTTTAGTGTTGATAAATGTATTTATGAGGTAGACCTTGATTTCGTATGGAACTTGAAAAGTAGTGTAGTAGTAGTAATGTATTGTATAATATAGTATAGTATAGTATAGTATTAAGTATTAAAACAGACATTTACACTCTTTTTAAGTTCCAGTGGAAATATAGGTCTATAAGGAGTGAAAGGAGAAAACAAGATGAATGACAGGATACAAACAAGTCTTTGGATTAAACATGACCTCTATTCAAGGATGAAATTGGAAGGGTTAAACTTCACAAATTGGGTAAATGAAACACTTGAACAATATTTCTCAATGAATCAAAAAGACCAAGTTCTTAAAAGATTGCTAGAAATAGACGCTGAACGCAAAACTCTTGAATCAAGACTAAAAGTATTAGAGGAAAAAGAAAAGCAATCAATTACAGGGAGAATTGAATCTGATTCGATTTTTGAGGAAATATATCGTGTGTTTGTTGCAAGACGAGAGAAACAAGGATGTACGGAAGAATCAGATTGGATTTGGATAACATCACCTAAAAACTATACTCGTTGTAAATCAATGGGAATAAACCCTGACAAGGTTTTGAAGTTGTTATATAAAACATATGAGAAAAAAGGAGAAGGAGAAGAATGAAAAAAGATATTAAAACAATTAAAGACACCGTAAAATCTGTGTTAAGTTGGGATATGCGAAGTAGGAGAGATGATAAATGGCTTATCATACAAGTATTGAGGGAATTGGGTTATAGCATCAGGATTCCTACAGATATATTGTATAAGATACCAAGTTTTGAATCAATAACCAGATGCAGAAGGAAGTTTCAAGAGGAAGGATTATTTCTTCCAGATAAAATGATACAAAAGAATCGTGAGGATGAACAGGAAAACATGCGAAAGATAGGGGAATGGTGGTAAAAATGATTTGTCCTTATTGTGGGAAACAAATGTGGATGAGGAGAGAATATGGGGATTGGTATTGTAGCCAATGTTGTCATGCTGTTGAAAAAGGAGGTTGGTAATTATGGAAGATGAAACTTTTTCCATTATTCGATTCGTTGAAATTGCTTGTATTGGGCTTTTTGTATTTGGTCTGATATGGAACACTTCTGAAATATTAAAACTTACTGTACCACAATTTATGATGCTATATGGTGGAGTGGGTGCAGGAGTTTGTGAAAGCATTATTCGTTGGAGTAAAAAAAAAAACAAGAAATTAAGGAGTGATAGAAATATATGGATTGTATTGAGTATTGTATTGACTTTGATAATAGCGTTTGCAGGAGGAGTAACTGCATTGAGGCAAACAAAAGCAATATGGAGGATGGATTCTCCAAATGCAGTAATGACAAACAACACTTTAAATTCAGTTACAGCAATAGAACCAATGTTGATAATAATTGTAGTTGTGGGTTTGCTTTTTCTGTTCACCTGCACAACAAAGGGGTTTGATTGAAATGAAAAAAATACCAAAGACAAAGCAAAGAACCTGCATGTTATGTGGGAAGGTCTGTTATGGTCGTAGATGTAGAGAGTGTTATACTGAAAAGAAATATAACAATGCTATGAGAAAAAGCCGAGCAAGACAATATTTAAGGACAGGTGTATAAATATGGGGAAAATGCCAGATATTAAATGTACGGATTGTAGAGGTCATTGTAACCATCGAGGTTATCCTTCTGTAAGTAAAGGGTCTGCCTTTTGTCAACATCAACTCAGTATGAGTAAAAAAGACTATGTAAAAGATACAAGATGGCAGAAACTTAAAAGAAGAATGGGTTTTAAAAACATAAAGGAGGCATTCTATAAATGATGATGACAACACACCTCATCATCTTTCTTTTGGGTATGTTGTTTGGGTTGGCTTTTGGTGCATGGGCGATGCGTTCAGACTTGATGGAAGAACATAAGAGTTATTTCAATAAACAGAAGGAGTTGAGAGAGTGGAAAAGCCGTTGAGGAAATGTAAATATAATGAGGCTTTACTTTGTGAGGTTAAGAAATGTAAGGAGAATGAGGAACATATGTATTTCTGTAAAAGGTGGTATGAAAAAATATGAATAAACTGAAAGGTGAATGATTTGAAACTAAACACGAGTAATAGAGATAGGAGAGTATACACTCATAATTGGTGTTCTGACTGTATGAGTTTTATTAAACATGATGGTACTTGTAATTGTCCTAGTTTTACGAAATGTAAATATTTAGTTGGAACTTGGTGTCATAATAATGTTCTTGATTTCCAAGAGGAATGTAATTTTTATTTAGACCAAACTAGATGTCCTAATTATAAAAAAGGTGATTGAATGAAAATAGATAAGATATTATGTGATAATCAAAGTTGTGAATTTTATTGTTTAGGTGAATGCCAAAAAACAACGGTACAACTGTATTGTCATAAGGATTTAAGAGTTACTTGTGATGATTATTTATCAAAAAACAAGATATGAATAAACTTCAAGGTGATTGAATGAGTACAACTTTAATAGATATAAATGTCATAGATAAAAACGATTTTAAAGAAATTAAAAAATTAGAAGGACAAAAATTAAAATCAGTAAGAAAAGAAGATACAAATTTAGTTTTATTTTTTGAAGGAAAAAAACTAACTATATCAATGCAAGATAGCGATGCATATGGAACAAATGTTTTCTTTGAAATATCAAAATTATGAATGGAGTGTAAGGTAAATGACTAAGGTAAGATGCAGTTTGGATGATTGCAAATTTAACCATCGTGGTTTTTGCACTAAAATAATTATTGATTTATTCGCAAGACCAAAACATAATAATTTTAGATGTCGAGATTATAAATACAAGTCAGATATATATTATGAATGGAGTGAAAAATAAATAATAGAAGTAGATTGAAGTTTTAATTCAAAGGGTGGAGGTTTAAAGTTCAATGTCAAAATACGTTAAGGATATGTCCCTCTATAGAAGGATCAATGATCACGCTAAAACCTTACAGTCTGATAAAAAGTGTAAGGTGTTCAATAAGTTAAAAGTAACATAACCACAAACTTTATAAACATACATGTGTTTACTTTGTTATAGAGTAAATGAATGGGTGTAAAAACATGATGAATGAGATATTGAGTATGCTGGAATTTAAACTTTTGATTTTATTTCTTGTATTATTTGCTTTTTCGATGGGGGTATGGAACTTATATAAATTATATAGATTGGAGAAAAAGCATGAATAAAAACTTCATTGGTTATGTTCGAGTCAGTACCAAGACTCAGGCAAAGGGAACCAGTATTGAATATCAGAAAGAACAGATCCAGAAATATTGCAAGGTTCATAATTTGAACCTATCAAAAATATATACTGACAAAGGAATTTCTGCATATAAGAAACGACCTCAGTTTGAAGCATTGATTGAGAAAGTTCTCAATGATGAAAACATCGAAGGTGTCATTGTTAATGATCTTACACGTTTTGGAAGAAGCACTGCTGATCTACTTTTTCAGATTAATCGTATTGATGGAAACGGTAAACTGTTTATATCCATCAAAGACAACATTGATATAAGCACTAAAACAGGGAAGTTACTTTTAGGATTACTTTCTGTGATTGCAGATTATGAACGTGAAACAATACGGGAACGGATGGAAGCTGGAAAAGAATATGCAAAGGTTCATGGTACTAAATCAGGAAAACCTATGAATCGCCCTCTTGCAGAGATTGATTGGGATAAGGTAATAGAACTTCGTAGTTATGGTTTAAGTTGGCGAAAGACCTCCAAGCAGGTAGGTGTTTCGTGTACAACATTAATTAAACGAGCAAGAGAGGAAGGTTATTACAATGGGTAAAGACAAATCATGGAAACTTGAAAATACATTGAAAATTGATGATAAACAATTAACAACTCCTAAACATGATAAAATGAGTATTTGGGCATACAATAATATGGAAAAAATTTTATGCGACACTATCACACAATTACGTTTTCAAAATGTTAAAATATATAAAAAAACAACACCAATGAAAATTTATATGGAGAAATCAATCAGAAATAATGGTTTTGTAATAGGCATACCTGATTTTATGGTATTGTTTAATTGGTATCGTTTTGAATCGAGGATAGTACCTGAAAGATATGATACGGGTGCAATTATTGAGATTAAACCTTCAATAAAATCATTAGGAGAAACTATGAGACAAATGCAGATATACAAATCTTATAGGTCACAATTATCTAGCCTTGATTTAGGTAATCACGTTCGTTTAGGGAATTGGGAAAGGGGGGCTACATATGATTCTTTTCATATATTAGTAACAGGATCAAAGGAGTATAAAAAAATTTTTATCGATCAGGGATTTGGTTATTTTATTGTATCTGATGAAATGTTGAATGGGCAAAAATTATTAGATATTAAGGAATAAAAAAACGGGAGTCCCCCGTTTATTTGGTGAAAAGTCATGAACAAAAAAAGGAACGTTTATTGGGTGATGAAGAAATGGGAACAAAAAGATTGTTTAAAAAAAATAATTTAGTTCTTCAAAAAGCAATTGAAAATGAACTATGTGGAGATTTCAAATCAATTAATGAAATTGCAAATAATTTAGAGATTAGTAGACAATGCGTATCAAAGTATGTTTATAAAATGTGGGATCTTGATTTGGTTGAAGTAACCAGTGCAGGTATTGTAACACGTAATAATAAATTATATCATGAATATAAAGGAAATAAATACAGATTAAAAAAAAGTTGAACTACTTGAGGTGAAAGGATTATGAAATTAAAAGAATTGTTGAAAGAGATTTATGAAGAAAACATATTTACATTTATGTTTTTTTTAATTTTTGTTTTCATTATTGTAATGTTAATTATTGTGAGGTGAAAAAGCCAGGAGTTTCGTAGATATTAAGAATTATACAACAACTCAAATATATTGTATTGTTGTTTTTCATCAATTTTGATTATAATCGTTGTTCATTTAGGTAATATTTATTAACTAGCTGTTACATAATAAAAAATCAGATGGATTTTAAGCCAAAGATGGCGGTTCTTATTTTATTCATAATTTGTATTAGTCTATTTTCTGGTTGTATCTCTTCTAATGCAGATAGAGTAATCACTGGCCCCAGTTTTGGAAGGAATGAAACAGGTGCAATTGACGGTTCAATACTCATATTTAACTCAACATCTAATCTTTGGGAGGTGGGAGTGCAAACAGGGGGAGGTGCAGGGGGTAATCCTTTTGATCAAGACCTTAATACAACTGAGGATGTGACTTTTGATAATTCCACAGTAACTCAGTTAAATGTGGAAGGAGTGGCAACAACTTGGAATGTTTATGTTGATACAAATGGAACTCTTGTTTGGGAGGTGGAATAATGAATAAAAAACTAATGTTCATTACATTTCTGGGTTTTTGTTTGCTATTTATTGTTTTGTTTTCTATGTCTGCGTCTGCTGCAAAAGGATATTCATTTGTTGATATTTCACAGCCAACTAATTGTACTGGTACAGCAGTAGCAGGAGGAACTTTATCTGCAAGCACTACTTATTATTATAGAATTATTCCTGTGAAGTATGTTGGAACTCTTACAGGGTCAAATTATTATTGGCAGGGTAAAGGTAAGGCAAGTGCTGAATTTTCTGCTACAACAACTACTACCAACAAAAGTATACAAATACAATTTAATATGCCTGTTGGAGAAGCAGGTAGTTATAGAATATTTAGAATGACTTCTTCAGGGCAACATAACACATCAGTCGTAGAACCTCTGAAATATTCACCTGATGATGCAACATTTAATGTTGCTGGAACTGTAACATTTATAGATACAGGATATGTGAATTATGGTAATCAATATATTGAAACAAAAAATGATGCTCATGGAATATTAACATTATCGGGAAGCACATCAAGTGATAAATTTTGTATTGAAGATTTGTATCAAGCAGACTTAACAAATGGTTGGGGTGTGATTGATAAAATGGGACCTCATACATATAGAGTTAATTGTTATCTGGTAGGGCACACTGGTCTTTATTGGTATGATGAAGATGTATCTATCGCCTTTACTGATGGTATATCTCCTGGTAGTTCAAGTAATTACCAATTTGGTAAAATATCAGGTGAGTTAACAGACCGAGGTGGTAATTTACGTTTTGAGAATACTTGGTTATGCTCTATAACTTTTCCAACTCTTAATGCCTATCGTAGTACCTTCACTTTTTCCTATCATATTTCTTATGGTGGTATCGGTCTTACATACATTCGTTTTAATGCAGGATTAATTCAAGACTGTCATGTTGTAAAGTTAAGATATTTTCAACCGAATTCTTTAGCAAACTGTAAATTAAAGAATGTCATAATGAGTGGTTATGATGTTGGATTTGGAGCGGGAAAAGCAGTTTTTGAAAATGTGAGAGCATTAAGTGGTTCAAGACTTTACCAGTTAGTAGGTAGCCAATCTACAAGAGGAAAAGGGCTATATTGTGTAGGAAGTGTGGTATTTGCTATTAATGCAAATGGTTATCTTGAATTAGTAGATTCTCAATATGGAAGTTTTATGTCAACTGGTGATTGTACAGGATTTGAATTGAGGGATAAAATATCATATAATGTAAATGTTGTAGATGATAACGGCAATCCACTAAATAATGCAACAGTAAAAATGTATGATAAAAATGACAATTTACTTTTCTCAGAAAATACAAACATTGATGGTGATATAGATGAACAAGAAATAACTAGAGAATTAACTACAATGGTTGTACAGGTTAGAACTATAGACTCGAAATCTCCGTTTAAGATTGTAGTATCCAAAACTAATTACAGTACATATGAAGAATACGTATCTTATGATACGTCAGTTGGTGTAGTGAAAACCGTTGCTCTTGAAAATAGAACATGGGATTATTCACAACCTCTTGCATGGAAGGTCCTGAACATAACTGATACAAC
>Ga0190283_1001495_pt1 | contig 10314 bp, 13 predicted proteins | sample 48691801_MG_FD_161669 | JGI IMG/M metagenome (GOLD analysis project Ga0190283, IMG submission 161669) | Hydrothermal vent microbial mat bacterial communities from Southern Trench, Guaymas Basin, Mexico - 4869-18-0-1_MG | ecosystem: Environmental > Aquatic > Marine > Hydrothermal vents >...
TGAAAATCCCGGGGTTGTAGGGTGGGTGGAGGATTTCGATTTTTTACGCAGTAAAAAACGAAACCCGCAACCCACCTTGATAAACACACAAACGAAATCATTACATATAATTGGATTTACAGAGGAGCATTATGAAAAGATCAATATCCACAACTGTCGTTACCATTCTTCTGCTGATGATATTGCCAATTCTCGCTTTCGGATCATCGCCTGAAGATCATAAGGAATACTGGATCAATATTCACGGTGCATTATCTGAAAAAGAACATCCGCTTGTGCCAAGGGTTCGGAAGATTTTTGACCGGGTCTTGGCCGCGGCCGACAAACGGGCCAGCCACTTCCCAAATCTGGTGATTCTCCGTCAGGCAGGCGATCCCTGAGCATTGGCCCTGAAGGATGGAACCATTCTCCTGAGCCAGAAAGGTATGGAAATTTGTTATCAGGCGGAAGATAAGAATATCGGTGATGCCCGTGTGGCGTTTGTTCTTGGGCATGAGATGGCCCATCTGGGCAATGACGATTTTTGGCATATCGGAGAAAGCCTCCGGGTTCTGGTTCTGGAGGGCGTGGTGGAACTGGTGGAATATCCGGTCAGCAAGCCAATGCCTCTGTCTGAAATAAATTCAGGATATGGCAAGCCATGCCGGATGTTTGTCAGTCCTTCCGGCGTGAAAACCCTTGTTTATGAGGATTTTGCGGTGGATGTGCGGGATGACCTGATTACAGGGGTGATACTTTTTGAAAAGGGGCGGTCTTAGGAGTACATAACATCCATGTTCACCATTCGGTTAATTTTTTGGTAGTCCTGCATCATCAGAGCCTCTGATATTTTGAATCATGTCCGGAAGTATGGGCTTTTGCCCACATATTGTTGGAAGGTGTGCATTCCTGAGTTTCTTAAAATTGATAATTCAGATGATTAACACGATTATACAGACAGGTCAACAAATATTTCCATCTTAGCTGTTGAAATCAAATTTTTTTAGGCAATTTTACACATTGCACAGGCAAATTGAAAATTTGCCCTGCAAAAATGAGTATGTTATTTGTTTTCTTCACTACCAATGAGCAATTTTTGGACTTGACATCCGCATATATTCTGTTATAGGTTCCGAATCCAGTGGATACAGAGAGGTTCGGACAAGTTGTTTATATGCCGTTCAACCTTAATATCAGGCTTTAAATTCAAAATAAATATAGGGAGGTGAACGATTACCGAGAATGGAAGATATGTAAACGATTTGCACCAACTGTAATTTGAGAAGGTGGAATTGTGTGCGAATCAGATGTGAACACATAACAATATGACAGTATAATTTCCAGCAAAGAAAAGGAGCAATTTACATGGCAAACATAGGAACTTACGTCATCTGGATCATCATGGCCTGTGCTGTGGCCGGGGCAATTGCCTCAATCCGCGACGAGGAGAGCGGACTGGGCGGAGAATTCATCACGGGGTTGTACAGTATCGGTCCCATTTTCGTGCCGGTGGCCGGCATCATGGCATCCATTCCCTATCTTTCCCAATTTATCAGCGTTGTTTTCGGCCCCCTGCACGATCTGGTAGGCTCTGACGCTGCTTTGGCAGCAACCACCTTCATAGCGGTTGACATGGGAGGATATCAGCTTGCGGATGCTTTGGCCAAGACCCGCGAAGCCTGGATAATGGCAATGGTGACAGGTTACATGGCCGGGGCCACCATAGTGTTCTCCATTCCTGTCGGGCTGGCGATGCTGCATAAGCGCGAACACAAGTATATGGCATTGGGGGTCATGTCCGGAATTCTGAGCATCCCCATAGGAGTATTTACCACCTGCATAATCATGGCACTGACCAATGTTCAGGTGCGGGAGATAGTGTCTGCCAACGCGGAATCCAGCTATGTTCTGGCTCTTTCTCTTGGCGGCATTCTTGCCAATCTCGTCCCCCTGATCGTTATCTGTATTGGAATAGCTGTTGGTTTGTGGCTGGTTCCGAATGTCATGATCCGGGGTTTTCTGCACTTCGGAAATTTTATGACGGCCGCGCTCAAGTTGGTGCTGGTCTTCTGCATTGTTGAATATTTCACCGGATTTTTCACCGCGGTGTTCGGTGGCTGGGGATTTGATCCCATTATCGCAGATGAGGCGGATCAGTTCAGAGCACTGGAGATTGCCGGCTATATCGGCATTATGCTGTGCGGAGCCTTTCCCATGGTTTACCTGATCAAGAAATATCTGGCGCGGCCCATGGAAGTGATAGGAAACAAGGTGGGATTGGAAAGCAACGGTGCTGCCGGAATCCTCGCGGCTGCCGCCAATATCCTGGCCATGTTTCGTCTCATCGGCGACATGCGGGCCAGGGACAAGGTGCTCTGCATTGCATTTTCGGTATGTGCCGCATTCATGTTTGGTGATCACCTTGCCTTTACCGCCAACTTTCAGCCGACCATGATCGCCCCTGTTCTGCTGGGCAAACTGACCGGTGGTCTGACAGGATTTTTCCTGGCTTACCTGCTCTCGGTTCCCAAGGCCGAATCCCTGGAGCAGGAAGAGGCGGCATAGTGCGAAGGCTGAGAGCGAAACTGCAAGGATTCAGTTTGATCAGGGATATGAAATCCTTACTGAACCAAATCCTGCAGTTTCATGGGCATGATGAAAACTTTTCGATCTGCTGAGTATATTTTAGGAGAACAGGATAAGAAATGGCTTGTCATCTCACAACACCGCGAAAAAATGCTGTTCACCAAGTGAAACTTATCGGCCTGGATTTTGGCTCGACAACCAGCAGTGCCATCGTTGCCAGAGCCAGTATGGGACGCAGCTGCATAACAGGACGCATGGAACTCGGACACCCGGAAATCCTGTATCGGTCATTCCCGGTTTTCACCCCCTTTGCCGACGGGGTGATTGATGAAAGCCGCATCAGAAGGTATATGGACCAGTGGCTTTCGGAAAGTGACACCCGGCTGGAGGATATCTTTGCCGGCGGCACCATCATTACCGGTCTGGCAGCCTTGCGAAGCAATGCACAGGCATTGGCCAGGCTGGTAAGCAGACGGATTGGGGAGGCGGTCATTGCCACAGCCGATGATCCGTCGCTGGAATCCTGGCTGGCTTTCATGGGCAGTTGTTCGGTGCTGTCGCGTTTTCACTGTGACACGCCGATAATCAACCTGGATATCGGCGGAGGAACCACCAATCCGGCCATAGGGCTGAACGGCAACGTGCAAAGTACCGGCTGCTACTATGTCGGGGCGCGACATTTCCGTTTTGAACCCGGCAGTTACAGATTGCAGGAGGAGTCCGAATTCGGAAGGCAGCTCCTGACTCATCTCGCCATCCCGCTGCATGCCGGTGAAGTTTTGTGCCCGCAGGACCGCGACCGGATTCTCGATTTTTATATCAAAGCACTGGAAGCCATGGTCATGGGCACATATAATTTTTTTGATCAGGGAATTGGCCGGATTCACGAGCAGGTGCGGTTTGAATGGTCCTGTCCCGGGATGATGCCGGTTGTGACTTTTTCCGGCGGGGTTGGCGAGCTGATATACCAGCATGCAGCAGGAGAGACCTTGCCCGGGACGACTTATTTCGGCGATCTGGGAATTGATCTTGCCCGACGCGTCGTTGCCTCGCCCGTGCTGGCGGCCGGACTCGGCGAGTTTGTCCCGGAAAACCGGGGACGGGCGACTGTATATGGGCTGGCATTGCACAGCACGGATATTTCCGGCACCACCCTCTATCTGCCTGACACGGACATGCTTCCCCTGCGTGACCTGCCGATTCTGGCCCGTCTGCCGCTGAATGCCGATTCTGAGGAGTGGCTCAGAGCATTGGAACTGCTGCACAAAGGGAGTTGTGGCGGATGTGTTCAGCTTATCTCCGAACTTTCATGGGATCCGAACGGAAAGCCATCTTCTCTGGCGGAGATCAAGGCAGCAGGACAACGTCTGACGGCCGTGTTGAAGGAGCGTCCCCTGACCGGGAAGCAGACCCTGGTGCTGGTGATCAGCGACAACGCCGGCAAAACTCTGGGCAGCTACGCCACCAACTGGGGACAGTTGCCACTGAGACTAATCGTGATTGACGAAATCCCCGACCGGCATGCACATTTCGTGAACATCGGCAGGTGCTTAAACAACATTGTCCCTGTGTCTTTTTACGGTATGAACTGAGAAGATCAGAAGCTTTTCCAAAGGAGCGTCCATGACATCAACTCGCCGAGGACATAAGCACAGATAAAAATCCGGGCAGGGAGAGGAACCCGCTTGCCCCTCACCTTTATTTACATAGGAGAACAGATATGAGTTCGATAAAAAAAATCAAATCGTTGGACCAAATTATCTTGCCTGAACCAAAGCCGGATGAAACTTACTGCAAAACTCTGCTTGATCGTGAATTTGTCTTTGTGGGGCTTAAAAAATTATTGGGTGCGGCCGATTTTTCCAAGGCCGGAGACCGGATTGCCGGTCTGGCAGCCGATGATGAAATTAGTCGCGAAGCAGCCCGGGCGATACTGTCCGGATTGACACTGCAACATTTGTATGACAGGCCGCTGGCCGATGATCGGGGAATAACAGATTCAGTTATGCGGGTCGGTTACGATATCGCTCATGAGGTATTCGATTCCATAGCGGATATGACATTCGGAGACCTGAAGGACCACCTGCTACGCTCTCCTGACAGTGAGATGAAACGCATAGGACCAGGTCTGATCCCTGTCATGGCCGCGGTTCTTGCCAAACTCTGCGATGTGCATGAACTGATCTGCCTCTCAAAAAAGGTCAGGCGTACCACCAAGGCGCGTACCCGGGTCGGTATGCCCGGCACACTGTCATCAAGGTGCCAGCCAAATCATCCCACCGACGATCTGCGGGGCGTGGCTCTCCTGGTCTATCTGGGGCTTTCCGAAGGCACCGGTGACTGTCTTTTGGGAATGAACCCGGCCGAAGATTCGGTGGAGAATGTCAGTGCTGTTCTGGAAACCCTTGACAAGATCCGTCAGGAAACCGGTGTCCCGACCCAGATATGCTGTCTTGGCCACATCAAGACCCAACTGGCCTGCCTGGAAAAAGGTGCTCCTGTGGATATCCTGTTCCAGAGCATCGCCGGGACCGATCGCACATTGATTGACGAGTTCGACGTAACTGTGGATTATCTGGATAAGGCTTATCACACTATGGCGGAGCAAGGGCCTCTGAGCGGCCAGGCCGAGCAATGGATGTATTTTGAGACCGGCCAGGGCAGCGAGGTCAGCTATGGCAAGCATAACGGCATTGATATGACAGTCTGCGAAGCTTTATGTTATGGTCTGGCCCGTCGCTACGATCCTTTCATGATCAACAATGTCACCGGCTTTATCGGTCCCGAAACCCATCTCGACAACTTCGAGATGCTGATTTCCAATCTTCAGGATCATTTCATGGGCAAACTTCTGGGTCTGCCCATGGGCATGGCACCCTGTTATACCCTGCATTCCAACTGCACAACTGAAGGCCAGCAGATGGCCACCCAACTGCTGACAGCCGCGGGAGCCAATTTCTACATGGATGTTTATTATGGCATGGACCGTATGCTCTCCTATTTTGACACCAGCGGACATGACAATCAGACCTTGCGGGAAATTTACGGTTTGAAGCCGGCCCCGGAGTATCTGACCTGGGCAGTCGAAAAAGGCATTTTCCAGGTCAGTGAGCAGGGCACTGTCAGGCGTGGCCCCAATTGGGGAAATCCCCGAATCTTCTGCAATTCAGATGTGGAATTTCAAAAATTGCTGGAGTCAGCACCGGCTGTTTATGGTCTTGAAAACGCTGGCCCGCGTGTCGCCAATAAGATTCAACGTACCTTGCGGGCCAACCAGGCTATCGCCCGGGAAGCCATCCATACAGATTTGCGAATGGAGGAACTGGACAAGTTTGATGTCCGGGTGCTTAGGACAAAGGCGTCTTCCAAAGATGCCCATCTTAACGATCCTGAACTGGGGGCGCATATCGCTTTGGAGGATATTACCGCACTGCAGCCTGAAGACTGTGATGTGCAGGTGCTTGTTTCCGACGGTCTCAGTGCAGAGGCGATCCATCACAATATGGATGAGCTGCTGCCGGTTCTGGAGGATGGTCTCAGAAGCCGTGGGTTCAGGGTCAGCCGGCATATTATTGCTCCTTATGGGCGGGTGAAACTGGCCGAAGAAGTGGCAGAGGCTGTCAGGGCGAGGCTGGTGATCGGCCTGATCGGCGAGCGTCCGGGCGGGGATGCGCTTGCATCGCGCAGCATGTCCGCGTATATGACCTATCGTCTTGATGGTGAGGAGGAAAAACAGGCTGCTGCCGAGTTCAGCGGCAACAGCGATATTGCTGTTGAAGTGACTGTCATCTCGAATATTTATGCCGGAGGAATCCCGCCTCTTGAGGCTGGCAGCCTGATCGTTGAAAAGACTGGTGAAATTCTGGAAAACCGCGCTGCCGGCAACCGACTTGCCACTCTGCTGAGGGACAAGGAAAAACGTGATGCATGAAACATGATGCGTGAATTCACGTTTCACGCCTCATGTTTCGCATAAATCTGCCGCATCTGACAGCATCCCGGGCACACTCCGCCCTGGCGTGCTGTTCTGACCATCAGGATGAGACAGCCGCCGAATGGACATGCCGTCTGGAATCACGCCGGGAGCGTGTCACGGAAGCCCCGGCCACTCATCGGGCTGGCGTGTGCGATGCTGCTACATGCGGCAATGATAACCGTAATTGACGGAGATGATATCGGAGAGACCTCTCTCCGTCCGTCGCTCTGAGAATCATGGAGAGATGAACAATGATGACACTTTCCATCGAACCGGCTCACAGATCAGGCGAAGTTCTGAATCTGATACGGGCCGCTGTTGAAAATGAGATCGCAAAGCTTGAACTGGCTTTGAAACTGGCAAGGAGGCGTCTGACACCGTTTGAGCGGAAATACGGAGTGAGTTCCGAATATTTTATAGCCGAAATGGCCGCCGAAGACCTGGAGGACGGTGATGACGGATATGTGAGCTGGGCCGGAGAGTACAAACTGATGTTGCGGCTCAGGGAAAAACTGGACAGACTGGGGGAACTCGGATACGATGATTCAGGCATACTTTACTCAGATTAAGACGGTTGCCGGCGATGCGTTCTCTGCGGCCTCTGCGTTTAAGCCTCAGAAAATCAGTTCCGCTTCATTTTGGTCACACCTTATATAATTTTTTGTCGGAGGTTATAAATGTCCTTACAATCAGCAGAAATCACAACAGAGAACGTCGGGCTTGAGCAGCTGCTTGCAGCCATTCGGCAGCTTGACGAACCGTCCCGCGTTCAGGTCGCCCGCACCCTGTCGGAAATTCGGACGGGGCAACCGGTTGCCAACAGCATCAGTGATGCCGCCGGACCCGGGACTGTCCTTCGGGCAGATGAGCACATCGCTTCTGACCGGGAAATTTTAAACGGGGTTCCTATTGTTAAGGGAACAAGAATTGCGGTCCGATGCATTGCAGGCTATTATCAGATGGGAATGAGTACCGACGAAATTCTCATAAGCCTGCCTCATCTGACAGCATCCCAGGTACACGCTGCTCTGGCATACTATTTTGACCATCAGGATGAAATTGACAGAGACCTGCAGGAAAATTCTGATATGGAGTACTGGAAGGCATACATTCGGTCTCACAACGAAAAAAATGGTCAGGAACTATGAAAATAAAGCTGTTATTGGATGAGGATGTCCATACAGCCTTGACGGTGGCGTTACGGAAACGGGGCTGTGATGCGGTTCATGTCAGTGAGCTGAACCGCAAGGGAAAATCGGATGATGAGCAGCTGAGATATGCTGCGGAACAGGAACGGTGTCTGTTCAGTTTCAATGTGAGGGACTTCGTGGTATTGCATTGCGAGTATGTCAGACGTGAGGAGGAACATTTCGGCATTATTGTCTCAAAACAGCTTCCGGTCGGGCAGACACTGCATAAGATGCTGAACCTGTTAAATCGTTTCTCCGATGAAACCATAAGGAAGCATATAGAATTTCTGTGATCAGAATTCATTTGCGGCCGGAATAAAACGGGATGCTGTCCTGCAACCGGCCCGGCAGCACGCGTACTGTTTTGTGAGCATCAGGTCTGAAAAGAGAGCGATGGAAAAGACTGCGTTAATGAAAGTATCTCATAATAAAAAACCTCCAAACTAGGTTCCCCTGTATTGTGGGGGTTGGTTTTGTACCCAATTTTTTCAACCTTCCTCTCATGCGTTTTAAACGGGATTTCATCAACTATAACGCGTTTAAACTTATTGTATTTAATGTTTCTGTCAGGTCTGTCCGGGTTCTGAAATATGAAAAATACCTTGTTTGATTTATGACGTTTTACGACTTTAATTATGAAGCTTGCCAAGTCATCCTCATCCAAAGATTCACTGGCAAATAAATATGAAGCATTAAAAAATAATGGCGTAGCAAAGCTGACCAGGCTATCAAATAAATCATCAGAGATATGGTTCCAATTGTTAAAAAAACGAAAATCGCTTCGCTCATCAAACAAGTTTATCTGACTGAACTTTTCAGCTTTTTTTAGCATTGAATTCGCAATATCAATGCCTATAGCCAAAATGACCGCCGAGGACGGTGATGACGGATATGTGAACTGGGCCGGAGAGTACAGACTGATGCAACGGCTCAGGAAAAACTGGACAGACTGGGGGAACTCGGATACGATGATTCAGGCCTACTTTACTCAGATTAAGACGCAAACACGGGGTCTGCGCCTTTTTTTTTGCAGGGAGGCAGACTTTTTTGGAATCAGTTGGCAAACTTTTAACCAATACAAATGAAGGAGGAACCAATGAAAAAAAATCTGCCCAGACCGTCTTTCTCGTAATTTTTGCCATTTTCACCCTGATCGGCATGGCCTTCGCAGGCTGGCCCATACCGGATTCCGGCCAGACCAAATGCTACAACGACACCGCCGAAATCCCCTGCCCCGCACCCGGCGAGGATTTCTACGGTCAGGATGCACAATATACCACCAATCTCCGCTCATACACCAAGCTGGATGCAGGCGGAAACGACCTCTCCGATTCCGCAGCCTCGTGGACAATGGTGCGGGACAATGATGCTGTCAAACAGGGGGTGAAGATATGGCCCAGGTAAAAGTGTTTTATGACCGTATAGGCAATACGCTGACTGTATGGTTTGGAAATCCGAAGGATGAGGTAATGTGTGAGGAGACAGGACATGAGGTCATTCTGATGAAAGACGAATCAGGATGCGTCATCGGATTTGAGAAGCTGAACTACTCCGTTGCGGAATCCGAGCAGATGAACGTGGCTTTTGAAGCCGTGGCAGTTTAAATGTTTCTTTTCATAGTGCGCTTCAGCGTACTTCAGCTTTCAGCCGGGGGATTGATCCCTCGGCTTTGCTTTCACCACCACCCGTGGGACTGATTCCCCCGGCGCAACCCCGTAAAAGGAGGAGACAAAAATGACAAAACCGGCAAAAATCACCGCATTGTCAACCCTCATCGTGCTGTGCCTTTGCGGCCTCACCTTCGCAGGCGCACTGCCGGACACAGCGCATATTAAACGCTGTGGCAATATTTTGTATATGGACTGAATGAAATGAGAGATGAAAGAAAGCGAAGACAAAATGAGAGAAAATTCGATGACTGGGAAGAACTCCCCGACGGCGGACGCCGCTATTCTTATGAAATCCGGGGGCGGCGTGGCTGGTTCGCACGTTATGTCAAAGAGGTTGACGTATCGGAGAAGACGATAAGGTTCTGGCAGGAAATATATGATGACAGGGGGCAACTGACAGAAATTCATGAGAAATACCCGGAAGACAGAGGACATACCAAAATTCGGAGGGATTAAAAATGATAATCACGCGCAGGAATGTTGCCGAAAAACTTACGGACTATCTGTACCGTCATATAACATCGGAGGAGATGACGGAGTGGGCTGAATCGGCAATGATGGAGGCGGATTTTGAAAATCTGCATTTTGAGGTGATCCGGGACATTGTTGCCCGCATGGGGTTGGCGGATGTCAGAGCTTTCGGAATAACCTGGGAGGATTGCGAAGATTTCCTCTCACGCCTGGGATATCGTGTCAGCATAACGGTTTTGGAAGCCGAGGCTGCATAGATAATTTTGTTTGAGCCGGGGATTTTATCCTCGGCGGCAACACTTTCACCACCACTACCAGCTGTGGGACTGATTCCCCCGGCGCAAACCCGTAAAAGGAGGAAACAAAAATGAAAAAACTGGCAAAAATCACCGCATTGTCAACCCTTATCATGCTGTGCCTTTGCAGCACCGCCTTCGCAGGC
>Ga0190283_1001496_pt1 | contig 10306 bp, 12 predicted proteins | sample 48691801_MG_FD_161669 | JGI IMG/M metagenome (GOLD analysis project Ga0190283, IMG submission 161669) | Hydrothermal vent microbial mat bacterial communities from Southern Trench, Guaymas Basin, Mexico - 4869-18-0-1_MG | ecosystem: Environmental > Aquatic > Marine > Hydrothermal vents >...
TCGGACCATACTGTGTATTTCACCAAAATATTCCTGAAATCCGTCCATGCAATAACCCCTTTACAGCGGGAACAACTGTTCAATCCTTTGCGCTAACATGATATCACCAGTCGCTTTGAGTTGTCCGCTCATAAAGGCCTGCATTCCGTTCGTCTGTTTGTTTACCATGCCAAGCCATGTTTCAGCAGACATGGTTAATGTAACTGTAGGGGAGTCATTAACCCCCTCCTCTACTTGGCAGGCACCATCTTTGACTATGATACTCCAGTTGCCGCCGTCATCTCCGGTGATTTCGAACTGGAAAACCACATCCAGACCCTGGGCCGCATTTGCGTTGAAAACCTCCGGCATCTTGTCAAAAACCTCTTTTGTACCTGTTAAAGCCATTTTTTCGTCCTCCTTTTTAGCAATTTTTCCTGAGTTCATATTATCCTCTTTGCCAGATAACGGCTGAGGCGCCTCCGGAGGTGGTATAACAACCGCCTCCCCTTCCGCAATCGATTTTCCATGCTGATTCGTCCAGATGAGCGCCATACGCACCCATTGCTTTTTTTCGATTTTCTCCACGACGCGGGCCGTAGCCATAATGGTGTCGCCAAAATAGACGGGGGCCTTGAACCGGCAGGAGATTTCCACCGCGATGGTCCCCAATCCCGGCAGTTTCATCCCCAGTACCGGTGCGATCAGGCTCTGAGGGAGGGCGCCATGAGCAATTCTCGTCTTAAAAGGGGTCTTTTTTGCAAATTCCTCATTCACATGCATCGGGTTGAAGTCCCCGCTGATGCCCGCGAAAAGGTAAACATCTGTTTCAGTAATGGTCTTCGTGAAACTGGCCTTCTCGCCAATCTTCAGTTGATGATAACTTTTTCCCAGCTCAAAGTCCATTGCCTGACCTCTTCAGCGCTATTTACCCGTAAATTTTGGTGCTCTTTTCTGCAGAAATGCCGTCATTCCCTCCACAGCGTCCTGGGTTGAGATGACCCTGCCCAGGGCATCGCACAAATAGTCTACGGCCTCTTCAAATGGCATGCCGCTCATGGTCCTGAAGGCGTCTTTGCCGATCCGTGTGCCGATAGGGCTTTTGGATGCCAGTAGTTTCAGGGTGTTCTGAATCTCATCATCTAATGATCCCGGAGCAACCGCGCGGGTTATCAGACCCATAATCTCCGCCTCAGGGGCAGGTATCTTTCGGCCTGTTAAAACCATATCCAAGGCCTTTTTTCTGAGCACGTTTCGATAAAGAAGTGCTCCGACCATCATGGGAAATATCCCCACTTTCACCTCTGGAGTGCAAAAAAAGGTATCATTTCTGGCGATTATGATGTCGCATGAAAGCATCAGCCCGATTCCGCCGGCAAGGCATGGCCCATTGACCCGGGCAACAAGCGGTTTTCCGAATTTTGCCATCTCCTTCAGGAGACGGGCATAATTCTTAGTTCCGGACAACCGGTCTTCGCCTTCTTTTACCAAGGTTATGCCGAGATCCGCGCCGGAGCAAAAGGCCTTTTCACCTGTACCTGTGAGGCAAACAGCCCTAATTTTCTCATCCTGATCCATAGCGGCCAAGTAGTCCAGAAAAGATATGAGCATCTCCTGGCTTATGGAATTCCTCCGGTCCTCCCGATTGATTGTCAAAAAGGCAACATGATCCTTTAGTTCATAAAGCAGATCATTGCTCATCTTTCTTCTCCCTTTTCAGAAAGGCCCATTTTGGTTTTTACACCGCATTTAATCAGGTGTCTACTGACCTGTCAATCAATTTGAGGAAATTCAGTTAGGGGGTCTGTTTTAGTGTTCGAGAGAAGAGATTAATTAAGTAAGCTAATGAAGAATAGAGGGCGATTTATCAATATCAATTCTTTTGTGATTTTTCTTGCATAACAAAATCAAGTATGGTATGAAACGCCAACTGATTAGGCAACATGGCGAAATCATGAAAAAAAGAAAGAATCAGATTGCGGCTTTTTTGGGTCGAGACACTGAATTTGCAGGAAATCTCTCCTTCAAAGGGATGGTTCGGATTGATGGCCGTTTTGAGGGTGAGATCAATACTGAAGGGACCCTGATAGTGGGAGAGACCGCCGTGATAGATTCCGACATCCATGCCTCTAAGGTTATTATCAGTGGTGAAATACGTGGTCATATAGTTGCGGGAGAGAGAATTGAGATATTATCTCCCGGCAAGGTTTTTGGAGATATAGAGGCCCCTTCGGTGACCATAAACAGTGGAGTGATTTTTGAGGGAAATTGTCAGACTCAAAGGCGCGATGAAAGGGTTAATGACAAGGTGGCATTTCTCCAAAAGACATCCAAGGCAAAAAATGAAGGCTGACGGTCAAAAAATGCTTTGACAAGCGGATTTTTTTTTTGTAAAAGGCATCATTCTAAAAAACTTCGCTTTTTCCTGGAAAACAAAGTAATGAAAGGATGTATCTGATATGCTTAACATTGACGGTACCATGTTCCTCCAGATCGCAAATTTCCTCGTTCTTCTCTTCATACTGAATCTTATCCTCTTTCGCCCGATTCGCAGGGTTTTGGCACAGAGAGAGGATGAGATGAATTCTCGGCAAAAAACGATCGATGATTTTCAGGGTCAGGCCGAAAAGAATGAAAAGGGCATTGAAGAAGGTATTGTTCAAGCCAGAAAAGCGGGCTATGCCGAAAAGGAGGCGTTAAGGTCCCACGGTTTGGAAGAGGAAAAGGAGATACTGCAGGAGGCCGGCACAGGGGTAGAACAGAAACTCAATGCTGCAAAGAAAGAGATAGAGACAAAAATAGCGGCTGCGAGGGAGACTCTTGAAGACCAAATTGCCGGTTTTTCTGATGAATTGGCCCAAAAAATACTGGGAAGGAGCATTCAATGACCGGTTTTGAGACGGCAAGGGGAAGATCAATACTCATAGTTGCCTGCACCCTGATTATTTCAGTAGCCTTTTGTGGATTGGCCTATGCCAGCGGGGGTGGGGATGGAGGACATGGCGGTAGTGTAACAGATCTGCTCTATAGGATTTTGAACTTCGTCCTGATGATGATCATTCTTGTTGTGGTGATAAGAAAGACCACGATTAAGGAATTTTTTTCAAACCGGAAGGAAGAGATTCGTAAAAAGTTAGAAGACTTGAAGAGGGATAAGGAGATTGCCGAGAGCCGCTGTAACGAGTTGGAGAAAAAATTCAAGGAATTCGAACTCCAGGAAAAAGAAATTATCGAACAATTCAAGATCGATGGGGAATTAGAAAAGAAAAAGATTATTGCGGAAGCCAGGGAGAGGGCAACACAGATTTTAGCTCAAGCTGATCTGACCATAGAGCGTGAAATCCAGGCGGCAAGGAACAGTTTGAGGCAAGATGTGGTTGAGATGGCTGCCACAAGGGCTGAGGAGATCATTGCAGGGCAGATACAGGACAGCGATCAGGATCATTTAGTCAATGAATTCATAGAAAGCGTGGAGAAACTACATTGACCGGTTCAAGGATTTCCAAAAGATATGCAAAGGCGCTGCTCAGTCTGGGGCAGGAAGACGATAATTATGCGGAATATGGGGAGAACCTCAAGGATTTTGCAGGACTCTGTGCGGAGAACCCCGAGTTTAGCAGGGTGATCGCCAATCCGGTTTTTTCCGTGGATGATCGAAAAAAGGTGCTTGATGCAGTGTTGGAGAAAATGCATTTTGCCGATCTGGTCAAGAACCTTCTACGGCTTCTGTTAGACAAAAACAGGATAGGGGGCATCGAAGATGTTTCAGCCTATTATACGCGACTCACCGACGAGATTTTAAACATTATCCGTGCTGATATCATTACGGCCCGGCCTTTGAAAGATGAGGCAATGGACAAATTAGATGTTGTTCTTGCAAAAATCACTTCTAAGACGGTCAAAATAAAGGTGGAAGAGGATGAGTCTCTCATTGGGGGGCTCGTCGTAAAGATAGGTGATTTGGTATTGGATGGCAGTGTCAGGGCACAGATTGAAGGCCTAAAAGAATCATTAAAGAGGGGTGAATATAACTAATGGAGATCAGAGCTGCAGAAATAAGTGATATAATCCGGGGCCAGATTAAGGACTACGAAAAAAAGGTCGAAGTAAGTGAGACCGGAAGCGTCTTGTCTGTGGGTGATGGTATCGCTCGCGTATACGGGATTGAGAAGGTCATGGCCATGGAGATGGTGGAATTCTCCGGAGGCATCTATGGCCTTTGTCTTAATCTGGAAGAAGATAACGTGGGTGTCGCCATTATGGGCGATGACTCCAAGATCAAAGAGGGCGATACTGTAAAGAGGACCGGAAGGATTGCTGAAATCCCAGTGGGAGAGGCGGTTCTTGGCCGAGTTATTGACGCAGTGGGGACACCTCTTGACGGCAAGGGGCCTATTGAAGCAACCGAATTTAATCGACTCGAGATGGTTGCGCCCGGCGTTATTGACCGTCAATCCGTTTCCGAGCCTCTATACACGGGTATCAAGGCCATCGATGCCATGACTCCGGTGGGAAGGGGCCAGCGTGAATTGATCATCGGCGACAGACAGATCGGGAAAACGGCTATCTGTGTGGACGCCATAATCAATCAGAAGGATACTGACGTTTACTGCATTTACGTGGCTACCGGACAGAAGAAATCAACCGTTGCCCAAGTGGTTAATATCCTGGAAAAACACGGCGCTATGGAATACACAACGGTCGTGGCGGCCTGCGCCAGTGACCCGGCCACTCAGCAGTTTATATCACCCTATGCCGGATGCGCTATTGGGGAATACTACCGCGACCAGGGAAAACATGCCTTGATTATTTATGACGATCTTTCAAAACAGGCGACAGCCTACCGGCAGGTTTCTCTCTTGCTCAGACGGCCCCCCGGCCGGGAGGCTTTCCCCGGGGATATCTTTTACAACCATTCAAGACTGCTTGAGCGAGCCGCCAAGGTCAATGACAAACTTGGTGGAGGCACTCTGACAGCTCTTCCGATTATTGAAACCCAGGCAGGTGACGTTTCCGCCTATATTCCCACCAACGTGATCTCCATTACGGATGGTCAGGTTTATCTCGAGCCTAATCTGTTTTTCTCGGGCGTGCGTCCCGCCATTAATGTGGGGCTTTCCGTCTCCCGTGTGGGCGGCGCTGCCCAGACCAAGGCGATGAGGAAAGTTGCGGGCTCCCTGAAGTTAGATATGGCCCAGTTCAGGGAATTGGAAGCGTTTGCCGCCTTTGGCAGCGATCTTGACAAGACCACGCTGAGTCAGCTTGAACGAGGTCGCAGGCTGGTTGAAGTGTTGAAGCAGCCTCAGTTTCAGCCCATGTCCGCTGATAAAGAGGTGGCTATCCTTTTTGCCGGCTCAAATGGTTTTCTCGACAAGTGGCCGGAAAGTGCGATTCTGGATTATGAAAAACAGATGCTTGAGTTTTTAACCAGCAAACACGCCGATATCCTGACCGATATCAAGGAGAAAAGTGATATTTCAGAGGAAACGGACGGCAAACTGAAAAAGGCTCTGGAAGAATTTGAGGGAATTTTTCAACCTGCGGCATAGAAATTCAATTTAGTTGTTGAGTTCAAAAAAGCACAATAAGCCCTATAACGTAATGAACACAATGAACTAATATTTAGGAAGAGAGAAAGGCCACATGGCAACCTTAAATGATATTAAGATAAAGATAGGTGCTGTTAAGAAAACACGGCAAATTACGAAGGCCATGAATATGGTTGCCGCTGCCAAACTCCGTGGCGCTCAGATGAAAATGGAGAGCTTTGAGCCCTACGCGACCAAGTTCGCGGAAGTGCTTGGAAATCTGGCAAGCCGGATCGAACCTGACATCCACCCCCTGCTCGTTAAGAAGGAAAAGGTTTCCCGGGTGGAGCTGCTGCAGTTTACAGGCGATAAGGGCCTTTGCGGTAGTTTCAATTCTAATTTGATCAACCGGGCCGAGAAATGGATGAATCAAGAAAAGGATAATGGGGTTGACACCGGTCTCACGGCGATTGGAAAACGGGGTCGCGATTATTTTAAAAAGAGAGGGTATGATCTCATTGGAAGTCATATTAATGTATACGGAAGTATCGACATATCCTTTGTCAATCAGATCAGCAGAGGCATGATTGACCGGTATCTTACGGATGAGGTAGATGGCGTCTATATGATCTACAGCCGTTTTATCAGTATAGGCAGACAGGTGCCCACATTGGTCAAACTGCTTCCCATTGAACCGCCGGTCGCCGAGGATCAAGAACAGTCCGGGGCCGAAGCAGAATATCTTTGTGAGCCTGATCCGGAAGGGCTGATGATTGAACTTTTACCTAAACATATTAATGTACAGATTTATAATGCATTTCTGCAGAACGAAACAAGTGAGCATGCCGCGCGTATGGCTGCCATGGACAATGCTTCCAGGAATTGTGACGATCTTGTAGAAAGTCTTACCCTGGTATACAACAAAGCACGACAGGCGGCTGTTACTGCTGAATTGATGGACATTGTGGGTGGCGCCGCCGCCTTGAAGGGATAACGGTTTTAACCATATAAGGAGGTCTTTATTTAACCATGAATGAGGGCAAATTAATACAAATCATTGGTCCGGTCGTCGATGTGGAGTTTGGTGACGGTGAACTCCCTGAAATCCTAACCGCACTCCTGATCAGCAATCCGGCAATCAACGATGTGGAAGACAATCTCGTTGTGGAGGTTGCTCAGCATTTGGGTGATAATGTGGTGCGTTGCATTGCCATGGATGTAACCGACGGCCTTGTGCGGGGCATGCCGGTCAAGAATACGGGAAAGCCTATTATGATGCCGGTTGGCGATCCCGGTTTGGGTCGTGTCCTCAACGTGGTCGGAAGACCCGTGGATGGTCTTGGTCCGGTGGAAGCGACGGAATACTACCCCATTCATCGTCCGGCGCCATCATTTGAAGAGCAGGACGTGTCTGTAAACGTACTTGAAACCGGTGTGAAGGTCATCGATCTCCTGGTTCCCTTTCCAAGAGGCGGTAAAATGGGGATGTTTGGCGGGGCCGGCGTTGGAAAGACGGTCGTTATGATGGAGATGATCCATAATATTGCCATGCAGCACGGCGGCATCAGCGTGTTTGCCGGTGTCGGTGAGCGCACGAGAGAGGGCAATGACCTGTACATGGAGATGAAGGAGTCGGGCGTTCTCCCCAAAGCCGCTCTGATTTACGGTCAGATGACGGAGCCCCCCGGCGCCCGTGCAAGGGTGGCGCTTTCTGCACTGACCGCTGCGGAATATTACAGAGATGAGCGGGGTCAGGACGTTTTGCTCTTTATCGACAACATCTTTCGATTTACACAGGCCGGGGCCGAGGTTTCAGCGTTGCTGGGTCGTACGCCTTCCGCTGTGGGGTATCAGCCTACTCTCGGTACCGACCTCGGTGCATTGCAGGAACGGATAACATCAACCACGAAGGGTTCCATTACAGCGGTTCAGTGCGTATATGTGCCTGCGGACGATCTTACCGACCCGGCGCCTGCGACAACCTTTGCCCATCTCGACGGAACAGTGGTGTTGTCAAGGCCATTGACGGAATTAGGCATTTATCCGGCCGTGGATCCGCTGGATTCGAGTTCAAGGATTCTGGACCCGAACTTTCTTGGTGAAGAACACTATAAGACGGCGATGCAGGTCCAGCGTATCCTTCAGAAATATAAGGAGTTACAGGATATCATAGCCATTCTGGGTTTGGACGAGCTGTCTGACGAGGACAAAATGACGGTCGCCCGGGCGCGCCGGATTCAACGGTTTTTGTCCCAGCCTTTCCATGTGGCCGAGACATTTACGGGAATGCCTGGAACCTACGTACCTGTGGCGGAGACGGTCAAGGGCTTCAGCGAGATTATCGAAGGTAAACATGATGATCTGCCCGAAGCCGCGTTTTATATGGTCGGTAATATTGAACAGGCGCAGGAAAAAGCTGAGAAGATGGCAGACAAATAGAAAGAGGGGATAATCCATGGGAAAGCTACATCTGGAAGTTGTTACCCCTGAGAAGGTGATGGTGAGTCAAGAGGTGGACATTGTCGTTGCCCCTGGAACGATGGGTGAATTTGGTGTCTTGGAGGGGCATGTGCCATTTCTTTCAGGAATCGAGCCGGGTGAGCTGCGGTTTACCAGTGGCAGTCAAACGGAACATTTTCTGGTGACGACCGGGTTTTCCGAGGTATCCAACAACAAGGTCTCGGTTTTAGTTGACGCTGCTGAAAAAGCGACCGAAATTGATTCAGCGCGAGCTCAAAAGGCCATGGAAAGGGCCAAGGAAAGACTGGCCAAGGATCGGGGTGGGGAAGATATCGATTTTCTGAGGGCTGAAGCGGCACTCAAGCGTGCTATTGTCCGTATTAGAATATCGGAAAAGATAAATTAGCGAAATCAAAAAACATTAATCATTGAATCAAAGGCAAGCGGAATCGCGCTTGCCTTTTTTTATTTATTGACCTTTTTATGTTTCAGGGATAATATGAAATATATTCCAGTTTGAAGTCGTTATTTTTAAAAAAAATTGAGAGGTTTAATTCGACATGGAGAGTGGAGAAGAGACCAGGCAATACAAAGTTTGGAATTCTTTGAATTCAGAAGAAGGGGTTGATCAATTCCAATTGCTCGAAGATAAGATCGATAACCTTATTGAAATGATAAAGAGCCTAAAAAGTGAAAAGGAATCTTTTGCTGAGAAATTTGAGATTCAAGAAGAAAAATTGGGCGATCTCACCAAGGAAGTGGCAGGCCTGAAATCAGGCAGAGATAAAGCTAAACAGAGGATTCTGTCTCTCTTGGAGAAGATGGAACAGATTTCTGAATAGAGCGAATAACTCGGCCATAGTGTGCGGAGAATATCATCGTAATCAGCTCACATTATTGGGGATATGGAAAAGCCTGTTAGAATCAGAATCCTTGATCACGAGTATCTTTTGAGGAGCGATGAGGATGAGGCCCGAGTCAGCGAGATCGCACAATTTGTAGATGTCAAGTTAGGGGAAATCAGGGATAGCGGGGGCAGGCTTTCTGAGGGGAAGGTGGCCATCTTAGCTGCTTTTCATATTGCGAGCGATTATTTCCAGGTATTAAAAGAACGTGATGAGCTGATAAAAGAGGTTCAAGACAGGGCACGTTCACTTAATTCCCAGATTGATGCCTTAGTTGAATAGGTGATCTTCTCTCTATGAGGTGTTACTCGTGATAAGCAAATTCACGGGAGAATATTTCTCCGGAATCACAGTGTTTCGGAGAGTTTATATATGTGGGATTAAGGGTTAATAGGGATAATTACACTGAATGTTAGTGATATATTTATTGAGTCAAATAAAGATAGGTGTTGCGTGAATTATATCAATGGTTTTCGAGAGACTATTAGAGGATCTATGAAGTAGCGCATCTTTACAGGGATGTTTTAAGTCCCTGTTATCCCCTCTTTGTAGTCCGGATTATCTACTTTGTAGTCTGGATTACCCCCTTTTTCCTTTCATCCTTAGTCCCTACAGAGGCCTGTGCCTGGCGCCCTTTTGGCTGGCGCTTGGAGCGTACCGAATTCCGGTTTATCCGGGTGATGTTCGTCATTATCAGGAGCGTGAAATCATGATAGGTGTAAGCGCCGTTTATATAATTGTGGTTGTGGGGATAGGATTAATTGCCGGGGTCGTGATTGGCTTTTTTATCCGCAAGAATCTTGTAGAAAGCAGGGTGGAGGCCATAGAAAAATACTCTAAAAAAGTATTGGCCGAGGCCCAGAAAGAGGCTAAGACAACAAAGAGGGAGGCCGCTCTTCAAGCCAAGGACACTCTTTATCAGATGAAGGTTGAATTTGAAAAGGAGACCAAGGAGAAGAAAGATGCCCTGTTGGTCCAGGAGAAGCGTCTACTTCAAAAGACGGACACCTTGGATAAAAAGATTGAACAATTAGAAAATAGGGAAGAGAGGATCTCAGAAAAGGAAAAAGGGGTTGAAAGGACTGAAAAGGAGATAAGAAAGAAAGAGGGGGAATATAAACGCCTTGTTACAGAGCAGAGAAGACAATTGGAGCGGTCAGCGGGCATTTCCGCGGAAGAGGCCAAGCAGATCCTCATCAATACCATGGAATTGGAGGCCAAACATGATGCCGCAAAAATGATACGAAGGATTGAAAACGAAGCGAGATCTGAGGCAGATCGTAAGTCGCAGGAAATCATTGCTTTGGCAGTAAAAAGATATTCCGGGGATTATGCAGCTGAAAAAATAGTCTCTGTAGTTAACCTTCCCAATGAGGAAATGAAGGGGAGGATTATTGGCAGGGAAGGGAGAAACATTCGGGCTATCGAGACTGC
>Ga0190283_1001498_pt1 | contig 10291 bp, 10 predicted proteins | sample 48691801_MG_FD_161669 | JGI IMG/M metagenome (GOLD analysis project Ga0190283, IMG submission 161669) | Hydrothermal vent microbial mat bacterial communities from Southern Trench, Guaymas Basin, Mexico - 4869-18-0-1_MG | ecosystem: Environmental > Aquatic > Marine > Hydrothermal vents >...
GCTGGCGCTTAAAGATCTTTGATTGTGCTTCTGGTGCGGAATAGCCTCGAAAAAAGTCGAGCCCGATTTCTCCCCATGCCACAATCTCCGGTGCAGATGCCATCTTCGCCAATCTGTCCAGATCGGACTGGTCGCAGTCATCGGCGTTATGGGGATGGACACCCACGGACGCGGACACATACGCGTATTTACGGGCCAGGCCTAAGGCATCTGTTGAACTCTTCAGGTCTATTCCTATACTGATGATATGAACGATACCACCTTGAATCGCTCTTTCAAGGACATCGTCGCGATCCTTTTGAAAATCGTTCATATCCAAATGGGCGTGACTGTCAATTAGCATGGGGTCTCCAAAACGGTGTTGTTGTGCCAGCAACTTTATTGAAGATGACCTTATAATCTATTCAAGATGCTTTCGCAAATAATTATATTGCATATCAGCGAAATAGTTTTTATCATTAAAATTTTTGACCCGAGGATTTACAGCTAATGACCAATAAACAAGAAGCACTCGAGGACGAGCTCAAGTATCAAAAGAGGCTTAACGCCATTACCAACAGGATACATTCTGCCAAAGATACCAATGACATTCTCCTGGAGCTTCACGGCGATCTTCTGGGCTTCTTTGATGCTGACCGGCTCACAATCTATCTTGTTGACAGGGCGAAAAGAGAAATCTACTCAAAGGTCAAGACCGGGGACGAGGTTAATGAGATTCGAGTCCCGATTAATTATGGAAGCCTCGCCGGATTCTGTGCCCTGTCCGGAAAGCTTTTGAACATACAGGATGTTTATAATAATGATGAACTTAAACGTTTTGATTCCAGGTTGAAGTTTGACAAGGTATGGGACCAACGGACCGGTTATAGAACGAAACAGGTTCTTGTTGCGCCCGTTCCTTATAATAGATATCTCTTAGGTGTTGTACAACTTGTCAACAAGAAAGGCGGAGAACGTTTTTCCCAGTCAGACCAGTCATCGGTGCTGGATATTGCCAAGGTTCTCGGGATTGCCTTTTACAAGAATCACACGGCCGCCCAAAAGGCAAGACCCACAAAATTTGACTTTCTCATAAGAAACAATATTCTTACTGATAAGGTCTTAGCCGAGGCCATTTATCGGGCAAAGAAGACCAGGAAGAGTGTTGAATCGGTCCTTATGTCTGATTTTGACGTCTCAAAAGATAATATTGGCAAATCGTTAGCAAATCACTTCAAAACTCGTTTTATCCCATACGACGACAAGATTCCCATCCCAGGGGAACTCATTAAAAACCTTAAGGTACGCTTTCTCCGGAACAATGTTTTTGTTCCCCTTAGCCAATCAGATGGTAAGGTGACTGTGACCATGGAAAACCCCAATGATCTTTACGCGAGAGATGCCATTAGTAGGGTGATTCAGGCCAAGGAAGTCGAATACTGTGTATCCCTCAGGGAAGATATCTTTGAGATGATAGCGATGTTCTTCGGCGTGAAGGAGCAGGATATACTAAACAGTTCCGGGAGTATTGAGGAAATTCTGGGGCAGTTGGAAGTGGTCGAGGATGATGAGGATGAAGGGCTCGATGGCATGAGCGAAGATGATAGCGCTATCGTTCAACTTGTCAATAAGACAATTATCGATGCCTACAATCGAAACGCTTCAGATATACACGTTGAACCTCGCCAGGGTAAAGCAAATGTCGTTATCCGGTTAAGGATAGACGGGGCCTGTCGGGTTTACCAGACTATTCCACATACCTATAAGAGGGCCATTATCTCGCGTATAAAAATAATGTCAGACTTAGACATATCCGAAAGACGCAAACCACAAGACGGAAAGATCAAGTTCAAGAAATTCGCACCCTTAGATATCGAACTCCGTGTGGCCACCATTCCCACTGCCGGACAGAACGAAGATGTTGTCATGCGTTTATTAGCCGCAGGTGATCCAATCCCGCTTGATAAAATGGGCATGAGCCAAAGGACTTATGATACCCTTGTATCCTTGATTAGCCAGCCTTACGGAATTGCTCTGGTGGTAGGTCCTACGGGAAGCGGAAAAACAACAACCCTCCACGCTATCTTAGGATATATCAATAAACCCGAAACAAAGATATGGACCGCCGAGGACCCGGTTGAGATTACCCAGGAAGGGCTTCGTCAGGTGCAGGTTCAACCCAAGATCGGGTTTGGTTTTGCCACTGCCATGAGGGCCTTTCTGAGGGCTGATCCGGATGTAATCATGGTGGGCGAAATGCGTGATCAGGAGACCGTGTCAACAGGCATCGAGGCTTCGTTGACCGGGCATTTGGTTTTTAGCACCCTTCATACCAACAGCGCCCCCGAGACAATCACCCGCCTGCTTGACATGGGGATGGATCCCTTTAATTTTGCCGATGCCTTTTTAGGTGTTCTTGCACAGCGTTTGGTCAGGACCCTTTGCAAGGACTGCAAGGAGCAGTATCATCCTGCCAAGGAAGAATTCGATCTATTGGTCAGGGCCTATAGCGGTGATTTTGATGCCCTTGGATTCGAATACAATGATGACTTTACTCTTTTCAAGGCCAAAGGTTGCCCTAAGTGCAGCAACACGGGATACCGCGGTCGCACAGGTATCCACGAACTCCTCGAAGGCTCGGATAAAATGAAATTGTTGATCCAGAAGAAGGCGCTAATGGAGGAATTGAGGGCACAGGCCTTTAAAGATGGGATGAACAGCCTCCTCCAGGATGGTATCCGGAAGGTTTGCCTTGGTGTTACTGATTTTTCTCAGGTCAGGAAGGTCTGTATAAGGTAACGCATGGCGCAATGCGTTATCTCCTTCAAACAAACGGCATGCGCCATGCGCTTCGCGCTTTTCGTTAAGGATAAATCCCGGGATGTAAAAGTCCTGCGGTTTCATCAATTCCAAACATGACGTTCATATTCTGAACAGCACTGCCGGCCTGCCCCTTTACTAAGTTGTCGATCAGGCTTACCACTATCAGTTTTCCTGTCCTCTCGTCCACATTGAGGGAAAGATTACAGAAATTGCTTCCCCGGACATTGGTGCTGACCTGTAGTTTTTCGGGCCCGAATATTCTCACAAACACCTCATCGCCGTAAAAAGATCGATAGGCTTTTTCCACGCCTCTCAGGTTTTGTCCCTCATTCAACTGGGCGTATATGGTGGTCAGGATACCACGGCAAAGGGGAACCACATGGGGGGTAAAGGTAATCCTTATCTCTTCACCGGCAATGATCCCCAATTCCCTCTCGATCTCATAAACATGCTGGTGACCCGATATCCTGTAGGCATTCATGCTGTCATAACGGGCAGGGTAATGAAAGACGGGGCTTGGGGTTTTTCCGGCCCCGGAAACCCCGGTCTTGGCATCGCAGATGATTGAGCCGGGCTCAACGAGATTTGATTTTACTGCCGGAGCCAATCCGAGGATACAACTCACCGCAAAGCAGCCTGGGTTTCCAATTAGATCGGATTGTGCAATCTCCCTTCGGTGCAGTTCAGCCAGGCCATAAACAGAAGCGGGTAGGAGTTCTGGAGAGGCATGGTCCTGCTCCCTGCCGATTCTGGCCGCGTACCCCCTGTAGGTCTCTAAATTGTTGAAGCGGAAATCACCGCTGTAGTCAATAACCTTTACACCCTTCTTCAGCCATGCAGACGCTCCTTTCTGACCCACGCCGTCCGGGGTGGAAAAAAAGACCACCTGAAAATCATCCGGGCAGTTCGGGTCATCCGGATCCATGAGTGTCAGATCGCAGAAACCTGTGAGATGCGGGTATAGATCACTGATCCGCTTCCCAATGTCCTGTTTGTCAATAAGCGCTATTATCTCCGCATGGGGATGCGCCTGCAGGAGCTCAACCGCGCCACAACCGCCATAACCCCCTGCGCCTATAATGCCAACCTTGATTTTGCCCATATTTCCTCCTTTTTCTCACAGCCCCCCAGATCACAGAGAAACAACTATTTTTTCCTATGTCCTCTGTCAGGGATATAACGACTTAACTTACACATTAAACCGAAAATTAATAATATCGCCATCCTTGACCTCATATTCCTTTCCCTCCAAGCGAACCAGACCAGCCTTTTTTGCCTCCTTGAAAGAGCCATGCGTCTTAAGGTCTTCGAAAGAAACTAATTCGGCGCGTATAAAGCCCTGTTGGATATCGGAATGCACCTCGCCTGCAGCTTCCAGGGCCGGGGTGCCCGCGGTAATTGGCCAGGCCCTTACCTCGTCCGAACCTACCGTAAAAAAGGATATTCGATTAAGTATCTCGTAGGAAAGCTTTATAACCCGGTCAAGGGCGGATTCCTGAATATGATATGCATCCAAAAATTCCTCTGCCTCTTCGGGTGTCATGGAGGCGATATCCATTTCCAGCCTGCCACGCACCACAACCTGATTTACTCCTTCCGGTTTCTGATCCCACACGGGGAGTTCTTCGTCTTCATCGTCGTTGTTGCAGAGGATGAGCATCGGTTTTGCAGAGAGAAAGGTAAACCCCCTGAGGAGTTGTTGTGACGCAAGTTCCGGGACATTGCGCAGGGGTTTTCCCTCTTCTAAAAACTGACAGCAGGAGTTGATCAGAGAGGACTCCTCTTCTGAAGGTTTTTTTCCTCTTTTCTTGTCTAATTCTATTCTTTCAACCCTCTTTTCAGCAACTACAAGATCGCTCAAAATCATTTCATCTTCAAGTTTGCGGAAATCCTGTTCGGGAGTCGGAAGAGTGCCGACTGATCCTTCAAAATTGCGTACAACGTGCAATAGGGCATCGCATGTTCGGATCTGATTCCAAAATACCCCTTCGGATCTTGAACCGGTTGAGGTCCCTATCTCAGGGGGAAGCAAGTATTCGATCTTGGCGTAGATGGTCTTTTTCGGCTGATATATACCGGTCAGGAAATCGATCCGCTCGTCAAAGACCGTGATGGTGGCAATCCTGACATCTGTCCGGGAACCACGATCGCCCATTTCCCCCCTTGCCCCTGTTAATGCGGCAAAGATGGTTGATTTTCCTGCCTGGGGAAGCCCTATGACGCCTAATTTCATAATCTTTAAACCTCCTAAAATCTCCCTCTTGCCCTCTTGAGCAATATATATATTGCCCCTGTCCCGCCATCATAGGGTTTTGCAGTTGAAAAGGCCAGGATGATTTTCTTTACAGGCCCCCTGCTCAACCAGATGGGTAGCCTCTTCTTTAATACGGGGATATGGTTTGCAGAGTTAAGTCCCCTCCCATGTACCACCAGCACGCATCTCAATCCGAGCCGGTGGCTCCTGAGGAGAAAATCTCTGATCACGGACTCAGCCTCCTGCTTTTTGAGACCGTGGAGATCCACATAATTCTGGACAGGAAAGAGACCATCCTTGAGCCTCTGCATGAGCCTTCTGTCGAAGCCCTTGACAGATCCCTCAATGTATTCATCACTAAATGTTATGTCCATCTCAGCGGTCCCGCTGACCAGATCGGAGAGATGGGCCAAAGCTTCCAGGTCACTGCTGTTTGGCGGATGAGCCGGTCTTGTCTCCATATCAGGGGCCTTAGCGATTATCCGGTTGCTCTGTGAAAGCGGGGTTACACCTGACATGGCTTCAGTGAAATAGTCGTTTCCCTCAGGCCCTGGGGAAGGTCCAGGGGGCACCTCTTTCTTGGGTTCCTGAGGGATATCCTCACTCTTCTGTTTCAAGGCGCCCAGACCTTTGAAAACCGGATTAAAGGCATCTTCTCCTCTTGGAGAATCCGTTTGATTAAGGGTGCGACCTTTTCTTTTTTTTCTGCGAGCCATCTTTTAAACACGTCCTCATTCTCAAAAATTCCGCTGGAAAGAAAATAGACTTGAAATCAAGGTTTGATAGCTATTATAACACAAAATAAATGATTTGCCATGGATTTGGTTTTTGATATTTCATGATCCCTGTTCTGAGGGACTAACATTATGCGAGGTGATAAAATGACTTCAGATAAACCCCTAATTGGTGTGATCATGGGAAGCGTCTCCGATTCTGATGTAATGAAAGGGTGTATGGATCTGCTTAAAGAGTTGGAATTGTCCCATGAGGTGAAAGTGCTTTCAGCACACAGGACCCCCGATCTGACAAGAGAGTATGCAGTGTCGGCCGCTGATCGCGGGATTGAGGTAATTATTGCGGGGGCCGGATGGGCAGCACATTTAGCCGGATCCATAGCGGCACATACAACCCTGCCGGTCATAGGGATCCCCATCGACTCGTCCCCTTTCAAAGGGCTGGACGCTCTTTTGTCCACGGTTCAGATGCCTTCCGGTATCCCGGTGGCTACGGTGGCTGTTGGAAGCGGAGGGGCAAAAAATGCCGCCGTTCTTGCGGCTCAAATCCTGGGTTTGAAATACCCCGATATTGCAGAAAAAGTAAAGGCCCACCGCAACAGATTGACTGAAAAGGCCTCGGAAAAAGCGGATTCCTGGCCAAGTTAACCAAAATGATAATCCGGTCAGACTCATTTGAAAGGCATGAACACGCCCTTAAGAGAGCGAAAGAAGTCCTCTTGCAGGGTGGTCTTGTTGCCTGTCCCACAGAGTCTTTTTATGGTATTGCGGTGGACGCTACCAATGAAGAGGCAATCAGGAGGCTCTTTGTTTTAAAAAAGAGGGCGGCAGAGCATCCGATTCTGCTTTTGATCCCTTCTGTAGAGCTGTTATCAGAATATGTAATCCGGATTCCCCCTGTTGCGCACCAACTCATAAACGAATTCTGGCCTGGAGGCTTGACCCTTATCTTTGAGGCCTCGGAAAGGATTTCTCCCCTGCTTACCGCTGGTACTGGTAAAATTGGGCTCAGATTATCTAATCACCCTCTGGCCACAGCACTGGCCCAGATAATCGGAGCGCCGGTAACCGGGACAAGCGCCAATATCTCGGGTGCGCCCCCCTGTTGCAATGCAAAAGAGGTCCTGGTTGCTTTCAGGGAAGATATTGATCTGATTATAGATGGAGGAGAAACCACAGGAGGGATCGGATCCACTATACTGGATGTCACAGTAGATCCGCCTCAGATATTAAGGAACGGAATGATTCAGCGTCGGCAATTAGAGAAGTGCGTAAAATGAGCTAAAATACCTAAAGTGAAAGGTATTGTTTGACATTAACTTTAGGCACTTAAATCAAGGAATGATAAATGAAACGAGATGACTTTGATCTGGAGCAGTATGAGACTGATTTCTCGGAGCTGCGGCAATACGAGGAGAATGCGACTGATGGCCTAAAACAGGTTGAAGGGCGCGATTCATGGGAGCCAACAGACTATGAGCGTTACTATCTCCCAAGACTGCGTCTGACCGGCATAAAGGACAAAAACCGGATTGTCCTGCAAAATGTGGCTGACTTGCATCTCCATACCCAGTGGTCGGACGGAGATGATCTTGAAAAGGTCCTGGACCGGGCTTTGACAGTAGGCTTAGATGCCATTGCTATAACCGACCATGATGAGATCGGGGGCGCATTTGAGGCGAGGAGATTGGTACATGAACGCCGGCTTCCCTTGGCCATTGTGCCCGGGACCGAGATTTCCTCTCTTGATGGGCATATAGGCGCTCTGTTTGTGATGAAGACCATTCCGAAAGATCTTACTGCCGCGGAAACAGTCGATCTGATTCACGAGGCAGGCGGCATTGCGGTTGCCCACCATCCATATTCCCCTCCATGGCTTAATAAGGTTCTACGGGTTCAATTAGGCTGCGGCGATCTAATTAAATCCGTCCCCTTTGACGCCATTGAGTGCACCAATGCGGTCCCTGGTTCAGGGGTTAAGTACAATATCGCTGCCATAGACGCCATGCGTAAACAGCATATCAGTGTCGCAGTTACAGGAGGGAGTGATGCCCATGTGGCCGCATTTGTGGGTAAGGGCAAGACCTATTACGGCGGAAATGAGGGCGTCCTCTCGTTATATAATTCTTTACTTTTAGGGTTTGCAAAAGGCGCTGAAGGGTACTGGAAGACCCAGGAAAAGGCGTATTATTATATGAGGTTAATGAGGGCAATGGTTCTAAACGCCTTTAAGAAAACGGGTTCGGTGAATTAATCGGTCATCAACTGTGGATGTTATCCGACGTCATATCCTGGCAACGCCGGTGGACGGCTATGTGGGCTGCAGTGAGGCCATACGGGGGCTCAATTATTTAGATCGACTCTCTGAGATAAAGGTTCCTACTCTCATCATGGTCGGCGAGGATGATCCCGGAACTCCCGTGGACGCGTCCCAGGCCATGCATGATCGTATCCCCCAGTCTAAGCTGGTGGTGCTTCCCTCTGCTGCTCATCTTTCAAACATAGAACAGACCCAAGGCTTTAACCATGCCCTGATGGTGTTTTTGACGGATGTTTCTACTCTCTCTATCTGAGCGGCCGGGAAAGGTAACATATGACAGGCATAAATAAAGACAGACTGATTCTGGCCGGCGACATCGGAGGGACCAAGACAAATCTCGCCCTCTATTCCCGGGGAAAAACCAGACCGGTGGCTCAGGTTATAGAGTCATATTCGAGCCGCGATGCCCTTGACCTGGAAAGTATCGTCGAACAGTTTGTTGAAAAACACCCGGCATCTATAACCGAGGCGTGCTTTGCAATTGCCGGCCCTGTAATAGGTGGTCGGTGCAAGACCACCAACCTGCCCTGGGATGTTTCGGAACTGCGAATCAAGCGGCGTTTCGGGTGGAACGTACGACTTATCAACGATCTTACCGCAACCGCCTTGGGAATTCCCCTCCTATACAGCCGTGAACTCTACCCTTTAAACAAGGCCAGGTCCCTAAAAGGGGGTAACATCGCTCTGGCAGCGCCAGGTACGGGCCTTGGAACCTCAGTCCTTGTCTGGCATGACGGGAAATACATTCCTATCCCTTCCGAGGGAGGGCACGTTGATTTTGCCCCCACTGACGAGGCCCAGGTGCTCCTGTGGAGGCACATGTACGAGCATTACGGCCATGTAAGTATTGAGAGGATTGTATCAGGCATGGGGCTCTTGAAGATCTTTTCTTATCTGAAAGAAACAGGAAGAGATCGAGTTCCTCGCTGGCTGGCACGGGACATGGAGAGAATGGATCCGGCTCGTGCAATTTCAGAGGCTGCCATCCAAAAAAAAGATCCTCTTTGTATGAAGGTCCTGAGCATGTTCACTTCCATCTTAGGATCGATCGCAGGGAACCTCGCCCTTACCGTTCTTGCCACCGGCGGCGTCTATTTAGGAGGCGGCATCCCCCCCAAGATCCTGCCCTCATTAGCTGATGGCGTCTTCATGAATGCGTTTGTAAACAAAGGACGCTTTAAAGACTTTCTTGAAAAGATATCCGTTAAAGTCATCCTCAATGACCGCGCAGCTATTTTAGGGGCGGCACGTTGTGTTTTGGACGCGGTAAACAAACCGGGTTCCTGAAAGAATCCGGATGTGTAACCGCCGAGCAAGAAAATGCGTCGGGGATAATCTCTTTCCGTATACTCTTCTGAAAAAAATCTTCATGATCAAGCTCCATGGATGCCAATTTCTGGAACTCCAGTCGTGCCTAATCATCCATGACGCATTTTGAGGCCTGCTGATTTTGGGCTAAAGGATCTCCAAGGCTAAAATTCTTGACAAAATGCACCGTTTATTGTTTATAAGGGGTCGGTGGTTAGGGATTTAATTTTTTTATGGGCAGGATCTCCGGATCGTTGACTGATTCAGCTTAGACCGAAGATAGTGGGTGCTAAATTCCTGAATCCTACGAGTGTTCAATTTCCGGGGAAATGATATGAATTCGAATAATAATAAGGGGTTAGTCCCGCTTCAGGCGGGACTCAACCACTTAACGTGGTCTGTATTGACTGTTTTGGTTGCTTTATTCTGTCTGCCTGGAATTTCGTCTGCCGAAAAGATTGTTGTTTACTCCGCAGTCTACCCACCTTATCAGATTGATCATAATGGGAAATTAACGGGTATTAATACCGAAATAGTTAGGGCTATTTTCCAGTATTCAGATATTCCCTTTGAAATCAGATATGTACCATGGTCTCGCGCTCAAAAATATGTGGGCGATGATGGAAAAAGAAAGGGCCATATTTAATCTAAGAATAAAAAGAAACAATCTGTTCCTGAAATTATTATCAGTGTTCGTTTTATTCTTATTTATTTATGATGTAAATTTTTACACTGTTTCGGCCCAGGAAACAGAGGTGAACCAGACCCAGCTAATTCAACCGTCCGACTTGATTTACCGCGGAGCCTTCAGACTCCCGGTCGGGACATCCGATGTTAAAACATGGGCCTGGGGCGGCTACGCCATGACATATT
>Ga0190283_1001499_pt1 | contig 10287 bp, 5 predicted proteins | sample 48691801_MG_FD_161669 | JGI IMG/M metagenome (GOLD analysis project Ga0190283, IMG submission 161669) | Hydrothermal vent microbial mat bacterial communities from Southern Trench, Guaymas Basin, Mexico - 4869-18-0-1_MG | ecosystem: Environmental > Aquatic > Marine > Hydrothermal vents > Microbial...
AATAAAAACAATGACTTACGACCCCACCCCTATATAAACATAAGGCACGACCGGGCGTTTTTTAATAAAAATATAGCTTTCATCAAAGAGTTCCTTAACTTAATGGCATTGAGGTTTCACCTGGGGCTATTCACATTCAACCCCTTCAGGGTTGGCACGTATCCGATACCTTTTCCCCAAGTTCTTGACGTGCCCTATCCAATAGGGTAACAAGCGCTTTAGGGTATTGTGGGTATGCTTTCAGGAATCGATATCCAAAACCTCTCTATTTAAGTTCAAAGGCCATCTTTCTTGCCTTGATGCGTATGGGGTTGAGCTATCACGCAACGAAGTCTCGTTATCTTCTACCTTAACAGCAAATGGATGAATTCAAATATCCAAAAAAAACCAACTAAAATCAAGAAAACCAAGAAAATATATAACAGATCCAACCAAAACTCATAACATTTAACGTGACATTGGGGAACGGCTTTTTGGAATTGTTTGATTTCACGTCTGCTGACTTTAGTATCATTACAATCCAATTTCCGTAAATTATTCAAATCGTGTAGCGGCTCTAAGCTATTGATTTGAGTGCCACGGCAATTTAACTCTTCTAAATTCTTCAACTGACGCAGTGGCTCTAAGCTACTGGTTTGAGTCTTCTGGCAGTTCAATTCTTGTAATTGAACAATGTCCACCAACTCACTATTGTCAGGTTCATGCTCGATATCAATCGCCTTTTTGAAAATGGCTTGCCATTCTTCATCCAATTGAAGCCACCATTTTATATCCGCTGGTGTAACCGCTATATCGCATTGAGGGCATTCTCTTACGAATCTGTCGATTTCCTCAAAGCTCAGTTGATCGATATACCAAGACAAGCTTCGTAACTTCGTCAAGTTATAAAGCGGCTCTAAGCTAGAGATATTAGTCTCCCTGATATCCAATTCCTGCAAATCCGTCAAATGGCTCAGTGGCTCTAAGCGACTGATTTGAGTATTCCAGTCGCAATCCAACTTCTGTAAATTCGTCAACTCGCGTAGTGGCTCTAAGCTACTGATTTGATTCAGAGAGCAATACAAATTCTGTAAATTCGTCAACTCGCGCAGTGGCTCTAAGCTACTGATTTGAGTCTCAGAGCAATATAACCCCTGTAACTTCGTCAACTCGCGCAGTGGCTCTAAGCTACTGATTTGAGTCTCAGAGCAACCCAACTCCTGTAAATTCCTCAACTCGCGCAGTGGCTCTAAGCTACTGATTTGAGTCTCAGAGCAATACAACTCCTGTAAATTCGTCAACTCGCGCAGTGGCTCTAAGCGGTTGACTTGAGTGTTTCCGCAATACAAAGTTTGTAACTGGGTTAAGTGCTGAAGCGGCCCTAAGTTACTGATTTTATTATCATAGCAAACCAACTTCTGCAAATTCTTCAAGTGCTGAAGCGGTTCTAAGCTGCTGATATTGTTGAACGCACAATCTAATATCCGTAACTGAGTCAAGTTCTGAAGTGGCCCTAAACTGACGATTTTATTGTGGCTGCAAGTTAATACCTGCAAATCCGTCAAATGGCTCAGTGGCTCTAAGCGACTGATTTGACTATTACTACAAGACAATTCTTGTAAATGAACCTGTTTTGCCAACTGAGCGTCATTAGGTTCACCCTGAATCTTAAAGGTCTTTTTGAAAAACCCTTTCCATTCATAATCCAATCGGTTCCACCATTCCCTATCCGCCGCTGTGATTTTGGAATGGGATGGTTTGGCCGTCGTGTCTGCTTGAGATGTCGTGAAACTCGCCGTCTCTATCACACCCAAAGCCAAAGCCCACGACTCCACTGCCCAGTGTGCTTCTTCGGGGGCCATGCCAAGGTTGTTATATAACCGCTGAGCCAACTTTGATAATACAGCGTCTTTGGGTGTGTCCTCTGAAACGGCCAGCAATTCGGCCATCACGTTTTCTTTTAGCGCACTGATTAACAGATTAATCTCACGCGGATGCTCTGGACACAACTCACGCAATCGGGATTCACACTGGTTAGGATCATAGCAAACCGCGTGGCCCTGTTGCGTGATGAGTGCATGCAATTGTTGTCGAGGGATGTTATTCATTTCTCCGGTTTTGCTTTGTGTTGTGAATTGGATGCCTTCGGGGCTGAAGCCCCAATTAATGATTAATGATTAATAATTAATTGATGATCATGTTTTTAGTCTGACAATGCACAAGGATTGTATATAATAAGGGATTAGAATCTCCCAAGAACTCGAATCTCCCAAGCAATAAAATTAATATCCCAAGCAATATATCCCAAGCAATAAATATATCCCAAGCAATAAAATCCTTTATTATAACGAATCCTTGTAGATTAGAAGTCCTGTAGTTAACGAATCCTTGTATATTATAGGTATTGTGGTTTCTGTTGATGACACGGGCGATAGAACAGATGTTGATAGCGTGAGTTATTATAACTGGCTAAACTGTTGGGTTTGTCAGGTTTGGCGACAACCGGGGAAGTTTGAACAGTAACCGGGTTTTTGGCCGTCCTATTTGGCAAAGTGGAGGAAGTGGCCTTTTTCTTTAACGGAGAAAGCGGGATGTTATTCAAACTAAGCCACTCGTTGTCGGGCGTCCATTCGCCTTTAAAGTACCCATGCCCTCGTCCACCGCCGGCACCTAACGCGAGGCGGCCTTCAACCAGATCATTTAATGCTAGTTCCAAAGCTTTCCATACCTTCTTGTCTTTTTCTTCGTCTTCTTTTAACTCCTTCCATGTCTGGTTGTTATTGGAGGGTAAGACGATTGCAATGTTGACAAAAAAGGGTTGTTGGCTTGTTACGACTTCTTCAGAGAAGAGTACGCCTTCGTGCACGCCGCCGGTAAATCGGTCTACGCCAACTAAAGTTTGGACTCCTGCCACCAGACTGTGATGGCAAAAATCAAGGAGTGATATCCCCTAATCCGTTGTACTAAGGGGGTGGTATGAAAACTTCCGCCTTCCTGCACTCGTGTTAGGCTAAAGAAATTTTGATAAGAGTACAACGGATTGTCGAAATAAATTGTCATGGCTAAGTTTATTTAGCCACCCCCGAATATGAAAATCCGTTTCGGAACGCGTATCCGTTGTACTAGATGCTATGGGTATTTTCACAGTAAACGAATTAATTCGTGGTACTATTCGCTTTTTTTTAATTCGACGGTGACTCGCCCTAAGCCACGACTACGTGATGTGCCGACTGCGCGAATAAGCGGTAAGCATTTTTCCAATTGTTGGTGCCAATTGTCAGTTAATTGAGAAGAGTGTAATTCGTACAAGGTTGCGGTTAATGTTAATGGAATAGTGACTTGCATGCCTCGCAACGATTTGTCTTTGGCACTGCCTGTCTCGTGTTCAATGGCGGTGGCATAAATTTGATGGTAAAAACCTTGGCATAGTTGTTTTCCTTTTTGTTTCTTCAGTGCTATTGATGAAGTGAGTAACGAGAGTAAGTATTTTTTCAGTTCCTCATCTAACACGGCATCAGATACGCCTAATGCGCCGGCTTCGGTTTCTAAGCGGATTTCGTCTTCTCCCGGTTCTATCGCATTACTGCCAAACCAACAGAGTGTACTGTCTTTTGGGATCTGTTGCCATTGTTCGGCTCGATAGACGGCATCTCGCAATAATCCTTTGACGGTGCGCCCGGGCAAATTGGGCAAGCCATACGCATCTCGGTGTACCAATTCATCCAATAATGCACCCCCACCGCGCCCAGTGCCGGCTCGCCAATAGCTGTGAATCTTAAATTTAATCTGGTACATAATCACTTCCCTTGCGGATGCTGAGTAAAGCCAGCGCGTCGCCTATTGGTGTGCGAATATATCTGTTCTCACCGAGTTTTATCTCAGAACCGACGAGCTTTACAGAATCAGTCGGTTGCTTGTCTAATTGAAGCTGTTCCAGTATTTCTTTCAAGTCATCGAGCAATTTCGTTTGCCCTCTTTTTTTCTGGTTGTCATACCAGCGTTGCATAGCCGATTCGGCTTGTTCTTGACTTGTTTCTAATAGAGTTAGAAAGTCGCGGAAAGTTCCATGACTGACTCTTGGCAAAAACTTCAACAATTCCTTCAAACCGTCTAACTGAACCAACTCGTCCGACTTAACGGTGGGTTCCACGTTACCCACTTTATAAGGCTGCATGGTGAGTTGAATCCCATTGTTGTTCTGGAGTTCACGTCTGAATTCACGTTCAAGGACAGTTTCGTACTTATCAATAATACTGGTGGTAATGCGGTGAAATGCCAAACAAGAGGGTACTCGCTCTTTTGGCTTAACATGTTCTTTGGCAAAGTTTTTAGCATATTTGCACAAAGATTCGGCCAAATGATAACCCTGATAAAACGGTTGACTGGCTTTGATGTAGGCGATACCAGCACCGGCTGTGATTTGTTCAGGCAAAACGGGTTTTAAGTCATGAAAGTTGTTCTTGAGTTTAGTTAATTCTTTTTGGCTATGCTCTTCAAACGTTTCCAAAAACACGTTGGTAAAGTCCAAGGCTAAGTCACCGCGCACAATAAAAGTGAAATCGTCACCGCCTAGCACTAATGGGCGGGCGGGCATAATTTCAAATTGCTGCTGTGCGACTTTGGTAACAACTTTTTTGATTGCCTCTTTTGCAGAATAAACCGTTGTATCTTCAATTGCTTGAGAATACTTTATTAATAGCTTAGCATAGTGCTTGACAGTGGTTTTTTTATCCGGTTTGTCCAGCAATTGTTCTTGGATTGCTTTTAACAATTGCCCCAAATTATTGCCGTCGGCATGAACAATGCCAAGAAAACGGTTATCCGGGAGCAATGGAAACGTTTTATCATCAGGCTCTTCTTGGTCTTTATCATCTAAATTGATGGGCCAAAAGATAGGCCTATCCTCAAACTTCAGTTTGTCAATGAGGGCCGTGCCCTTACGAAAGTCTTCATGACGCTTAGTTTTAGTGATCGCATCTAGGCGTTCTCTGTCGCCTCCTTTAGCCCGTGAAACGGCGGCTTGTCCAGTGCGTGGACTGCGTGCGACTAACGGCCCTGCTAACGGCAACGTCGGAAAAAAAGCATTGTGATCGTGCTTAAATAGATCATGTCGTGCGCTTTCAATGGCCGTTTTTAGATTCTCGTCTGTTCCCATCCCTTGGGCAAACGTCAAGCCCGGGAAAGCCTGTTGAACACAAAATGTCCACACCGCTTGAAAGCGTTTGGCATCATCAAGGTTTGAAAAAATGGCTTGAAAGGCACCGCCGGCTTTGCGCGCAAATTTGACTTTGTCCAAATTGTTCAAAGCTAAGGTGTCCAAAATATCGTCTAAAAATCCGTGACTTATGTATTCAATTTGCTCGCTCGCGCCAATCATATCCTTTAATTTGCTGCTATCGAGGATATAGGTTTGGATAGACTTGGCTTCAAAATTATATACGGTATGCATCTTTTTTTTCAGTGATCAGTTATCAGTTATCAGTTATCAGTTATCAGTTATCAGTTATCAGTTATCAGTGTTCAGTTATCAGTTATCAGTGTTTTGTGATCAGTTATCAGTGTTCTGTGAACAGTCGTCCAAATTTGAATTTGGAGTCCAACGTACGTCTTAGGGCACTGTTCCCATTTTGGGGAAATTATTTTTTCTTCGAGCCTTATTTCTACTTTCTCATATTTAAAGTAATTCATTGATTTCAAAAGAATGGCCCCAAGAGGCCCTCTATATAAATCAATTGCTTAGGTGTAATGTGACAAAGTAGAATTATTTATGTCATTCGATGATCAAGTTTGGAACGAACGCCATGAACTGTTCCTCAGCGCTCAAAGTTCAAGTACGTATCAAGGCACTACGCTCGCTCGGTGGGGGGTTAGTCTGCTTTAGCAGACTTGAGCTATTAGCTTGGGGATTTATCCCCAAGCACTAATCATCAAAAACTTGAGCATTGAGTGTCAGTAATAAAAATGTCCTCGGCTGCTTGGTGAGGCGCGTAGCATAAACTAGTCAATACCGTTTGTTGAGTACGTTTTTGTCGCATGGAAATTGGGTGATGCAACTCAGTGATCAGTTATCAGTTATCAGCTATCAGTTATCAGTCGTCCAAACTTGAATTTGGAGTCCAATGTACGTATCATGGCACTGTACCCATTTTGGGGAAATTAATTTTTCTTCGAGCCTAAAGCGACTACTACAAACTAGAGATTAAGTCGCTAAAGTGACTACTAGGACTTACGCATTGACAGATGAAAATTTTTATGCTCCCTTTTAAATACAAGGCATTACAAATTTGGGACGAGTCTTTTTTAGTCAATTTTGACAGATTTAGTCGTTGGTAAAATTGTTATAACCCGATGATATTTATCATGAAAACAAAAATTTTCGTTTGTCAAGGAGTAAGTCCTAACTACTACAAACTATATAGATGTTCAGAAAAATAATTAATTTCAAAAAAACCAATAGTGAATAAATAGACGTCCAAGATAAATCTTGGACTCCGGAGGTAAATAGACATCCAAGATAAATCTTGGACTCCGGAGGTAAATAGACATCCAAGATAAATCTTGGACTCCGGATGAAATAGATGTCATCGATAAATCTTGGACTCTGGATGAAATAGATGTCATCGATAAATCTTGGACTCCGGATGAATTAGACGTCCAAGCTTCCTTCGCCAGTCATAAAATATTACACCCATTTCCGTGGTATTGGGGTGGCTTCGTTTGGGACTGGCATTGCCTATTTAGAAAAACCACCAACCAAAATATATCCTAGTTTGGAAGCAATGCGCCAAGATGCAGGTGAAGTTGAAGGATTTCTCGGTTATGGGCATTTGTCAAATAATTGGTACTACTTTCTCTGGGAGGCTGATTAATGGAATTAAATAAAAACTTCCTCAGACCAAATCGTCTTGAATATTTGATAGCAGTGGCATCAGTATTACCCTCAGCGAATAAGTGCCAACGCGCATTGTATCTTTTGTCGGGTGGTGATTTTATTACAAGCTATTTGTTATCTAATGGTGCCAATGAAATCATTATGGTCGATCGTCTTCCCTTTCATGGTATAACATTAAATGATAGCGATTATACTAGGTATAAAAACGAATACTATTACAAAAAATATGAGCTTAACTTTTCTGTTGAGCCCGATCTGCTTCCAGAAATCGGCTGTCTGCAATATTTGCTATGGGAACTTGAAGCGATGGGAATCAGTGATACTAATCAGGTAATACACACACTTATTGAAGGTTCAGATTCTCGTTCCTACACCTTAAAATATCAATTACCTGGCGATGCAGAAAAATATTTGGTTTACTACCAAATCGAAGATGCTTGCCATTTAAAATATTACCCAGAAGGATTGCTACAAGAGATATCTAAAGGTATTGATTGCCTGATCCGTAAAGCGGCTGTGAACCTTAAAATATCCAGCGAAGTCTTGGCATTCATGACATCGTCTATGGATAAGCAGGGTTTGATGTTCATTGATGATGAATCCAGTACAATGCTTGATGAGATAAATACGGTATTTTGTCCAATGAACGAGACTGCAATGCTCGCAATTAGGCAATTTGAAACGTCGCATTCAATCCTGTTCGGTTACAACCCTGTCACCATATATCAAAGCATTCCTGCACGACGCGAATGGGAAGTGGAACGAAGATATCAACCAGGCAATTTTCCAAAAATTCTCATATTCCTTAATGATAATCCATCACTCGATCTTCATATAATCAAGTCTCTTCTGGAAAACAGCAGCATTAAATTTATTTTAGTCGGTGATGCAGAAGGCACAGATAGACTTGCTCAACATCACCCTGATCAGTTTTTTATAGAAACAACATACTCTCCAGAATCATTAATAAAACGCTATCTCTGCGATAGCAGAACAACTGTTTACATATTGGGTAATGATGATGAATTCAAATATTTCACGAATTTCAAACAGGTTAAATACTTCATCACATCAAGCGTGAACTACCCCTATTTTAACTATCAAGTCGAACAGATGATTCTGCTTTGTATTTTTAATGAAGAAAAAATACCCGAGTATGAACGTATTTTCAATCCCTCACTTGGCTCAAATTATTTTTGGCTACAGTTTAATATTTTTAAGCACATTAATCCAAATAATGTGGAGGCTGAAATATCAAATTTTGCACAACAAGTTATGGCTAAACTATCTTCAAAAATTGAGCTAACGTAGGGTGCGTCCTACGCACACTTTAGTTTGGCAGGAGTCGGCCAACTTTAGTTTGGCAGCAGGGCCGTTCAATGCTAAAAGAACTTAAATATTAATAAGTTATAAAATTGGGTGGCTCAAATCCGCGCCCACAGATGGGCGTTATATAAGTGTTTGATATTATTGAAATCTTATTTGACCGCTGACCGGTAAGCAACTATTGATATAAAGAGATTTTAGCATTGGACAGCCGTGAGTTTGGCAGGAGTCGGCCAAATAGTGCAGGATCCATACCACCTCAGCCAACAGCTAAAGCAGTTGTCTGAAAGCTCAAGTACCCTAAAGGGCACTGGTTCTTCAGTAGGCCCCCGCAGACTTTAGCTTTTAGCGCAGAGGAACCGCTCATGGCGGGGATGGTACGGGGATTTCTGCTCTCCCGCACTAGATATTAAGTCGCTAAAGCGACTACTACAAACTTTTAGTCGCTGAAGCGACTACTACAAACTTTTAGTCGCTGAAGCGACTACTACAAACTTTTAGTCGCTAAAGCGACTACTACAAACTTACACATTAAGTCGCTAAAGCGACTACTACAAACTTTTATTAGCTATTTACCCGTTCCAGTTTTTTTATTCGCCCAAGACTTTTTTGATGCGTCCAATTTTGGCCTTTTGCTTTTTGTTGCCGCCTTTCCATTTGCCAATGTCGGTGTAGAATTTTTTCAGCGTTCCAGCCATTTTTTGGGCTTCTTCGCCTTTATGCTGTTCCATTTTACCTATCCATTCAGTCGCCTTGGCTTCGGCGATGCTTTGGTTAGGGGCCAGGAATAAGTCCCGATACAGTTCCTTTTCTAAGTCGGACGAAAAGCCGGCCAATTTTTGGGTCATCTCGGCGGCTTTTTTGTCCGCTTCTTCTTGTTGTAGCGCCTTTTCCGCTAGTTGCCAACGTTCCGTGTCCGTCAGTCGCTTGAACAATTCTGGGTCACTGGGGCCATTGTAGTTGACATAAGGCGGTAAAACCCAGTGGCTGTTTTTTTGCTTCTGGAATTGCGGTAGTGGCATGTAAGCGAGTTTATCTACCTGCCCCGGTGTTTTTTCTGGATCCGCCATCGCTAACAGTTGCGTCATTTGTTCACTTTCGACCCATTTCACTTGAGCATCTTTTTTGGGGCCGGTTCTCTGGGCCTTTGCCCAAGCTTCTTCCATCAGGTCTACAAAGGCTTGTAGGCAAGTGTCTCTGTTTGGCACGGTGCCGTTTGGATTGGTGGAGCGCAAGTTTTGCCAACTGTCATCCTTGAGATGAAGACTGATTTGTCCGAATCCAAAGGGTTTAGCCATGCCCAAGCCATGCCGTAAGCTTGGGTTGTCTCCCCAAGTTAAGGCCCATATCAACGCGCCCAATTCCGCCGGGCGAAGGTTATGGAGGTTTAAATAGCACTTAAAAAGCGCACCTTTTGCTAAGGGGTAAAGATAGACTTTGACTTTGTTGCTGAGTGCCGGATCTGCTTTGGGAACCTCCCATCTGGAATTGGTCGGGTAACGTTTCCAACCTCGCACTTCGGCGTTGGCATCCATGTAAGTCATGTAAGCCTGTTGTCCCGTGATTTGCGGCGCGTTTTTCTGTTGCACATAGCTAGGGTAATAACTGGCCTTGGGGCCACCTAGAATAGTCGGGGGTAACTTTTTGACCTGAGGTTGATTTTCTAAAAAGGCCATATTAAAACTGATCCGACTTTTGATACTGAATTTTGTATCTTCTTCATTCATGGTACCAAAGAGCAGTTCGGGGAAGTCATAGAAATCAATCGCACGGTGGTCTGAATTAGTATGGTTGATGGTTTCGCCTACCGAATGTTTGTAAGGTAAGCGATACATCATCGCCAAGCCGAGAGAGTCTACTTTGTTGCCCTTTTCTAGGTAGAAGACGGGTATTGATTCGCCTTTGCGGAGCTTGTCATACCAGTATTTCCACTCGTCAGAATCGGCATGAATGCGTTGGAAGGCACGGACAACTTCTTCGTCCACTTCTTTTGGGGTGGAAGTGGGGTTGTAGAAGATGAATTCTAGGTGTTTGCGGCCTTTTTCGCCGGTATTGTCAGCCGGTTGGCCGGTAAATACTAATCGTCCTTC
>Ga0190283_1001500_pt1 | contig 10284 bp, 6 predicted proteins | sample 48691801_MG_FD_161669 | JGI IMG/M metagenome (GOLD analysis project Ga0190283, IMG submission 161669) | Hydrothermal vent microbial mat bacterial communities from Southern Trench, Guaymas Basin, Mexico - 4869-18-0-1_MG | ecosystem: Environmental > Aquatic > Marine > Hydrothermal vents > Microbial...
AGTGGGCGAGCGGCCCACCGTGCTCATCTTCCTCACCGATGGCCTGCCCACCGAGGGCGTGACCGAGATCGAGCAGATTCTGGCTAACGTGGAATCGAGTGCGCCCGACAACGTGCGGCTCTTCCCCTTCGGCGTCGGCGACGACGTCAACACCATCTTGCTGGACACGCTGGCCGGGCAGCAGCGCGGGGTCACTGGCTACGTCCGCCCTCACGAGCGGATTGACGAGGAGGTCTCCGGCTTCTACGCCAAGATCAAGACCCCCGTCCTGGCCGATATTGAGCTGGACTTCGGCGACATGCTAATCGAAGATACCTACCCCTATCCGCTGCCCGACCTGTTCGCGGGCACTCAGCTCATCTTGACCGGCCGCTACCGGGATGGCGGCCCGTCTCTCATCACACTCACGGGCGAGGTGGACGGCGAGCAGCGGAAGTTCGTCTACGAAGGGTACTTACGGGCTGCTGGCGGCGACGACTTCATCCCCCGCCTATGGGCCACGCGCAAGATCGGCCACCTGCTGACCCAGATCCGGCTCCACGGCGAGCGGGAGGAGTGGGTGGACGCGGTGGTCGAGCTGAGCGTGCGCTATGGCATCATCACCCCCTACACGTCGTTCCTGATTGATGAGGAGGACATCCTGACGGAGGAGGGGCGCGAGGACGCCGCCGAGGAATATATGGCGACGCCGGCGCCGGCGGCCGTCGGCGCGCCGGCGGCCGAGAAGGCCGAGGATGAAGCCGAGATGCGCGGAGCCGAGTCGGGCGGCGGCTGGGCGATGCCGGATGAGGCCGCGCAGATGGTACGATTGGTGGGCAGCAAGACGTTCGTGCTGCAAGATGGTATCTGGACCGACACGATATTTGATCCCTCGCGGATGAGCGCCACCCAGGTCGGCTTCGGCTCCGATGGTTACTTCGATCTGCTGGCGGCCCGGCCGGAGTGGGGCGCGTACTTTGCGCTGGGCGAGCGGGTCATCTTTGTGGCCGAGGGCGCCGCTGCGCTAACTGCTTACGAGGTGGTGGCGGGGGAAGGCGAGCCGGTGCAAGCGCCGCCGACCTACACGCCTGAGCCGGAGCAGCCCGCTCAGTCGGCGACACCGACGTTTGGCGACGGCGAGATGACCCCAGAGCCGGGCAGCCCTTGCACCGGCGCGATGGTGATGAGCGTCGTCGCGCTGACCGCGGCGGTGGTGTGGCAGCGGATGCGGTGAAAGATACCTCACACGACAGGGTGACCTTGCCCCAAGCAAGGTTGCCCTGTTCGTACCCTGTATTGTTCACCAGGGCATTTGCGCCTCAACTAACCCTCATCCGCCAACTGTTCCAGGAAATCGGTAAAGCCTGCAAGATCTCGATACACTTGTTCCATCGTGGAGGGTAGTTGCTTGACCAGTACATCAATCTGTCCTGCATCAAAGTTGAACGTGTACACGTTGCGCACAACGTGTCAAAACCCCGATACCGATCAAGTTTGTCTCGTGTCTCCAGACTCAACACAGGCGGTCTGACGCCCGGTATCTCGGCAGCCATCTGACGCAGTAAATCTTGATGCCAGTGCGGCCCGGAAGGTTTGGCCTAGTGTCCCGTCAAGCGTAATCTGACAGAAACTATTTTTACGGATTTCGGGGATTCGGGTAGGAAAACAGGGGAAAATCCGCAAACCATTTCTATCACTGGAGTCTGACAAATTTGATTTTACTTTTGATAGGACGCAGATTCACGCAGATTTTCGCAGACAGGAGCATAAAAATCAGCGTTTTTCGGCGTTAGTCTGCGTCCTGGTTCCGAAAATCCTGATTTGCCAGTGTCCAGTCTATCATTTTAGCCTTGACGCGACACTAGATCAACCCCATTGCATTGCCCACTTTATCAAACACGCCCAGCACAAAGTCGAGTTGCTCGTCGGTGTGCGTGGCCATGTAGCTGGTGCGCAGCAGTTGCCGCCCCTCTGGCGTGGCCGGGGAGACAATCGGATTTACAAACACGCCGCTCTCCAGCAGCATCTTCCAGGTCAGGAAAGTGAGCATGTCGTCGCCGATGATCACGGGCACGATCGGCGTCACCGAGTTGCCGATGTCGAAACCGAGTTCCTGTAACCCCTGCCGCATTCTGTCACCGTTTGCGTTGACCCGTTCGATCCGCTCCGGCTCGTCGCGCATCACGTCCAGGGCAGCCAACACGGCGGCGCAGTTGGCCGCCGGGATACTCGCGCTAAAGATGAGTGCGCGGGCGTGGTGTTGGATGTAGTGGATCACCTCTTCGTCTCCGGCGATGACCCCACCCAGTGAGGCAAACGACTTGCTAAAGGTAGCCATAATCAGGTCAACCTGGTCGGTCAGCCCAAAGTGCGCCGCGGTGCCTCGTCCGCTGCCCAGGACGCCGACGGCGTGCGCGTCGTCCACCATCAGGCGTGCGCCGTATTTGGCACAGAGGGAGGTAATCTCTGGCAGGGGAGCGATGTCCCCTTCCATACTGAACAATCCATCCACGACGACCAGCTTGCCCTTGTCCGGCGAGATGCGGGAGAGCGTGCGCTCCAGGCCTTCCATGTCGTTGTGGCGGAAACGCCTGGTTTCCCCCCACGAAAGCCGCGCCCCATCTACCAGGCTGGCGTGATCATCCTTGTCCATGATCACGACGTCGCCCCGGCCCACCACCGCGCTGATCGTGCCCAGGTTGGTCTGCATGCCGGTGGAAAAGACGAGGGCCGCTTCTTTGCCCAACCAGGCGGCGAGCTGGCGCTCCAACTCGAGGTGCAGTTCGAGTGTGCCGTTCAAAAAGCGCGAGCCGCTACAGCTCGTGCCGTACTCGTCAACGGCCCGTTTGGCGGCAGTTTTGACCTGGGGGTGCACTGAAAGCCCCAGGTAGTTGTTGGAGCCGCACATGACCACGCACTTGCCTTTATAGAGGGCCGTGGTTCCCTCGTTGCTCTCGAGGGGGATGAAGTAAGGGTAGAGTCCGGCAGCCTGGGCTTCTTTGGCAGCCGTAAATTGACCGGTTTTTTCAAAAATATCCATATGAACAGCTCCTTTCGAGTGCGCAAGAGTGTACACCGGCTAAAGAGCCAATGTCACAGCGAGATCCCCTTCCCAAACGGATCCGCCCACGCTCCCAGCGCCGCTGCCAGTTCGGGATGCTCTCGGGCCGCTTGTTCGAGCGGAATGCCCTGCATCGTGGCGTCTATCGCCTGGCGGAACGCCTTGCCGCCCGCCACAGGGCCATCTGGGTGAGCGTGGATACCGCCGCCGGAGCCAATGACGATGTCGTTCCCCAAATCCTTCATCACCTGGGGCACCATCGAAGGTGTAATGCCGCCGGAGGCCATCGGGAAGGTTGGCTTGATGTCGTAGAACGGGAACGCGAGATTGCGGGCTACGTTGACGAACTTGTCCTTGAGCACCGGCGCTTTGCCGTAGGGCGCAGGGAAGACGACGACGTCGGCGCCGGCCAGGCGGGGCAATTTGCCCAGGATGAGATGCGAACTGACGCCGTGGTAGGGCGACATGTAGTACGCGCCCGCCACGTCCATGTGGGCCAGGATGGGCACGTTGATGTCCGGGTCCTCCGCCAGCGCGCGCAGCACCGGGAAGCCGACCGCCAGATAGTTGACCATGATGGCGTTGCAGCCCAGTTCAACCGCCCGGCGTCCGTTCTCGAACACCTGTGGAATCTCGTCGCTGACGTTGACGGTGTAGAGCGTGTGCTCCCCGGTTTCCTCGTACACCTGTCGCTCCGCCTCCATATAGAGCTTGACCCGCGCTTTGATCTTGTTGAAGGAGGCGTTGGCGATCAACTCGTCGTCTTTGATGATGTCACAGCCGCCCAGCGCCGCCTTGTGGAACAGCTCCACCCCCACCTCCGGCGTGTAGCCGGTGCAGGGCTTGATCATATTGTTGAGCAGCGGGCGGTCGGGCACGCCCAGCGCCTCCCGCACACCGGCGATGCCGAACTTCGGCCCCTGGAACCCGGCGACGAACTTGCTGGGGAAGCGCATGTCGAGCACCTTGATCCGCCCGCCCATCGAGATGTTGCCCACCACCGTCGTCAGCAGCATCGGGATCTGCGAGCCGACGTTGACCTGGGGGAAGGCGATCTGGATGATATAGTTGCGCGTCTCCAGCTTCGGCGGGACGGTGAATTCCAGGTCGGGTATCTCGTAGACGCCGATGACCTTGGCCACGTGCCGGGCGCGCACCTCCGGGGTCTCCCCCGGCACCGGAACCCAGGTGCCGGTGGATTGCTCGACCGCCAGCGCCGGGGCCAGCCGGGGGATGGGCACGCTGGCCGGAAACGAGGCTAAATACGTGGCGATGAGGTACTCGTCATAGTTCACTCCATCGGGCAGCGCGACTGGTAATGATTCGATCTCTGATTTTTGCATGGCTTGACCTCCTATTGGGATACAATCTGGCTGCTAAATGGTACGGGCGTGTTTCAGTTCAGTTGTAGAGCGGATTGGCAATCCGCCGATTAGCCGGAATATCATTCCGGCCTACAACATCCGCCAACCCGTTTGGAACACACCCAAATGGTACACTGCGTAAAACCACGCCTCTATCTTTGCGTGAATCTCTTCACATTTTACAGGTACCTGCCAATTGGCACAACTAGAGGAAATGCCTCTCTCCATCACCTATGATTGTAGACCTCTTGAACTTCCTGCGGTGTAAGCGCCCAGCCGAACAGCCAGGCTCCTACTGTCAAGAGCCCCCTCTTCTTCGATTAAGGTTGGGGAACTAGCGTAAACTTTTCCCAGTCCATGATCTCAATAGCCTGTGCATTAAGCACCCAAAGCCACTCTGGTGTTTGTTGATCGTCAAGGGCAGTGACATACCTGTCATGACAAGTCCTAATAGCAACCTCGCCTCCATCCAGGTTGACCAGGGTAAACTCTTCACATCCGCCTCGGTCTTTAGCCTCGGTACTAAGCACCATCTCATCCGTAGCAGTGACATACTTGTTGTCGTGACAAGTCCTAAAAGCAACTTTGCCGTTACTCAGATGAAGTAGGGTAAACCTCTCACAAGCGTTTAGATCTGCTTCTGGCTTAGTTTCTGATTTGAGCACCCAACTGCCCCAATTCGGATCGTCAACAACGGTGACAAATGTGTCGTGACGAGTTCTGATGGCCACCGTTTCAGTTGTGACTACTGAGGGGGTTGGTGTCGGCGTTGATGTTGGCCCACTCGGAGCTAAAAGGAGATGATACCCTTTGCGCAAAAGTGGATTCGCTGTTGTCGCTTGCCACAAAATGGGGACCTGGCCATCTCGTTCAGCCAAATAGCGTCCCCACCCCAAGGTTTGCAAAGATAAATTCCATGATCCTTTCAATTGGTTCCATGTCACCGCAACAGGATCACAACTCGAACTTTCTGGGAACGCCAGGCTTTCGACATTGTTCAAAGGGGAAAAATACCCATGGTTGATGAGCCAATCCCACATCTCGACTGCGTCTTGAGGACGGAGAGACGCAATCATGGCTGAATAATGGGGGATGACAACCGGCGTTCCTGATAATGCTGACCCATCGTTTGGGGGTGCAAAACGTCCTCCCACGCCAAAAGCTTGATAAACGCCCTCGTTAGCCGCCATCGCTGCGTATGGTACTTCGGCGGCAGACAATCCGAACAAACCAAGTTGGCTAAAACAAGATTTGGAATCACGGGTTGGGTAATAGGACACTTGGTCGTCGGCTGTTTCTAACCGGTACGATGTCCAATCCGTCCCCCAATAATCTTGCCCGGACGGTGGTAATACAAATAACCATGCCAGTTCGTCAATGTGGCCTGACCCATTTGCTGTAGGCGGCGAAGGGTAGGCAATAGGTGCAACTTGACCGGTTACTCCGGCGTAAGCCAATTCAACGAGCCAACTTTCCCCGCCAAAAACATCCCAGGCATAGGGGATCCGGTCGCCCGTGTACGTGTATCCGTGAGAAATGCCGCCTGGCGCAAGCAAATCATTCCAGTCAATTGCCTGGAGCATTTGCTCTGTGCCCGATGTGTCTACCCCCAAACCGCTTTGCGCGGCGAGCAAACCAATGGCAGCGACCACAGTGTCTATAGAAGACCATTCTGTGCCGTACGCGATGGTGATTGTATCCGTAGGTGAAATCTTGACCCAATGGGGCCATAAACCATGATGGCGGGGCATACCATCAATGAGCAGCGTGTCGCTGATTTTGTTTACAATCTGGATGGCATCGGTGCGTGTGACAATACCAAGCTGTTCGGCAACAGCGGTCGCAGCCGCCAGGCTGCCTGTGGCCTGGATGGCATCGAATTCACCGCTGACATCTTTGGCTTTGTCGCGGACCAATCCCGTAGCCGGATTCCAGTTGTTCAAGAGCATGCCATAGCTCCACACAAACGCAGCCGTTGCTGTATCTGTGATCTGTGTTGTGGCCGTAAAAGAGACACTTTCGAGAACGACATAATCACCGGCGGATGCATAATCTAGAACCCAAAGGAATTCATTGATGTTCCCCAGAGCTGGCAAATCAGAACTTACGACTTGTCGTCCGCCATTCAGGACGATTTCCTTTTTCCAATGCAACTCGCCCCTATCTTTGAGTTCTAACCTGAAGGTTCTGCCCGGCGTTCCATCTGCAATGACGGCCGTGATGCCTGTGATCTGGCTTTGGTACGCTGGCAAGATCTGCGGAGGCAAAATCGCTGAAAAATTGATCGGCAAGCCTTCACCTATCCGATGATTCAAGCTCATCCATACCCCACCCCAGGAATTCCCGGAGGAGATTGTCGTCGTTACTTGTCCATTTCCCCAATCCAAGGGGCTAGCATTTACCGCCCCACGATCACCCGCCAGGCGATTGAAATAAAAGATGGATTCTCCCTGATAAGGTTGTGGCCTGAAATCATCCAGCAGGATACTGATCGAACGAGTCGCAATCGGTGTAGGGGTGCAAGTGGACGGCAAGAGTGTGGCAGCGGGAGTGGGAGTGGAGGTGGGCAGCAAGAGTGTGACAGTGGGAGAGGGCGTAGAAGTGAAGGTGAGCGGCAAGAGTGTGGGAGTGGAGGGAGGCGACCACGGCCACTGACCTATCACCAACCGCACCACCAGCATCAGCAGACCACCTGCAACAGTGACAGCGGTCAGCCTGCCTCTGTATCTGGCGATCCAAATCAGTAATGGCGGGCGAACTGGCCTCCCGCAATTTGGATAGGGGCAGTAATTGGCGTCATCGGGTATTTGTCGGCCACAGTGAGGACAGGTCTTCATACGTGGAATCCCCTGCAAGCTCTCAAACGACCTTGCCACACCTGGGGCAACAAGCTGCGCTCCCAGGTACTTTTCGGTAGCCACAATGCGTGCAAACTACAGGCTGTAGTGGGCTTTCACATCCCTGGCAGTAGAGCAAACCGGGAGCGTTCAGTGCGCCACAATTGGGACAAGTGACGGCGGCAAGAGGCGGTGGGACAGGCGGGGGAGCAACCGGCTGAGGAGAGCGCAGGGGAACCCGCGCACCTTTGCGTTTAGCGCCACAGCGGGGACAGGTGCGTAGATGGTTGGAGTAGTAATGCCCGTTGCGGCACGTCACCAGCGTCTTCTCCGCCTCAGTGATGGCGCGTTCCCATTCTCCAGGAGGGGGGCGTCGCCTGGGGTCGTGGTGTCCATCCACGAAGCAACGCCGTACCAGGTCGGCTACCCGGGGATGCAGCATGTCCAGCGAGAGAGTCCGGGGTGGGGCGACCGGGCACGGTGGAGATTTGACATAGGGGAAGCAACCCTGGCGGATGCGCTCTTCAATCGGCGGCGGGTCGCCACCCCCTAACCACCGCGCCCGGAAGGGATGGCTGCCTTCCATAAGCAACTGGAATATGAGCACCCCCAGGCCAAAACAATCGTGTTCGGGTAACTGCTGTGTTCCCTGAAGGTATCTTCCCTGCAACTCCGGCGGCGTATACTCTGGCTTGCCGACTGGGCAAGGATAGATGACCAACCGGGCCCCGCTTTGTTCCTGCACCTGAAACGAGTCGGTATCAATCATCGTCACCAGCGCTGAGGGGGTGACCATGACATTGCTCTCGTTTAGATCGCCCACCAGGTAACCGCGCCTGTGGAGCGCGCCCAACGCGGCGGCCAGATTGTGGGCCGTGCGGTGCAGGTATTTCCAGTTGAAGCCGGGGAGCGTCTGTGCCCGGCAGCGCGGGTTGAAGACATCCAGCAATGACACGGCATTCTGGATGTAGGGCATCAGGTAGCCTACAAACTGCCCCCGGTCGTTGTAGAGCAGGTCTAGCGGCCAGGCGATGGAGGCGTGGCCCAATGCGCGAGTGGGATTGTCGGGCGGGTTAGCCAACAGCCATGCCAGTTTCTGATCGTAGCCGGGGAGAGGCGAGGGGTTGTAGATTTTGGCCAACAGGTCCGGTCGCCCTACCACCTCGTAGACAATAGCCTCCCCGCCCCCACCAATTTCGCGGCCAAGCCCGACCCGCTTTCGTCTCGAGTCGTAAACGACCATTGAGGGGTAGCCTCCCTATCCTCCCGCAGGTTCTAAATCTACAGGAATCTCTGATCGAACCGCCAGCACCAGTGTCTTATCGTCGTCAGTACGAGCACATATCCGGTCGGAGGCCAGAAAGCCCATCAATTGTTCCTGGGCCCCTGCTTCATCCTCGATTCGAGCGGCAAAAGCCAGGAGTGGCTGGAAGAACGGGTGATGGGGTTCGTTCCTGCTGACGTTCATCGCCAGGCGGATCAGCCCGTCGGTCATCACCGCCAACGCCTGAATCGGTCGAAGGTAGACCTGGACTTGGACTTGTTGGAGCGGTTCGTCCATCGTCAAAAAAAAGGTTTCGTTAGCGTACTCCCCGTGTTGGGGTTGCGTGACGGCGAACAGTTCCCCGTCTTCCCCCCTGGCGACCGCTACCCCATCGCCAATTTGCCCGACGGCCAGCCATTCATCGGACACAACAGCGCAGGTCAACGTGGTGGCGAACGCTCGCGACGGGACATTCTCCGCTTCGGCAAGTTCAGCAACGGCCTGGCGCGCCTGACGAAACACCTCCGTCAGCAGCGCCTGCCACCCGGCTTCGTCCTGGGGCTGCCCCTCTGCCAGCGCCGCCTCTATCGAGGCAATCGTCTCCGCAACGGCACACTGCGCACCCTCATCCGACCGGTCAGCCGACCCGGCCCCGTCAGCCACAGCAATAAGAGCCGCCCCACCTGGCAAGACGCGGTATCTGTGCGCGTCCTGGCAGGGGAGGTGATTCTTTTGGTGAGACGTGCCCTGTACCGACACACCGATCACGCGCCACATCGGTTCCATTTCCACTCCAGTACAACGCACTAATGCGCCGTATCCACCTGCGCCCAACCAACGGCTGGGAGGGGAGCCTGCCCGCCTGGCTTGGAGCGGGCGACGGCTGACAGACTCTTGGAGAGCCATTGGAACAATTCCCCAAAGGTCAGGCCCTTTAACTTGAGCGGTTGCCTTTCATCGGAGAACTGGGCCAGTGTTTGCATATTCGCACCTTCCACGCCAACGCCGAAGAAAATCACTCCTTTGCGGGCTTCTTCTTCCTTGACCTGCTGGGCGGCCGATTGCCACTCGTCGGTTGGCTGACCGTCAGTGATCAGGAACATCCAGGGTCGGAAGTAATCCAGGTCGCTCTGCTTATAGATGTCTTTCCGCTCCTGCAGCAGCCTCAGCCCCCGGCGGGTGGCTTCGCCCATCGGCGTCCCTCCACCAGCGGACAGCGTAGGCGGCTGAAAACTGTCCGCGGTGACAAAGGCCTGTTGCGCGTCAAAACCAATCGCCTGTCCCATACCACCTTGGACGTCAATCGCCTGTACGCTTCCCCCAAAGGTGACGATGGCGATCTCAACGCGCAAAGAAGCCAGCCGGTCTGCTTTCATCGTGTTGTTAAAAGCCACCAGTCCCTCGTTGAGTTCATGGATGGGTGCGCCCTGCATTGACCCCGAGGTGTCGAGGAGCAATACGACCGGACAACGGGGTTCGGGATTGTCCGCAAACTCAGCCTGATCGAGTAGTGTCTCTGCCATTGCAATCTCCTTTCTTGAGTTGGTTCAGTTGATATAAACGCACGATGCTATTTGGCTAAAGATGCTCTCCGTGCTTTTGGCGAGATCTTTTACCCCCGGAACCGCACCTCATTCACCTCCCGGTACAGACCGCGCAGGGAACTGTAGACGCGCCGATAGGCCCGGTAGAGCACGTCATAGGCCTCGGCATTGTCCGCCTGTGGCTCGAACTCGCGCTCCACACGCACGACCTTTTTGAGCGCCTCAAAGTCCGGGT
>Ga0190283_1001501_pt1 | contig 10280 bp, 10 predicted proteins | sample 48691801_MG_FD_161669 | JGI IMG/M metagenome (GOLD analysis project Ga0190283, IMG submission 161669) | Hydrothermal vent microbial mat bacterial communities from Southern Trench, Guaymas Basin, Mexico - 4869-18-0-1_MG | ecosystem: Environmental > Aquatic > Marine > Hydrothermal vents >...
CTTTCCAAAGTTAATCCGGTTACTTCTACTATCTGTTCTTCTGTCAAAGTTCCCAGAGACAGCAGATTACGAGCAGATATTTCCGCTGCTTCTTTCAAACCTTCTTCTTTGCCCTTTTTCAAACCCTTTTTCAAACCGGTTTGTTGTATCGAACAGGGACTAACAGTGCGACTACTTCACTATTCTGAGTCACAATAACCGAATACCCATCTTCAACCAGATTCCTAATATCTGACCAATTATTATGCACCTGGTTCCAAGAATATTGTTGGTTTAGCATTTCGATATTCCGTTTTTATAAATATCAATCTTTGCCTATTTGGGAACATTTTGCATAAAGAGGTTGGTGTTAGGTGGATTTCACTACCCACCCTACACTTAACCCATCCTACACAAGCTACATTATTAAATTATATTTTAACACATCTAAGGGCAAAAATTGACGTTTGTAACTTTGGCGAATCAAAAATTTTTTGAAAAAATTTCTAAAATGTAGCACCGTTTTTGGTGGGTGTCCTTATTGTGATGGAGCAATACGTTTTTGAAAGGTGCTAAGGTAAGCACCCTACGCTTGCTAGGATTGGGTTCTTACTGGGAAAAAACCTTCGCACGAATTAAGGTTGTGAGGCAAAATTTAATAAGAATGGATTTTTGGCGGGAATTATTAAGAGGTAAAGGGTGGGATTTTTTTTTGTGTCCGTTGTATTGAACGTTAATCTCGTTCCACTCATTAGTTCACATAAAAAAAAGCCCCAAGTCAAACGACTTGAGGCTTTATTTGATTTGGGGAAGGGGGGTGAGGTTTTACCCTTTTGCCGGTCAATTATTGGTGGGCAACAAAAAAACGTTGCCCACCCTACCTGGCTTTATTCCACCTTAAAACCACTCACCCCCACCATCCATTGTTCAGGGTGCGTCAATAAATCAACGCCGACGGGGATTCGCAAGAGATAAAGTATATATTCACCTCTTGGCATATCCGCATTTATCGGTGCTTCAATTGCAACTTCTCCGCCTTGAAAAACGGGAATATTAGCTGCATCCACCGGGACAAACCCATTTAGGTTCGATAGCAAAAAGAGCGTGCCATCCGGTAAACTCCTTCCGACATATTGCACTTGCCCGGCGGGTAATGAGGGCAAAGTCACGCGCAAGGTGTCGCCATTGTGATACACCGTTTGGCTCGGAATGGGGGCAGGATAAATCTTAATCTCAGTTTCAGTAACGGGTACTTCTGGACCTTCAGGTTGCGTCATGACAACGGGTACCGCCGTTGTGATAAAGCCTTCATTATCTTCCGCCATGAAGGTGATGACATAATCGCCCCGATATTTGAAACCACTGAATGTACCTTGCCAACGACTGGCATCTTCGGGTTGTTGACGGAGATTAACCACCGGGGTGGGTATCAGGGAGAAGCCTTGTTCATTGCGTTGTTTAGCCGCGTCTGGGGTCATAATTAAAGCCCAAACTCGTTTAATACGCCCTTCGGTAATCCCAGCACGAACGACTAAGGAAACACTTTGTCCGGCGGTCACTGTCATTGCCGGGGTTTCCTGTTCTAAAGTGATTTCGCCGGATAAGGCTCCAAAACAGCCATTGAGACACAGGTTTCGCGCTAAACGACCATCATTGCTGCTATTAGCTATTCCATCACCATCATCATCTAGTTGGGGTGTTTGTAAATCAAAGGGATACCCAAAAGTGGGCAATTTACCGCTAACTGTTTGAAAAGCATCATAAAAACTTTCACCTCGACGCAAGTTGTCAAAAAAGAATTTGCTGAAGGAGAGAAAGCCAAGATTTTCGTAGTAGGCTAAATCTTCATCAGCACTGGTGACAATGAGGCGATCAGGACCAGCCAATCCACTCATGAAGCTCCCGGTATGACAGGCTTCGAGAATGACAACGATTTGGCTCCCCGTCGCATTTTGATAATCCGTGAGCATCGCATTTAAATCTTGGGCGGTCAGCACTTCATCAGAGGGAGCCGGAGCCAAGCGTAATTTTCCCGTGTCCGCGTGATCAACAAAAATAAGCACTAAAGGTTGGTCAAGTTTTCCTTTTTGTTTCGCCCACTCAAAGGCTTGCTGTACATCAGCACGAGTCAAGTCACGAGGAGATGTACCCGATGCCAGGTCAAAGGCGGTAATGGGACCATCAACGACGTTGCGATCAGTCATACCATCACCGTTAATATCCACATCCGGTTTGTAGGACAGAAAGTAGATTTCATCGTTGTCATAGCCACGATTGTGTAAAGTGCGATAGGCGTGAGTTGCCATAAATTCAATGGAAACTTCTTGGTTGTAGCCAGTGCCTTGTCCGCGTGGATGAATTAGGATAGCAGCGCGTTTGTCAGTTAAGACGTTTTGACATTCAGTATCATTTAAGTCCGTGCAGAGGGTGTTTTTTTGGCTGAAAGCCAGGTAGGTCGGGTTAGATTTTTTTGCGCAGCAAAAAAACGTAACCCGACATTTACTACCTGGCTTAATCCAATCCATCTCAATTATACAATCCATGTCGTTAAAAGTTTATGTTGTAATCCGTATCGATTATACAATCCATGTAGTTCAAGTATAAACTTTATTCCACCTTAAAACCACTCACCCCCACCATCCATTGTTCAAGATGCGACAACAAATCAACGTCGACGGGGATTCGTAAAAGATAAAGCACATATTCACCTCTTGGCATATCCGCGCTCACAGCTATTTCCATTTATCGCCTTCAGCCTAGAGCTGCCAGGTTTTAAAAACCTGGCAGGTCTTTTCGCAGAGACAAAGCTTTTCTGGGTAACTATATTAGCGATTCCATCGCCATCGTCATCTAGTTGTTACACTTGCCCGAATTGTTAGTCGTATAAACTGTCCATTTACCACTGACACTGCGGTAGGCTATGCGCCTGACTAGAGGAGTACTAATCCACAGCCCACCGCTAGCATCGCTTTCTAGGATATCAATATTGTGGTCTGGCAAGTTTGAATTGTCAGTCGTATAAACCGTCCATTCACCACTGATACTGCGGTAGGCTAGACCACCCCTTGTCCCAATCCACAGCCCACCGCTACCATCGCTTTCTAGGGCATCAATATTGTGGTCTGGCAAGTTTGAATTGTCAGTCCTATAAACCGTCTTTTCACCATTGACACTGTAGTAGGTTATCTGCTTGTGATAAGGCTGCGTCTGCGTAAACCACACCCCACCGCTACCATCGCTTTCTAGGATATCAATCCGTTTTCCCTTCCAGGACGAATAGTTATAATTAGATTGAACATCGAAATATTTAGAAAACGTCCATTCACCACTGACACTACGGTAGACTAGACCCCTCTCTAGCACCTTTTCTTCATAAGGATTCTTCTCTACCAGAATCTCCCCTGCCACAATCCACAGCCCACCGCTAGCATCGCTTTCTAATGCAAAAATCTTGTTGGCTGGCAAGCCCGAAGGGGTCGTATAAACCGTCCATTCACCACTGACACTGCGGTAGGCTAGACCATTCATTGTTCCAATCCACAGCCCACCGTTAGCATCGCTTTCTAAGGCATTAATTCTGTTGTCTGGTAAAGCCGAATTGCCACTTGTATAAACCGTCCATTTACCACTGACACTGCGGTAGGCTAGACCATCCCAAGTCCCCCTAATCCACAGCCCACCGCTACCATCGCTTTCTAGGCTTCTAATGTAGTTGTCTGGCAAGCCATCTAAACTCGTAAACACCCGCACTAATTCCCCCGTGCTGGCATCACGTTGTTCAAGTCCACCATTTGTACCTACCCACAGCGTTTTGCCATCATCCGATGGAAGCATAGCTTGAATCTTACTGCTATTCGTAAACACTTCCCAGTTAGCATTTTCTTGCGAAACTAACGGTTTCTGTATCACTGTAATCTTGAGTACGCCAACATTATTATTCGTACCAGCATGACGACCCACTTTTTTATCTAAAACGGTTACGACATCTGTACCCGCTTGAGCCGGAGCAATATAAGTGACCTGATTACCCGCGCCTTGGATTTGCCCTTTGGTGGGATTCCAAGTTATATCGCCGCTCGTGCCGGAAACGGATAAGGTGAGTGATTGCCCTGTTTCAACGATGGGCGTGGCTGGCTCAAATACCAATTCAGCCGCCATTGCCCTTGAAAGCATGAATACCCAAAACAGTATCCATAACAGACTGTTGAGCCTGTTTAAGGTAAATACTTGATTTTGCATAGATTTCTCCTATTTAGGTTTGATTAATATAAACTTTAGAACAGGATTAAACGGATGAAAAGGATAAACTGATAGGTGTTAATCTTGTCTATCCCTTGATTCGTTTAATCTTGTTCTAACGACATGGGGGCCAATACTCATATTTCAATGCCCTTTGAAAATTTTTTTGATCTGCCCTTTAGCTACGCTCAATTAATGGATTATCATTTGAAGATGATAAATCCGTTGAATTCCCTAATCCGTTGTACTCAATTTAAGGTAAATGTCTAACCTGACCTACCTGGCTCAATTTAAGGTAAATGTCGGGTTACGTTTTTTTGCTGCGCAAAAAAATCTAACCCGACCTACCTGGCTACCAGTGCGAAATAGTTAAATTAATCATTCACGGCAAACTGAGGAATGGAATAATTACCGCCATAAGCCTTAAAGAGGCTGTTAATTCCCTCATAATCAGAAGCATAAATATCGGTTCTGGCGTTGACATAAGTGAGCACCTCTTGGGTGAAACCACCGGTAGAAACCAGCCATAGCCATGTAGGGTGGGCAACGTATTTTTGTTGCCCACCAATATGATATTGATGGTTAATGGAATGCCGATGCACACAAAAAACACGTTTGCCCACCCTACCCGGCTGAAAATTCTATCATTCTGGAAATTCTGATTCAGACAGCACAGATAATTTAGCTATAGAAATTAACGATTTCCTTAATCAAAGCAGGACCCTTATAAATTAGTCCCGTATAAATTTGCACTAAACTCGCTCCTGCTTGACGTTTTTTTAGTGCATCTTTGCTATCCATCACACCACCTGCGGCAATAATCGGTATAGAGTTGCTTCCGAAAAAATTCAAAGTCCAATTCTTAGCCGTTTAAAGTATAGATAGAGTGAAAACGATACGCAGTCAGCGATACGAAGTCGCTTTACCCACCCTATTTGGCTAACTACGCCTACGGATAGATAATACCGTATTTCTTATTCTCCAACATGTTGCTAATGGGATCAGTGCCTTTATTTGATTTGGGGAAGGAGGTTTGAGGTTTTACCCTTTTGCCGGTCAATTATTGGTGGGCAACAAAAAAACGTTGCCCACCCTACCTGGCTTTTGTAGGAATATGAAGGGTGCCCACCTGCTTCATTGAAAAAAGTTAAGTTTATTCCTGCGCTGAGTATATCTGAAAAACTATAGATTCCTTTTTTTCAAAGAAGGCGACATTGCATTCCATACACCAACCAGCAAACTTGTATCATATAAAAGGATTGTAGTCACAATACCAAAATGGAGAAAAAAGACACCACCTAAACACATAAAACCGGGGATAATTGACAGATTTAAATTGTTTTTCATATTAATCTTAAATTCCTGTGCAATAGCAAACAATTGATCAAGTTGATTAAGGTGACTATCCATTAAGATAATAGAAGCAGTATCTGTGGCAATAGTCGATGCCCCACGAAGTGAAATAGAAACTTGGGATTTTTTTAAAGCAATGGAATCATTAATACCATCACCCACAAAACAAACCACTTTTCCTTCCTGTTGCAATTGGGCAATTAAATTAGCTTTACCCTCTGGCAAAGTTTCCGCAAAATAATTTTCTATTCCCAATTTTTGGGCTAACTTCCGTGTCGGTTGTTCATGATCGCCAGAGATGATATACATGGATAATCCACGTTGTTTTAACTGGGCAATAATTTGTTTAGCCTCGGGGCGAATAGTGGGATATAATTCAATAGCCCCAGCTAATTGGTCATTAAGCGCAATAAAAACCAATGAATGCCCTTGTTCCATCCCTTCTTCTTGTAAGATACTTATTTCCGGCGGAATGGGGATGCCTTCCATTTCCATAAAACGCACACTACCGACTCGAATCACATTTTCATCAACACTGACTTTAATACCGTAACCAACTTCGTATTTTGCTTGTGTTACCGAGGCGACATTCAACTTTCGTTGTTTAACTTCAGCCAAAATAGCTAAAGCAATCGGATGAGTTTGTTTATATTCGGCAGCGGCAGCATAAGTTAACAATTCATTTTCTTCAATATCACTACAACAATGGATTTTTCCCACATGAGGTTGTTCTTCGGTAAGCGTACCGGTTTTGTCAAAAACAACGGTATCGACTTGGTTCAATAATTCCAATGAACGCCCATCCTTGATGAGTATGCCGTTTTTAGAAGCAATGGTTAGAAAATTCAGCATACTCAGAGGAGCTGTTACACGCATTTGATAACCAAAACCAGCATTTAAGGTTGCCAATGCACTCATCGTACCTAAAATGGGTAAGGTGACAGCACTTACCACCAATGTTGGTAAAGCACCCTTATCAATTATTCTTTCCCCATAAGATTGCATGGAGGCTTTGAAATCAGCTGTTTTGTCCAGTATTTTACCGATTTGAGCCGCTGTTGTTTCTTTACCCGTTTTTTCTACTTGAATTTGAATTTGACCTTCAAGCACAACCGTACCCGCAAACACAGTTTTACCAATACCTTTCTCTATAGGCTGAGATTCTCCTGTTAAAATGTGTTGATCGATATTGGCAACGCCGGAATGAATGACACCATCAATGGGTATCGTTTCCCCGATATTAATCACTACAATATCATTAATTTTCAGTTGGTTAAATGGAATTTCTAATTCAACGCCATCAGAGATAATCCAAACCGAACGTGGTTGTTTGCCAAAAATATTAATGAGATGTTTGCGAGAATGATCTTCAGTTTTGTGTAGTAATTTGCGGCTGTAATAATAAAATGTGTACAACAATGCGGTGGCAAAATAGTAACCAGTTGTCATAAGACCAATAACTAAAATAGAATCAATCAAATTCGCACTGATTTTATGTTCTATTGTTACCGCCTCGTAAGCTCGATTAAATATATAACCGCTGGCATAAATTAACAACGGTATGCTAACCAGTGTCAAAGGCGAGTAAACCAAAGCTCCTATTGTTGTTAGAACCAAAGAAGTAGTAGAAACTGTCAGATAATGATTAATTTCTTGATCCGCTTGAAGTTTTTTCTCAACTTGGGGTTCATCCGGCTTGGATAGCTTTGTTGCTATTTGTTGTGGCTCCGTTTCAAATATTGCCTTTGTGTTGGAGAACTTTTGGGACTGTCGAATCCGTTTATATAGAGTCACGCCGGCTGTGCTTCCAACAAAAAATAGGATACTGGTTAATAACATAATATTAGAATTGAATCCTATAGTATGATATGAATCATCGTAGGCTGTGACTGAGCATCAGGATAGTGTTTGACTTCAATTTTTGATGTTGTGAAGTTTTCCTGAATCATAAATATAAACTCATCCACATTATGAGTCGCTAGTTCTGGAACTTCCTCAAGTCTACCGGGCCTCATATAATTTATATCATTCAAGAATATACTGACTCCATATTGAGCCAAATTAATCATTTTCCTGCAAAAAGCAAGATCGCACTCATTTTGAGGAATTTGTTTCACAGCAAGAGAACCAAGCGAAACAACCCAATCAAACCTATCTGAACCAAAATTATGACTTAGAAAGTCTCCATAGATAAAATGTGTATCACTAAATTTTCCATAAAATTCAACTGCTTCTTTGTGTAAAACGTCTAGTAGCTCAATTCCTGTGTATCTTCCAGTGAAATCTCGCTCCTGACGTAGAAATTGCATAAAATGTCCTTGTCCTGATCCAACATCAAGAACATTCCCAAAATTATTCCATATCTGGGCTGAGCAGCTTGAAGCTTCTTTATATGAATTGATTTGATCCTCCAGAGTTGCCCAACCAGCTCTTATACCATGGCCTTTTATGTAGCGATGGTAAAAATTATAAATTTTGTCGACATCAAAAGAAAATTCTTCCATAGTATTTGCATCCACTGATTTGTTTAGAAACGCCAAATCTCACTTGTCACTTCCACCCATAGCATATCTGCTAATTCTCCATTAGGCATAGGCCATGAATTGTACATAATCTCTTTAACGACGAATCCCAACCTTTTAACCATATTTATGGACATTTTGTTTGAAAGCAAAATTGCAGCTGCAATTGTCTTAATATGCAACTCCTGGAATGCATAAGTAATCATTCGCTTTAATGCCAATCTACCATATCCTTTACTACTGAGTTTATTATCTAAAATCGCTACAGCAATTTCTGCGGTTAATAAATCTTTATTCAAGCCTTTTAATGCCACATATCCAATTGGTAATTCTCCTAACTCTTGGTAAATTCCAAACATGATAGGTGGACTTTTTCGAGAGTATGGTAAAGCAAAATTTGCAACACTTTCTATGAATCCTTCCTTGTCATCATCTTCAAAGAAAGTATTCCAACCCATTGAATCTGCCAAAGTTGGTTCCTGAGCAAGTTTTATTAAATGCTCAATATGGCTATCTTCCATAAAAGTCAAAAGTATTTTTGAGCTGGTTGCCTTATGTTTTTGCTCTAATACTACCGTTTTACTCATAACATCACTCATAATTTAACTCTTTGTTCTTCTATCATTTTGAGCAAAATGACATTAAGTCACAGTATTCTGATTTGATAGCTGATATTCGCTTAGTATACTTCTAAAGATTTTAAATAATCCATTCCCACCTGATTGACTTTCTCCTTTCTACCAGTTATCCACTTTCTGCAATTAGGCGATTTACAGAAACATTGAAATTGTTTAAATAAAACATCTTCAGTAGATGCGTAGTCCATAGCCAATGCCTCACCAGCCCTAATATCCTGAATAGCCCAAATCTCAAATTTCTGCATATCAACAAAAATATTTGGATTACAGGAATGAAACAACAGGCCTGAAAAATAAATATCATGTAAATGAGTAGTTGAGGTAATTTGTAAGGTATGTTGTATTACATGAGGCACAATATGACCAGTAAATCGGGCCACGAGTTGACCTCTTCTATACGCTGTTTTTACAAAAACACCAGAACCTTTATTTTCTTTGCCGTGCTTGACCACAAACTCACTATGTGTGGGGTAATTGCTGTTTAGGTCTAAATCAAATGGGTATATTAACATTGCTTTCTTTACAATTTAATGTCATTTTGTGAAAACTCAGTATCCTGTAGTGAACTCATCCGAGTATCCTGATGCTTAATTAGAAATTAAAGGGGGCGGATTATTTTGCCAATATCAAACATATTATCATACTGGTAATTTTCAGTTATGTCCACATTGGATAATGTGCAATGTTAAACCGTCAATGTGTATTCGTGGGCAGCCATGTAGGGTGGGCAACGTATTTTTGTTGCCCACCAATATGATATTGATGGTTAATGGAATGCCGATGCACACAAAAAACACGTTTGCCCACCCTACCCGGCTGATTCAGACAGCACCGATAATTTAGCTATAGAAATTAACGATTTCCTTAATCAAAGCAGGACCCTTATAAATTAGTCCCGTATAAATTTGCACTAAACTCGCTCCTGCTTGACGTTTTTTTAGTGCATCTTTGCTATCCATCACACCACCTGCGGCAATAATCGGTATTTTGCCCTGAAGTTTTGTACTCAATTGTTGTACGATTTCAGTGCTACGTATTGATAAGGGAGCACCGCTCAAGCCGCCCTTTTCATTGGCGTGGGGTAAATTTTCTAGTCCTTTCCTTGAGATTGTCGTGTTAGTTGCAATCACGCCATCTATATTATATTCCAACAGTTTATCAGCAATAACCGTTAACTCTTTTTCATCTAAATCCGGTGCAATTTTGATGACGAGCGGCACATATTTATTATGTTGATTTGCCAATTGTTGTTGAGCTTTTTTTAGAGCATTCAATAGGCAATCTAATTCTTCCCCTTGTTGTAATTGGCGCAGCCCTGGCGTATTGGGTGATGAAATATTCACCACCACATAATCGGCATAAGCATAGACTTTGTGCAAACCTATCAAATAATCTTCCAGGGCATTTTCTAAAGGCGTATCTAAATTTTTACCGATATTAATACCCAGTATGCCGCTAAAACGCGCTTTTTGAACATTTTCCAGTAATTTATCAACGCCCTGGTTATTAAAGCCCATACGATTAATTAATGCCTGGGCAGTGGGTAAAC
>Ga0190283_1001502_pt1 | contig 10279 bp, 11 predicted proteins | sample 48691801_MG_FD_161669 | JGI IMG/M metagenome (GOLD analysis project Ga0190283, IMG submission 161669) | Hydrothermal vent microbial mat bacterial communities from Southern Trench, Guaymas Basin, Mexico - 4869-18-0-1_MG | ecosystem: Environmental > Aquatic > Marine > Hydrothermal vents >...
GTGTGGCCGATGGAGACACGCGCCATCATGCCCAGGGTCAGGCCGCCGATGACGCCCGCTGTGAAAGCGTGTATCGCCAGCATCGGAGAAATCAGGCCTGCAGCGGCTGCAGCCTTGAGGGCAAAACCGATGACCATCCAGGCGTATGCAAATTGCAGCACCCATATTAACGGTATCGATAGCATTTTATTTGTCCACCAGCCAGCCAGGCGGATGCCGTGCAAAAGCATCAATGCAACGGACAGAGTTACAGCCCAGACAGTATTTGCAGCAACGCCATCGATGACGATCAGTAAGAGCATAAGCGCAATCAGGGAATATTCAACCGCTGGCCAGCTTTGCGTTTTAAATGTCATTCCCAATCCGCGTTCTGTGAAGAAGCCAATCACCCGGCCACCGATGATAGTGATCAGCAAAAGGATCAAATCAGTTTGTAACAGCATGGCTTTTGAAGCCCAGGCGGGTGAGAAGTACACCGCAGCATGGAGCGCGGCCATTACAAGTAACATTGGAATAAAGATCAGGTTGTGTATTTTTCCGGCACGTATCAAAGGTATAGCAAGCGCAGCTGCCAGCATTGGCAGAAAGCTGATATCCAGTATTGCAGTCAAGCTGGCAGGTATCCCGGGAATCAGCAGAGAGAAGCGTGGCAGCAGAAAAAGTAGTAGCAATCCAGCCAGCCAGGGGCCTTTAACCGTCTTGATTCCGGTCCAGTTAGGAACCGCCGTTAACAGAAAACCAGCAATTACAGCAACCGTATAACCAAACAGCATTTCGTTGGCATGCCAGAGCTGGAAGGTAATGGGACCCTGATTCAACAGGCCTGTTTTAAACATCCACAACCACAACGGCATGAGGATGGTGGCAACCACCCCCGCAAACAGGAAAAAAGGCCGGAACCCCAGTTCAAATAGCGCGAAATGATTTGACGGGAGTTTTGTTGTCGGTTCTTGTAAAGGAATGGTCGCCATGGCCGGTATCTTAGTAAATTAGTCGGGTATTATGATTAGAGATATTGGCCTTGCCCTTGATTTATGTCAATCCTTCCCTGAACATGCACAACAATGACTAAAGATGAAATACGAAACCTCCATTTATTCTCCTCCCTGGAGGAAAAACAGCTTGACCAGGTTTGTGAAACCGCCTCGGTTGTAAAGCTGGATACCCATCAAAATCTTTTTTTTCAGGGAGAAACCGCCACTCATTTCTATCTGCTGTTGTCCGGGCAGGTCAAACTTTATTTATTGTCACCTGAAGGTGAAGAAAAAATTATTGATATTATCCAGCCACAGCAATTTTTCGCCGAGGCTGTCATGTTTATGGACGGTCAGCGTTATCCGGTCAATGCCACAGCACTGGTCGAATCTGAAGTGCTTGCTTTTGAAAACCGGCGCTACCGCTCGATTATTGAAGAAACACCAGAAGTAGCGCTGGCAGTATTGTCAGATTTGAGTCGACGGATGCATTTTATGCTTAACGAAATAGACCGCCTGGCATTACATACGGCTACCTATCGATTTGTTTACTACCTGCTTAATATTGCAGGTGCAATGGAAGATCAGATCGACCTCGCGATCTCCAAACAAACCATCGCCTCACAGCTTTCGATCAAGCCGGAGACGCTTTCACGAATACTCAGGCAACTCAAGTCAGAAGGGGTGGTGGAAGCAGATGGTCGTCAGATCAAGATCCTGGATCGAGAGGCACTGCAGGAATTACTGTTGAAGTAATATGTGATGTAAGTCGGAAACCTGTCGCTGGAAGACCCCTTTTATCTGTAAAATCAGCACAATCCAGAGAAATACCACAAATTTGGTGTATAAATAACGGAATAACTAACGAAAACAACTAGGATGCTGAACCTTGCAATGGGTGATTATATGAAAGTCTGGTTATCAATTATTTCAGGTATATGGGCTTCAGCGGGGCTGGCAGATAGCCTTGCGTTGCATGAGATACCCATGGAAACACAGGGAGCACGAACTTTCTATGTGCAATCAACCATTCAGGGTAGCGGTAAATCAATGCTACTGGTGGATACTGGCTCAGGTCATAGTGTCATCAATGAGGAAACCCTTAGCAGTCTCAAATCCAGCGGTGATGCAAAATTTCTGAAAAATTTACGGGCTATGATGGCTGATGGCAGTACAAGAATAGTCCCGTTATACAGAATTTCTGCCATCACATTAGGCGATGGCTGCGTCATCAATGATGTAGAGGCAGCGGTGTTGCCTAACAATGCCCGCCAGATTTTGGGAATCAGTGCTTTACAAAAAGCTGCGCCGTTTGGGCTGTCATTTGACCCACCGATTTTAAGCCTGAGCAACTGCCAGTCACCCGGCGTACAGACCGCCAGCGATGAGACGGCTACCCCTGTTGAGGTGCCTGTAGCAATACCCGCTGAAGTTGACCAGAAAACACCCGCGCAAGTACAGGCGATAGCAGCAGCAGGTTAATTCAAGCTGGAAAAGAAAAAGCTCCACAAGTGAACAAGCGTGGAGCTTTTACCCACATCATCCTTTGATGTTGCAGTACAAACAGTATGGAGTGTAATACCGTCTGCTATCCTCTAATCATCTTGATTATTTGGTAGGCGCATCCATTGCAGGTGCTGGAATTTCAGAGGTTTCAAATTTCGCAAACTCTTCAACGCTCAACTCACCATTGGCGTCAGCATCCAGAGTTACCCATTGTTCCGTCAGTCCTGGCAGTGCTGCAGCTTCTGCTTCGCTGATAGCACCACTTTGGTCAGCATCAAGAGCAGAGTAGGCATCGCCAGCAACAACAACGCTAGAGGCCAGAGCAAACAGAGCGGCAATCAATAATTTCTTAGACATTTCATATACTCCTTTTAATTTAACGGTATGAATATTTAATTAATCGCATCATTGCGATGTCTTTCACTAATGCAACCGCTGTGCCAATTCCAGGTAACTATTAGATAATCAATAAGTTATCAATATTTCTCTCCTGGAGAACAAAGAGATGGCCTTTACATTCGTCGCCATTCGGCGACAGTTTTTTCTGCAGATGATGGGAATAGCTGTCTTTATTGGGTTCATTGATGTCGTCATTCAACGACAGTTCGTATAACTCTTTGATAACTGATAGAATTCTGAGGAAAGAATCAGGGATTAATTAGTATGAGGATGTCCAGTTCGATTCGTCAGCTCACTTTATTGGGTTTTCTGCTGGTCGTTTTGCCGTTGATTATTGCCTTGATCACTACAGTGCTTCAGGTTGACAGCCTGGCTGTAAAATTGCAGAAAACAGTGCGCGATTCGGCCCAGGCAGTTGAAGCGAGTCGTTTGATCACGGCCCAGGCGTTAAGTATGGAACGTAGTGCCGAGCAATATGGAGTTTTACGTGACTCGGTTTTACTAGAGCGCTACCAGTCCCAGCGTTTACTATTAACGGAAGCGATTGCGCGTCTATCCACCCTGCAGTTAGAACAGGAGCTGTCTACTCAAGTAGAGAAGCTGGCGCAACGTGAGTCGGCATTACACGCGCAATTACTGCAATGGTCTGAACAAGCAGGTAATAATGCACAGAAGCTGGATGCTAACTTAAAACTGGCGGAACTAGTACGGCCTATACCACAGGCGGTGACACAAATGGTCGCTCACGATAGCGAGTCTATGACAAAACAGGTAGAGCGCGTTCAGCGCATGTTGCTCTGGCAGGTTATCGCCCTGATTCCATTAGCTTTGCTACTTGCAGCTGTTTTCAGTGTGCTGATTACTCGTCCATTACGGAATTTGGGAAAAGCTATTCGGCGGCTGGGCGCAGGAGAATTTACCGTCCCGGTCACTGTTTCAGGACCACAGGATGTGCGTGAGCTTGGTGAACAACTCGACTGGATGCGAGTGCGACTGGCCGAGCTTGATCAACAAAAGCTGAGGTTTCTTCAGCATATGTCGCATGAACTAAAAACACCGCTTACCGTGATACGGGAAGGAAGTGAATTATTGTGTGATGGGGTGGTCGGAGCACTCAGTGATGAACAGACAGAAGTAGTAACTATTCTGAAGGAAAACAGCTTGTTGTTACAATCTCAGGTCGAGGGTCTGTTGAATTTTAACCTTGCCCTGGCGCAGGATAAACCCGTTCAGGTCAAAGCAATCGACTTGTCTGCGTTAATCCCCGAAGTGATCACGAAACATCAGCTGGCCATGCGTGCCAGAAACATTCAGCTAACAACAGACATTCACCCTGTCGAGATTGAGGGTGAGCCAGAACAGTTGCGTACCATATTTGATAATTTGCTTTCTAACGCGATTAAATATTCACCCGATGGTGGCAATATTGAAGTCCGGCTTGGGATGGAGAATAAGCAGGCCTGTCTGGATGTTATCGACCAGGGTGCAGGGATTAGCTGTGAAGATCAGCGTCAGATTTTTGAACCGTTTTTTCAGGGGCAGCAATCACCTAATGGACCGATTAAAGGAACCGGTTTGGGATTGGCTATTGCTGAGCGCTATGTGCGCCTGCACAATGGTCACATCGAGGCGCTTGATGCACCGCAAGGCGCACATTTCAGGGCATGTCTCCCTTTGCATCAGACTGGAGTAGAAAGTGAAAGTAGGGAGTAATCAAGTTCGCGTTTTATTAACAGGTTTTATTGTCATGTTGTTGTCAGCCTGCGCATCTAACCCCAGGGAAAATTCACCTGCAAATAATCAGGAAATACCAGCCTCAATGCATCAGGAAGTACCTGTGCAGACGAATAGCCATTGTGATGCATTGAGTTATTATGAGGTGCTGGCTGAGATGACAGCAGATGAGTTAAAGCAAGAACAGCTGCTGTTACGTGAGCAGCTCATTCAAAACGAAAACGTTTGTGATCCATTACGCCTGGTCATGTCGCTAGGGTTGCCTGAAGCTGGTGCTAAAGATGAAAAAGAGGCGTCGCAATTGATTAAGGAAATCTTGAATGGAGGGCAATATTTATCACCACAGGATCGGCAAATCCTACGGTTACTGGAAAATCATATTCAGTGGCGTAATAAAATGCGGCTTAACCAGCAGTCACTGAATAAACAGTTAAAGAAAGAACGTGATGCTTCATTAAATTTGCTGGAACGACTCGCAGAGGCACAGTCAAAATTAAAACAATTAAAAAATATAGATAAAGATATAAATAAGCAGGAACAGGAAATCAGCACGCCATCAACAGACAAAATTCCACATGAATCAAAATAAAATACTGCTGGTCGATGATGATGCAGGCATCCTTAAATTACTTTCATTAAGACTTGAGGCTGCGGGGTTTATTACAGAAACTGCCAGCAGCGGACACCAGGCTTTAGGTAAACTTGGAGCTTTCCATCCGCATTTAATCATTACCGACTTACGCATGGAAGGTATGGATGGTTTGGCGCTATTTAATATCGTCAATGAAAAATATCCTTCACTGCCTGTTATCATTTTGACAGCACATGGAACTATCCCGGATGCGGTGAATGCAACACGTAAAGGGGTTTTCAGTTATTTGACCAAACCATTCGAGAGCCAGCAATTAATCCAGAATATAAAAACAGCACTGAGTCAGTTCTACCCGATTGCCGAGTCGGTGGATGAACAATATGATTCAGATTGGCGAAAAGAAATAATCAGTCAAAGTTCGGCGATGGAAGAACTATTGAAACAGGCGCAGCGTGTAGCGCAAAGTGAAGCCAGCATCCTGATCCAGAGTGACAGTGGTACAGGTAAGGAATTACTTGCGCGAGCCATACACAAGGCCAGCCTGCGACAGAACAAGCCATTTGTACCGATTAACTGTGCTGCCATTCCAGATAACTTGCTGGAATCAGAATTATTTGGTCATTGCAAGGGTGCATTTACGGGCGCGGAACGAAACCATACCGGATTAATTGAAACCGCTGACGGCGGCACATTATTTCTTGATGAGATTGGCGATATGCCGCTTGAGTTTCAGGCCAAATTGTTACGAGTATTACAGGATGGGGAGCTGCGACCTGTTGGCTCAACCCAGCCCATTCAGGTAGATGTACGCATAATTTCAGCAACGCATAATGATCTCGACGCAGCAATAAAAGGAGGCTCATTTCGCGAAGATTTGTATTATCGTCTCAATGTCGTGATGCTGGAATTACCGCCATTGAGTGAACGCCGTGAAGACATTCAGCTACTAGCCAATCATTTCCTGGGTGGAATACGTAAACGTTCAGAAAACAGCGTTGCAAAATCATTCTCACCAGAAGCCATGGAGTTGTTGATGACAGCTCCATGGCCGGGTAATATTCGGCAGCTTCTTAATGTTGTTGAGCAGGTGGCCGTACTGACGGTTACACCGGTGATTTCAGAGACGCTGGTCAACAAGGCATTGCGCGGAAAAACGGGAGAAATTTCGCCTCTGGCCGATGCGCAAAGTGATTTTGAAAGAAATTACCTGGTACAGATTCTGCAGATGACACATGGCAATGTCACACAGGCTGCACGTCTGGCAAAAAGAAACCGCACTGAATTTTATAAATTACTGAACCGTCATCAGCTCGAAGCGAAAGTTTTTCGGCATGACTGAAAGATTTACCGCAAAATCCGACAGCCTGCCAGGGCGTATAAGGAAATCCTGCGCTATATACACCGCGAGTCACAACAGCTAGTATCTGGCTTTGTTATAGTGTTGTTGAATGCCTGTTGCTGGATAAAACACAGCAACAGGCATTGTACTAACCCGAAGGGTGATTATGCGACATTCAGGAATTCAAGCTGTGTTCAGATCAAGGCGTGCATCGAAGGCAGTGGCCATTCCCTTGTCAAGAGGCACAACGCAGAGCTGGGCACAGCTTGAACTCCCTAACTGCTTGAATAGTTTAATGACAGGCCGCAGTGTGCTGACCCAGGGACGGCGTTATCATCATTTGCTGTAGGAATGCTACAGCGGCGTCATGATGCCTTGCCGTGAATCAGCACACTACGGTTGAATGTCACATAATCACCCTTCGGGTTAGTGTATGTTGAAAAATAACTTTACACATTACTCATAATCTGGAGACCGATTGGGGAAGAGGAACATATGACAGTATCCATTGCATTTATTATTGGGCTGATATTGATAGCATTAGCGCTGTTTATTTTGCTGACTATTGCATTTAAAACAGATTTTATCTGGGGACTGCTGGGGTTGTTGATCGTTCCACTGTTTGTCTTCATGTTGTTCTATCCCGGTAAAAGTAAATATACCATCGCTTTGTTGCTGATCGGCCTGACAACTACGGGGTTAGCGCTTTGGGGAGGTGCCGATCGGGCGTTGGATTTAAAAGCCAGAGCGGAAACTTATGGTATTGCTGAACTACCTGGAATAGACCGCTTGCGCCCGATACTTGAAGAAAAGCCAGTAATAACAGAAGTTGTCGAAGAGGAAGTGGCAATAGAAAGCAAACAGGGAAAGCCAAAAGCGAAGCTAAAAGCAAAGCCAAAAGCAAAAAAGTCCATAAGGAAAAGCCGTTATCGTGAAGCCAGCGTTGGTGAGTTAAGGCATTTAACTGGTGCCCTGTTCAAAGGCACAACCTACGATGGCCGAGTCATTGGTGGACGTATTCTGACAGCCAACGAGGATGAAATCACTCTGGCGCGGACCGTCTCTCAGGGTAGTGCCAGTTTTAATTACAGGCTGGAAATATTTAAGGAATTTGTAGTCGCTAATCCCTGAGACGTTTATGCAATGCTTCGTTTATCGTAGTTCTCGCAGAGAGGATACTTATCTTTTCATGGCTAAAAAAGATAATTTTGAAAATATTCCAGAGGCTTTATTGCGAGTATTCGGTGATCCCGAGTTTTCATTTGAATTTGAGTTAAACAACGATAAAAATCTTGTCAGGGATGATCCTGTCGAGGTTATAAACAATCTGACCGAGCGTGGATTTCATCTACTAATGCCGGCAGAGAATGAAACCCCTTTTTAGAAATGAATTCAGGTGCTCCTTCAATATGAGTGTGGTATTAAAAATACATTTACTGACCATCCTGCTGTCTGGTACGGGCTTTGTTATTCGCGGTTTCTGGATGTTAACCAACTCACCCAGGCTACAGGCGCGATGGGTAAAAATCTTTCCACATGTCAATGACACATTTTTATTAGCTTCCGGTATAACGCTGGTAGTGATTACAAAACTATACCCCTGGCAGCAGCCCTGGTTAATGGCAAAAATAATAGCTTTGCTGGTTTATATACTGCTGGGCACGATTGCGCTCAAGCGAGGAAAAACAAAAAATCAGAAAATCGTCGCCTGGGTCCTTGCGATTATGGTATTTGTTTATATGATAACCGTGGCTAGATCGCATAACCCCTGGCCGTTTATGTTGTGATGTCGCTTTTTTAATCTACTCACTATTATTAACCCGATTTATTGGGTTGCTGTGTTAATAAGGACACTACACAAGATATGAAGTTTTGCAGTCACTGCGGTGAGCGTGTTGTAGAAACAATTCCAGAAAGTGATAATCGCATGCGTTTTGTCTGCGAGTCCTGCAAAATGATTCACTACCAGAACCCAAAAATTGTTTCTGCTGTTCGGGAATCTGTCGAGGAGGCCAATCTGTCATTAAAAGGATTACAGCTCTATACCGTGACCAGCCTACCGCAGATAAGTCAGGTCTATATGATTTTCCGTGGGGAAATGGATTCTGGCAAATTTTTTCCTGGGGATGAAAGTCTGGAAACCCGTCTGTTTTTTGAATCAGAGATTCCCTGGCATGAACTCGCTTTTCCGGTGATCAAAAAACCCCTGGAAATCTTTTTTGTCGATCGTCAAAACGGGGAGTTTAAAGCCAGAAACATGGAATATTCGTTTTAAGAGTGTGTCGCAATAATGTTACACTGCCTGTATGTTTGCTGCTCTTAGATATTCAGGTACTGCCATATGCAGCGAAAGCGGACAGAACTGTAAATGGTGCTGGCAGCTATCCGGCGCAACAAGATAGTTGCTTCACATCCTTATTGAATATTTGTGCAGTCAGTTTTAGTCCTTCTACCATTGTTAAGTAGGGGAATAACTGGTCAGCGAACTCTTCAACTGTCATCTTATTATGAATAGCCAATGCCGCAGTTTGAATAATTTCACCCGCTTCATGTGCTAACACCTGGCAACCCATGATACGGTTTGTATTCTTCTCAGCGACCAGTTTTATGAAGCCGCGGGTATCCAGATTTGCCAAAGCCCGAGGCACGTTTTCAATATCTAGTTTCCTGCTCTCGACTTCCAGCCCCTGGTCCCTGGCTTCTTGTTCACTAAAACCTACTGTAGCAACCTGCGGGTCTGTGAATACCACCGCCGGCATGGTTGATAAATCAAGGCTGACATCGCCGCCGGTCATATTTCTTGCGGCGCGTGTACCGGCGGCAGCGGCCACATACACATACTGAGGCTGGTTGGTACAATCTCCAGCGGCATAGATATGTTCAACGTTGGTTCGCATATGCCCATCGACGATTATATTGCCGGCTTTGGTTGTTTTAACGCCTGCGTTCTCAAGCGCCAGTGTCTCTGCATTCGATCTTCGGCCGGTTGCGACCAATAGCTGATCGCAATGCACCACAGCTTTTGCGGTGTTGACGATAAATTTGCTTCCATCAAAATTAATGGCGTCGGGTACCGTATTCAATTCAATGTTAATACCTTCGTTTTCAAGTATGGTTTTCAACGCTTCACCGATGTCTGCATCTTCTTTTGACAGCAGTGTGCTGCGCGCCATGAGAGTGACTTTGGAGCCAAGGCGGAAGAATGCCTGCGCAAGCTCCAGTGCGACGACAGAACCGCCGAGCACAATCAGGTGCTCTGGAATATCCTCAGCAATCAGTGCTTCTGTTGATGTCCAGTAAGGCGTATCGGCCAGTCCCTTGATCTCAGGAATATCAGGTCGCGCACCTACCGCTAGTAAAATACGATCAGCCTTGATTTCCCGTTCGCCGCCATCCGCTTTGGTCACGATCAACGTGGCTGCATCTTTAAAACGCGCTGCACCTCTCAACAGATTAATGCCCGGGTTCGTCTCCAGAATGCTTTCGTACTTGGAATAGCGTAATTGCTCGACGAGTTCTTGCTGTTGCCGCATCATGGCCTTGCGGTCGATTATTGGTCTGTTCAAAGGGACGCCGTCGAAGTCATGATGTCCCTGTATGTGTGCAATGTGCGCACCACGAATCAGAACCTTGGAAGGTACGCAGCCGACGTTCACACAGGTGCCACCGATTATATCACTTGCTTCGATAATGGTTACGACCGCGCCTTCCTCTACGGCCTTGATCGCTGCCGCA
>Ga0190283_1001503_pt1 | contig 10277 bp, 5 predicted proteins | sample 48691801_MG_FD_161669 | JGI IMG/M metagenome (GOLD analysis project Ga0190283, IMG submission 161669) | Hydrothermal vent microbial mat bacterial communities from Southern Trench, Guaymas Basin, Mexico - 4869-18-0-1_MG | ecosystem: Environmental > Aquatic > Marine > Hydrothermal vents > Microbial...
GTTGACCCCCACCGCCAAACCGCCCCCTCCCGGCGTTCCGCTCACCGCCACCATCCCGCCCGCAGTTTTCGCAAAGTTTTCGATACAACTTTTTCTCACGGTTTGCGGGCGGGACAGTGGCGAATTCGCGAAACGAGCAGGCGGCAAATATTTCGCAAAACTGTCGCTGCCGCCTGCCAAAAAAGAGGGATTCGCTAATCCTACGCAAATAAACTTTTCTAAAAAAGCATTCGCAAAACTTACGAAAATAAATTTTTCCCAAAAAAGTAATCGCTAATCTTCCACAAATAAACTTTCTCTAAACAAGCGTTTTCGCCCGCCCTGTTTGCGATTTAAAACCCCGCAAGTGCATAGCTCTAAATATCCTCATACTCGAAGTTTTTGTATTTTTTAAGAAAAAGAAAAAAATACAAAAATATCTCGCCGGATATTCTTAACGAGCAATGCACCCCGCCAAAATCGCGAACAGGTCTAAATTATAACAAATAAGTTTTAGAAATGCAAAGAAATCCCACCCTGCGGCGAAGTCCTAAATATTTTTTTGAGTAGTCGGCGAGAATACTCCGACATCTCAAAAAATATTCTTAACAAACATCGTCACCCACCCTTAAAAAAGAAAAAAATATAAAAATTAATTGACCGGTTATGCTTCTTTTGGTATAATATATTTGTAAAAAGAAACAAACTTATAAAACATCTAAAAAAACATGGTGTTCATTTGTTACGAGAAGGAAGATCCCATAGTATTTATTCTAATTCTCTATTTAAAACTCAAATTCCAAGACATAGAGAAATAGTTGACGAATTAGCACGTAAAATCTGCAAAGATGTTAACATCCCTTTTGTGAGGTAATTATGAAATATAGAGCTATAATAAAACAGTCAGATGGATGGTGGATTGGCTGGTTAGTTGATTTGCCAGGCGTCAACGCCCAGGAACGTACCAAGAGTAAATTATTGGAATCATTGCGAATCGGGGCGGAAGATATGCTTGCCACGGAAATTCCATACGAAGATAATGCATTAATGACTTCAATAACTATTCCTACACCAACATGGACAGGTAAATATGTCTAAATCATTTAAAGAATTAATCTTTAAACTAAACTTTTGAAAAAATATGATATAGAAAATTGAATTGTAGGAGTTCACAGCTTTAGCGTATCTTTACTTATAAATAATTACGTTTAAAATTGTGTGCTCTTAAAATTTATTGGAAAAATATATTTAGCGTTTTACGCTGTTTCGTTCCATTCGAAAATCGCCAGTTTTTGTTAGGAGAAACAAACAGTTAAAGACGCGTCCGAAAGGGCGCGGCTTCTGCTGTGTTTCTCCTAAGGTATGGCGATACCTCGAATGGGGCACGGATTTGAAGTCCGCGTCTTTTTTCATTTTAAAATGTAGCACAAGCGTCTCACTTGTAACAAAATCTCTTGTTTTGAATTTATTCTCTCAATGTAATGGAAGGACAGGGGTATTTTTTCAACAGACTCAAATTGTCGGTTATATTCAATAAAAAATATGAATTGAAAAAATGTAGAAAAAACAGCTCGTAGTGCAGGAATTATAACAGCAGAATATTGTCGTACTTAAAATTAACCATAAAATAGGAGTTAATTAAGTGAAAAATAATAAAAATATGACAGATGACGAAAAAATCAAAATCATTATCAATTCATTAGAAAACATGGCATTGTGTGATATAAAAAAAGCAATACATGGCAAATGTAAAATGGGTGCTTTTATTTTATGTAGTTGTCTTATTGATGCCATTGCCGGGTTTATTAAAGGAAGTGATACAAGGAAACCCGATTATAAGAACTTTGTTAACGACTTTTTAATAAATTATAATGGAACTAAATTATACAAAGATTTACGTTGCAAACTTGTTCATTCTTATTCCGAAGGCGGTACATATCTTTTTACAGATAATCATAGTGAGTTACATTTAAAAAAGGACAAATCTAATAAAATAATTATTAATCTCGAAAATTTTGTAGATGAAATAGAAGAAGCACTAAATACTTTCAAAAAAAATATTTTAGACAAAACAAAGATAATAGAAAGAGAAAACGCTATTAACCGGTTTGATAATAATGGGGTTATAATGGTACAACCTGAATCTTCAATTGCTGTATTAATAAATAAAATTGCTCCTGGTGAACCAATCGAAGAATTGCCATCAGAAACTATTGCAACTAGCGGTAGTCTTAAAATAAAATAACTACGGTAAAAGATAAGGAGATAAAATGTATTTTATAATCTTAAATTATGGAGCTTATAATGAGTAATAAAATTGAATCTGAAGAAAGATATAAAGAAGAAAATATTCTTAATTTTAACTCCCTTGATACTAAAATATATAGAATATTTTCTATAGAGCATTTCAAAGATTTACTAAAAAGTAAAGAATTAGTATTAGTAAATCCCGCAAAAAAATTAGACGATCCTTTTGAAAACTTTTTTCTTAAAACAGAAGTCGTTCTCCCTGATGGCATTAAAACTAAACTTGATGACTTACAAAATAAATGGTATGTTCAATGTTGGACATATAAAAAAGAAAGTGATGCCTTATGGAGAATTTATAGCCCATGTAAGAATGGTGTTCGTGTTTCAACTACAGCAAGAAAATTATTTGATAGTATTTACAATGAAAATGAAGATTTACCATTTTTGAGATATTTTGTAGGCAATGTTAATTATATACCTCAAAAAGAAATTGAAGACTTTTTAACTGGAAGTTCTTTTTGGGATATTGCAGCAGGAGGATCAAATAATAATTTCGCAAAATTGCTTTGTATTAAAAGGCCAGAATTTGATCACGAAGAAGAAGTTCGAATATTAGTAAATGATATAAATGGAAATATTGGTGATGGAGAACTTTATCGAATTCCTTTTGAAATAGAAAATGTCTTTGATGATGTTTGCTTAGATCCAAGATATAATGATGTTGAATATAAGAAAATAAAAAAAGAAATTGAAGATTTAGGTTGTAATTTACCAATTAGTCAATCTCAATTATATAAGTTAACTATAACACAAATTAGATTATAACAAAAGATTAAAACATTTGGGTATTAAATAAAATATTAAAATATATGCGAGCATATTTTGATTTATGCAGCGAGAAGTATCATCTCTCGTAAGAATGGAAATAAGCGATAGAATTTTATATCGAAAAGCCAGTTTTAAAGAAGCGTGGGATATTATTGACAAAAAGATTAACCAGATTTTAATAAATTTGTAGAAAAACTTCAATCGTCAAAAAAATATGATTGAAATCAACATTAATATTTGATTCAACTTTAACAATTAAATTCAGGAAATATTATGAGAAAATTATTTTTTATTATAGGAATAGTTGCGCTTTTGACAACACAGATTTTTGGCGGTGAAGGAGCAACTGTTTGGTCGCGAATCTGGGGATCGACTGATAGAGATGATGGCTATGGTGTATGTGTCGACAGTAATAGGAATGTTTACGTTGTTGGTTTTACAAGAGATTCTTTCGATGGCCAAAGCAATAACGGGGGTGATGATTTATGTTTGACAAAATATAATAGCAGCGGTATTAAACAATGGACACGAATCTGGGGATCTTCTGATTATGACTATGGCAACGATGTATGTGTTGACAATATCGGAAATGTTTATGTGGTTGGTTATGCCGGAGGTCCATTCGATAGTCAAAGTCATATTGGTAATATTGATTTATGTCTGACAAAATATAACAGTAGTGGAACAAAACAATGGACTCGAATTTGGGGGTCAACATCACAAGATGGCGGCAATGGTGTATGTGTTGATAATGTTGGGAATATTTATGTTGCAGGTCGGGCGGGAGGCTCGTTCGATGGCCAAAGCAATAATGGTGGAGCTGATTTATGCTTAACAAAATATAACAGTAACGGAACGAAACAATGGACACGAATTTGGGGATCTTCAGGTTATGATATAGGTCATGATGTAAGTGTTGATAATTCCGAAAATGTTTATGTTGCAGGTCGGGCTGGAGGCCCTTTCGATGGACAGACCAATAATTCAAGTTCGGATTTATGCCTAACAAAATATGATAACAACGGAACAAAACAATGGACTCGAATCTGGGGGTCGACTAATGTAGATTTTGGCTATAGTGTAAGTGTTGATAGTGCCGGAGATGTTTATGTTTCGGGTCGTACACGAGGTGCATTTGGTGGACAAAACAATAATGGTGACGTTGATTTATGCCTAACAAAATATAATAATGACGGAACAAGCCTATGGTCGCGAATTTGGGGTTCTTCTTCTTGGGAAGAAGGTAAGAGCGTAGATATTGACAAAGATGATAATGTTTATGTTGCTGGTTATACAGGAGGATCATTTGATGGGCAAAGCAATAATGGAAGCGAGGATTTATGCCTGACAAAATATAACAGCAGTGGAACAAAACAATGGACCCGAATTTGGGGTTCGGCTGATTCTGATAAAGGAAATGGAGTAAGTATAGATAATGACGGTTATGCATATATTGCGGGTTCGGCTTCTGGATCATTTGATGGTCAGAGCAATCCGGGTGGGTTTAGTAGCTTGTGTTTAACACGAAAAACAGGTAATTTTTATATTAATATTACTAATGAAAATATAGTTTCATTTGGTCAAAAGAAAATCGAGTTAGCAGGGATTCAAAGCGCTATAATAGGAAAATTGTGTGTATCAAATTCTGCTAATAATGAAGTTTATCTTTTCGATTCTGAAAGATATTGGACAACACCAAATATTACATTAGAAACCGGAACTAATATTATTTTTGTTTCCGGGACAAATGAAGTTAATGATTTTACGAGCGATAGCATAACAATTGTTCGTGGTTTTACGAATGAAGTTTATCTTGATTATCCAATTCACGGTTGGCGGACAAATGCTTTGACTTTAGATTTTAATGTTTGGTTTGGTACTGATATTTTAGCTGACCAACGGTTTCTATCGACAAATTCCGGTGATTCCTGGTTTTATTACACAAATAGTTTGACTTTTCCGAACGAAGGAACGTATTTTTGGACAGCAAAAGGACTTGATAGTAGTTATAATTCACATTATGCGGCGGAAACAAATAAATTGATAATTACAACAACTTTGCCGGAAGTTAGTTTGTTGAGTCCGTCAGATAATACAGTTATAACAAATGATTTTGCGATAGTTTTAATGGCGAATTTTGGATCTTCGAGTTTTGCAAGGCAGTTGTCAACCAATTCAGGTGTTTCCTGGTTTGATTATGAGCCGGGAGTTCCTGTTTATTTTCCGGGAACAGGAGTTTGGTATTGGACGGCACGTGGCAGAAACGCGGCAGGTTGGACAACTTCTTCGGAAACTTGGACATTAGAAATAAAATCAGATTTTTCCGGTGATTATGCTGTTTATTTACAAAAACCTCATGAAGGCGCTATTTATTCCGATACTAATATTGAGTTTTCATTAATAAGTTTCGGAAGTTTTAATTTTCATGGTCTGTCAACAAACGGGTCGGCGTTTAGTAATGTAGATTCTCCGGTAACAAAAGTTATGCCCGAAGGTTCAAATTTTTGGACAGCACGGGGGACTTATTTGATACCGTCAACAACTTATATTTACGCGCCGACTACAAATCATTTTGAGATTTTTACGGAAGATTCGGCTGCTGCCGTTCGACTTATTGCGCCGGAAAATAACGCGAAACGTGATTATCATTTTGTAAATTTTGATATATTTTTGCATGAAACAGATTCGGCGGAAATGTCAACAAATAACGGAGCAACATTTTTTGAATTTGATCCGCCTGTATATTTTCCGGAAATCGGAACATATTATTGGACAGCGAGGGCAAAAGACGTTTCTAACAATTGGTTTTACGCGAATAAAACCAATATATTAATCCTTACGGAAAATGTTCCTCCGGTTGCGAATTACATTATTATAAATAGTGGTGCTGCTTACATAAGCAACAGAAATGTAAATCTATCGCTTTCGGCGAGTGATGAATATTTAACAGAAATGCGGATAAGCAATTTTTCTGATTTTTCAGGTTCATTTTGGCAGGAATATTCGACTTCAACAAACTGGACATTGACAACCGGCGATGGTGCCAAAACTGTTTACGCGCAGTTCAGGGATTCGTCCGGCAACACGAGCGGTGTAGTTTTTGCGAAAACAATTTTCGATGAAACAAAGCCGGAAGTTGATTTTGTGGCGTTTAGCAGCAATCCTGCGAAAGCCGGTGTGATAACCGCTACGGTTGCTTTTGCAGATTCGCCCGCTGGTATGGATACAACAGTTTCGCCGACAGTTTATTTTGTTAGTGAAAATGGCAGGACAGGATACTTTTCAGACATAGATTTTATCGGAAATGTTTATCGTGGAGAAAGTACAGTTTTGAGCGGAGATGATGGTGTTGCATCTTTAAATATATTAGACGGAAAAGATAAGGCGGAAAATGAAATGTTACCGGCATTGAACTTTACAAATTTTCTGATAGATACAATTGGCCCAACAAATTGCAGCGTAGAAATAAATTCCGGTGATAGTTTATCGTCAAGTTCTAATGTAACTTTAACAATAAACGCAGAAGATGTTCTCGCAATAGAAATGATAATAGCAAATGACGCAGGATTTAGCGGCGCAAGCTGGGAAAGTTACACGACAACAAAATCCTGGACCCTTGCCGGGGGCGATGGTGTTAGAACTGTTTATATAAAATTCCGAGATGTTCTTGGTAATGAAAGCGGAACAGAAACCAACAGCATAACAGTTGATACTACACCGCCGACAAGTTTGTCTTTAGATATAAATGGAGGCGCAAATTATGTTGACAATCAAAATGTAAATCTATCGCTTTCGGCGAGTGATGTGCATTTAAGCGAAATGCGAATAAGCAATTTTTCTGATTTTTCCGGTTCTTTTTGGCAGATTTATTCTACATCAACAAATTGGACGCTTACAACCGGCGATGAAACAAAAACTGTTTACGCACAATTTAGAGATTTAGTAGGCAACACGAGCGATGTAATTTCGGCAAGCATAATTTTAGACGAGACAAAACCTGTTGTTGAATTTGTGGCGTTCAGCAGCAATCCTACAAAAGCCGGAGCAATAACGGCAACAGTAAGTTTTGCTGATTCACCAGCGGGAATGGACACAACTGTTTCTCCAACGGTTAATTTTATAAGTGAAAGCGGCAGAACGGGAAACTTCTCTGGAATAGATTTTATTGGTAATGTTTACCGGGGCAAAAGCACGGTTTTATCCGGTGATGATGGCATTGCTTATCTGAATATTTTTGATGGCGCTGACAAGGCGGGAAATGTTATGCTTGGTTCAATAAATTTCACAAATTTTCTGATAGACACAACTGCACCGACAAACAGGAGCATAGAAATAAACAGCGGTGCGAGTTACGCATCAAGTCATAATGTAAGTTTAACAATAAATGCGGAAGATGTTCTCGCAATAGAAATGATGATAGCAAATGACGCGGGTTTTAGCGGCGCAAGCTGGGAAAGCTACGCGACAACAAAATCCTGGGCGCTTGCCGGTGGTGATGGTATAAGGGCAGTTTATGTTAAATTCCGTGACGCGCTTGGAAATGAAAGCGGTGCAATAAGCGACAACATAACAGTTGACACAACACCACCATCAAATCCATCAATTTTAATAAATAACGGAATGGATTATACTAATTTCGTGAATGTAAATTTAAGTTTGGCGGCGACCGATGATAATTTAAGAGAGATGCGAATATCAAACAACGAATTTTTCGCCGGTTCTTTTTGGCAAACTTACGCGGCAAACACAAATTGGACATTAGAAGGAGCGGACGAAACCAAAACAGTTTATGTTCAATTTCGTGATATAGTTGGAAATGAAAGCAGCAGCGCAAGCACAAATATTATACTTGACCGCGCAAAACCATTGGTGAATAACGTTGCATTCAGCGCGAATCCGGCAAATGCCGGGGTGCTAACTGTAAATGTTGCGTTTGCGGATTCGCCTGCCGGAATGAAAACAACAATTTCGCCGACTGTTAATTTTATAACAACCGGCGGAAGGACAGCTAATATTTCACAATTAGAATATGCCGGAAATAACTGGACAGGTCACGGTATGATTTTGGAAGGAGATGACGGAACAGCGAGTATAAATATTTCTGACGGCGCGGATAAGGCGGGAAATGTTATGGTTGCAGCGATGAATTTCACAAATTTTCTGATAGACACGATCGCCCCGACAAATTGTAGCATAGAAATAAATTCAGGTGATAACTTTTCTTCAAATTCTAATGTGAATTTGGCGATAAACGCGGAAGATGGTTTGCCGATAGAAATGATAATAGCGAACAATGCGAGTTTTGCCGGCGCAAGTTGGGAAAATTACACGACAACAAAAACATGGTCGCTTACGGGCGGTGATGGCGAAAGAACAATTTATGTAAAATTCCGGGATTTAGCTGGAAACGAGAGCGGAACAAAAACTAATAGCATAATTGTTGACACTACTGCACCGACAAGTCCTTCCGTAATAATAAATAGCGGCGAAGGTTTTATAACAAATTTATCAGTAACATTGCATTTATCCGCCACAGACGCACATTTGACAGAAATGCGAATAGCAAACAACGAATTTTTCGCTGGTTCTTTCTGGCAAACTTTTGTAGCAATTACAAATTGGGATTTTACCGGAAGTGAAGAAACAAAAACGGTTTACGCGCAGTTCAGAGATATTGTAAACAATGAAAGTTCAACAGCAAGCGCAAGCGCGATTTATGATTTGACACCGCCGGTTTTACAATCGGCAGTTGCAACTATTGATCCGGCAAAAAGCGGAATTATTACAGTTTTGGTTTCATTTGCAGAAAGTGGAACCGGGATGGACACAACTGTTTCGCCAACAGTCTTTTTCAAAACAACAAATGGAGTTGACAGACCTGTTTCCGAACTTTCTTATTCAGGAAACGAGTGGACAGGAAACGGTTTTATTCTTGACGGTGACGACGGCGTGGCAACGATAAATGTAAGCGGCGCAAAAGATCTTGCCGGATATGAAATGGCGGCAGCACCAAACGCCGGAACATTTATAATCGACACAATTCCGCCGACAAATTATTTGTTAATGATAAACGACAACGAAATTTTTGCAAGTAATTTAACAGTTACAGTAACCAATAACACAATTGGTGCGGAGTTTGTGGATTTATCTTCGGTTCAGGATTTTGGAAGTTATAAAACTACAAATTATTTTCCGGTTTTTGAATGGCAACTTGCAGATTCAGAAGGTACAAACACGATATTTGCTCGTTATAAAGATTTAGCCGGGAATTATTGCGAAACTAACGACAGCATAATTCTGGACAGAGTTGCCCCGGCAAGTCCAAGCGTAATCATAAATAATGGGGATTTAGAAACGACAAATGTTGTCGTTAAACTTTCGCTTTCGGCGGATGACCATTATTTGCGAGAAATGAAAATAGGAAGAGATGCAACTTTTACGGGTGCGGAGTGGTCAAATTTCGCGGTGGAAGTTGATTGGACATTGTTGGAACTGGAGGGCGATGAGCAAACTGTTTATGTGAAGTTTAAAGACGCAGTTGGCTGGGAAAGTGAGATTGCAGAAGATTCTATAACTTTTGTACCGGAGCCAGTGGGATTTTTGATTTTTAATTTTGTTTTTTTGATTTGTTGTTTGAAGATAAGAAAAAAAATACGGAATTAAGAATTGTATATGTTTTTTTAACAATCTAAAAAGGAGAAAAATGTTAAAACCTTTACAGGAATGGATATGTGATGTTTGTGATAAAGTAATTGAAAAACCTGAAGATGGTTTTATTACTGCAAGTATTAATAAACAAGAAGAATATTATGGATTTAAAATATGCCATAAAGAAAAATGTGCCGATAATAATAGATTACCATTTAGCGAACTGCAAAAATTACTTGGTGAAAATGGTATAAACAATTTTCTTTCTCTTATAAGTGCTGGTCTATTCAAAAATGAATTAGGAGAAAAAAGTAGAATATTAGTTGAAAATTTCGATGAATTCGTTGATTTATTTCGACGCTTACAAATACCGTATTATGAAGAAGCACGTACAAAGTTTAATAATCAAAAAGTTATAGAATATTTTTCGGATAGTAACGAGGTAGGTTTCTATTTCTCAAAAGAACTTAAAAGAATAATTACAAATTTTTAGATTTTTTTATATGCTTGCTTAATTGTTCTCCACTATTCAGAAAATGTAAGCAACTACTTTTATTTTAGGAATTATCAAT
>Ga0190283_1001508_pt1 | contig 10245 bp, 13 predicted proteins | sample 48691801_MG_FD_161669 | JGI IMG/M metagenome (GOLD analysis project Ga0190283, IMG submission 161669) | Hydrothermal vent microbial mat bacterial communities from Southern Trench, Guaymas Basin, Mexico - 4869-18-0-1_MG | ecosystem: Environmental > Aquatic > Marine > Hydrothermal vents >...
GCGGCGTCCTGCTGGGATGAAACGATGGTCCCAACCGCAGACGTTGCGGCAGCCGTGACGGTGGCAAGGATAATCGCGGTTTCGATCCCTATGGAACAGAGCCACATTTCACAGGCAGAGAACTCGCCGCGTTTGGGATCAAACCTTGGGAGCATCGCTCGCCCCCTTCACATAGGCGTAAAGATCGCAGGTTCCGCCATCCGGCATATACCCCCTCATTCCTTCCGGGGTTTCCAGAACGAAGCCCAGCTTGTCCATCCACTGATGCGCTGGGGCGTGGCCGTGGAATACGGTAGCCTCTATGCGGATGGGGGCTTGCTGAGCTTCCAGAAAGTTTCTGACGCGCTGGTGTACTTTGAAGAAGTTGATGGCCCCCATTCGGCCCAAGAGCCCCCAGGCGGTCATTCTATTTTCGGCGGTTCGAAACACGCCTATGCAGCCCAGCACCGCGTCGCCCTCGACCGCCGACCAGGCCCCCGCGCTGGCCGCTTTGATCGCCTCGGCATTGTCCAGCGCGTTGCTGATATCAAGCGACTGTTCTTCCTGCACCTGAAGACGCGCCAGATGATCGGGCTGGAATTCAATTATTTCCATCTTCAATCATCCTGCGTTGACAACTGGAAGGCCATCGCCTGCACGATTGACGGCAGCGGGTGAAGCATGGCGAACGTCGCGTTAACCTCCCTGTTGTATTCGCCATCGAAGTCCTGTTCCACCCATCCCGTGACCAGATCGGGGGCCGCGTCGTAGTCGGTCGCGTCGTCAAAGAACTCCAAGCCCGGCACCGGGTCAAGGTCCGCGGTCGCGTCGGACTTGCCGGCGTGACCGCCCCAACTTGCCAGAACCCGGATCAGCAGCTTGTCGATGCGCTTGGTTTTGCCCTGCGGCGAGCCTTCCCGCGATCCGGCTTCAATCGAAAGCGGGGTCAGAAAGGCGTTCTTGTGCAGCCCGACATGGACCTTCGCCCCGCCATTTTCCAGCGTGATCTTGCCGCTGGCGACTACCTGATCAGGGTGCGTGATGCCGTCGCAAAGAATGGAGACCGTCTCACCTTCCAGATGGTCGAGCCCGCGAATGGTGGTGGTGGCGGCCCCGTCATAGGTCAGCCCGCTATCCACGAAGAAAGCGTCGGCAAGCGCGTTGCCGTCTTCCCATTCGTCTTCGATGAATTCGATATAGCGGGCCGTCGCGCCGTTGATCCATCGCTGGGCGATGACCCATGCCTCATCCATCGTTTCATCGGATGATGGGATAACCTCGACGCTTTCAACCTTCGTTTGAGTGCCGGCTGCGTCGCTCTGGCCGCCCAGTATGTGCCGGTGCCAGGCCGTCACGTCCTGATCGCGCTCGTAGCTGAAGCCGGCCAGCGTACCGTTGTTCAGCGCCGCCCACATGATCGAGTGCGGCGACTGCTGATAGGCGATTTCGGTAATCGAATGCTTGGTGATCTGATCGGCCAGCAAGGTCATTTCCGGGGCGCGGAAACCATCGTCTTCGAACACGTAGGCCAGTTCGCGGACCCGCTTCTTATCCCTCGACAGGTAGAGGATCGCGTTGCCCGCCTCGACCGGGTGGACTTCAGCAACCCCGAACGTGGTTGAACGCTTGGCGCGCGGCGGGTTGATGGCGCTGATGGCTTCGCTGTTCGATGCCTTGATGATCCATTCGCCGCCCGTGGTGCCGACGAAAAGCCCCTTGTCGTCTTCGATCATCCATCGGATCGCATTGACCTTGCGGCTGGTCAGCGTGAAGGCGACGGCGTTGTCCGCCAGGACCGTGCTGCTGCCGCTCTGATCGTCGGGCTGGAAGTTCTCATAGTCCCCGGTCGATGACCCGTCCAGCCGGTTCAGGTTGGCCGTGGGGCCGCCGAACACCAGGCGATCCTCGTAGAACGTCACCGCCGCCGGGTAGCCGGTGGTATCGGACCAAACCCCTAGCCGCCATTCGGCGCTGGCCGTCGCCGCCGCGGGGGCCTTCTCGACCGTCGCCGTGACGTGGGTTGTGTCGGTATGGGCGGTGATCTTCAGCCAGCCCCAGGCGGTTGATATCAGATCGCGGTAGCGGATCAGCCGGCCAACGTCCGTCGTCAGAAAGCCCTGGCCGTTATTGATCCCGGTGACGGCGCTGGCGGTGACGGTGACGCTGCCGCTGGTTGCCGACAGGGCCAGCGTTGTGGCGGTGGTATTCGACGGCAGATAGGGGCCGTCCTGAAAGGCTATTTCCGTCAGCGTCCAGCTTGTGTGACCCGTGCGCTCCAATTTCCGAGGGGTGTAGGACGGATGCACCAGATACAGAACATCGTTCGATTGCACCTTGCGAACCTGCGGGATGTCCGCTTCCAGGTAGGGGTGCGAAAGCTCGTAGATTTTCTTGGCAACGCCGGCGCTGGCGTAAGCCGTGAAGGCGGTTGTATTGGTGCCGGTCAATTCAAACGTGCTGGCCGTCTTGTTGGCGACGATGTAGCGGTTGGTGTTGACCTCGACCATGCCGACGACATCTTCGATAATCACTTCGTCGCCGTTGGTGTAGCCGTGGGCCGCCGAAGTGGTGACGACGCCGGGGTTGGCCTGGGTGATGCCGGTAATGACGACATCGGCTTCGGCGATCGGCGCGCGGTTCCTGTAAAAGCGGAAATACAAATCCCCGAATTCGATCATGTAGGCTTGCGTGACGCTGAACTCGAACGGCAGCAGCCTTGCCGACTTCGATTGCTTCTTCAGCGGGGCAACGAACCGGGTGCCGGAACGGCGCACCGCCGGCCCTTGCGGCAGCGGGATGTAGTTCAGGATCGTCTTGCAGGATACGCGGAACTTCTGAAGGTCCGCGCGTCCGTACAGCAGCGGCCCCCATTCCCCACCGGCAAAGCTAGGTTGCGACGGCGATGCGGTCGGCATCGCTACAGCCTCGCGTCAAGCCAGGTGTCGGTATCCACGTCGTCAGGCGTCCCCTCTGCCCCATCCGCCCACCACGCAAGGTCAACGATGTCGCGCGTCAGGCGGTCCCGCAGGCGATCCTGCTTGGTGCCGCTCTGGGTCATTTCCTCGACGTTGGCAAGGGCAAGCTGGTGGTAGAAATACTTGACGAACAGCGCATCGAATTCGGGAACATTCTGGTTGTCGTAGGTGTAGAGGATTTCCAGCGGGTCGCCCGCGTCGGTGTAGATGTAGCGCCCCGTCACCCGCCATTTTGACCTAGAGTTGATGCCCCGAACCGACAGGCAATCGACCGGCAGCAGGTATCGGTTGGCGAAAATCCATGTCGGGTCGGTGCCGTCCTTGGCCAGCGATGCTTCAGCTTCGGCGAAGTTCCAATCGGTTTCGCGCAGACATTCCTTGCGCACCTGATCGTAGCTGAAGGCCATTGCCCGCGCGCCCTTGGATGCGTCCGCCGGGTCGATGTTGGCGACCCTTTGCGCTCCCAGAAGACGCAGCGCGTGGTTGCCGATTTCGGTCTTCGAAGCGGCCATCGGCTAGACCCCTATGCAGGCGGCCAGTCGTTTTCCAGGATGTACTGCTTGATCTGCTCCAACGCCTGCACGACTTCGGCGCGGACGTTGACGACTGCCAGGTCAGCCGTTACGCGGACAACCGCGCCGGCTGTGACCGCCGTTCCGACTGCCTCGACCACATCGTCGGGGCTTTCGCCAAGCCCGATTTCATATTTGCGGGTTGCCATGTCTGCTGATCCTTTCGGTTAGAGAAAAGGGGCAAGGCTGTGAAGCCCTGCCCCTGTCCCGTCACATAGTCGCACGAACAGGGAGAACGTGCAGCTACTCGACAGCCACGATGAGATAGCCGTTCAGCGTCGCCGCGTCTGGCCATGTGCCATCGTTCACCTGCGCTTCCAGATCGACGCCATCGCGCGACTGGAACCGCTTTACTTCCGCCCCGCCGATGGTGCCGATGGGGCTGAAGGCGACGGCGCTGGAAACGTCAACGCCATCGTCCAGGCCGTTGGGGTCAGCGGCGACGGCCGCCCCGTCCTGATCCACATAAGCGGCCCAGCCGGTATCCATCGTGCGCGCGGTCCCCAGGGCGCTGGAAGCGAAACGAGATAGCGCCAGCAAAACCGAACACTGGCCGGGGTAAATCTTGACCAGTTTTGCGGTGCTGGTGGCGTCGCCGGCCCCCGACTGGGTATGGTCGAAAGCCAACACACGCATCTTGCCGTAATACTGATCGGCTGCCTGGAGAACAGGCGGCTTGGTCGAGTAGATATTGGCGTATTGCGTGCTTTCCTGTGCGGTCACTGCCATTTGATACTGTCCTTTCGGTTTGCTGCGTTGCTACGAAACCAGCCGTTCTAGGCTTCGCTGCAAGGCAACTCTGTGACCTTGACTTCCTCCAGACGGGTTCCGCCAAAGGTGCCGGCAGCGTGAACCTGGGCGGAGTAGTTCTTGTCATCGCGGATACTGACGTTGATGGCAAGATCGTTCCACATGCCCAAGTGCATTCCCGACCGTGCCCAAGCGGGGCAACGGCGATAGGAGTTGCTGTCGGTGGCGAGCCGTTCGGAATGGATGAATTCGAAGCCCACGAAACGCCGCAGCTTGCCGTCTTCGAGAACCGGCGCGCTGGTGAATTCCTTGGATTTGACTTCGTATTCGTTCAGCAGTTCTTCTTCCTGAAGCGCCGAAATCCCGCAGTAGATGGGATCGACATCAAGGTCCACTTCGGCGGCGCGGAGCAAGCGACGTGCCCGTTTCAGCTTGGTGGTGTTGATGCCGGTGGCTGCCGACGCGCCAAGGGCGACGGCGATCTGCTGGGCACCGGGGAAGGTGGTCGAGGTTCCGCCCCGGACGCCGGTTTGTGCCGTTCCGAAAAACGCCTCGATGATGGCGTCATCTTTCCAGCGGTTGATTGAGGCCCCACCGTTGATCGCGTAATGGCTTTCCAAGTCCACGATCATTCGCAGCTTGTCTTCCTTGTCGATCAAGTCCGCCCAGATGTAATCCGTTGGGTAAACCCAGCGGGCATCGTGCGGCGTCGAAATCAGAGGGGTGTCCATGTGGCGGGAAGTCTTCTTCATGGCGGTGACTGCGCCAATCTGTTCGACTGCCTTGCCACCGTCGCCGGTGTAATTGTCCGTCGTGACAGCAGCGGCGAAACGGCTTCCGACCTGTTGCGAGAGCATATCGACGGTTGCCCGGAATTCGTCAACAAAGGCCGTGGTTACTTCAAAAGACATGGCTTTCGCCTTTCCGTTGGTTGCGTGAAAACTGCACCTAACCGGAAGGGTTGCCCGCTGTTGCGGAACCTGCCTTGTCTGATATCGGGGACCAACCGCCGCACTTTCGCGGGGTCAGCCGGAGCCTGAAACTCAGGGTTGCCCGGTCTTGCCTTGCCCCGGTGCCCCGCCGGTCGAATGGGAAATAATTCGATTACCCGGCGGGGCGTCCGGCACCAAGGTTTGCAGCGGAGTTAGGGCAAAATAATTGCGCCCTGTCAACTACTCCGGGTTTTTCTGCGCGTACAGGGCTTTGCGCTCCGCCATCAACTGCACATATTTCGGGTCTTTGCGCAGCCCGGCCTTGCCCTGGAAGTCCTTGGCCAATTTCGCCAGCCCGCCCTCGACGTCTACCAGTTTCGCCGCCGCTTCAACGGTGGTCAGCGTGGTGCCCTTGGGTGTCGCGTCGCCGTCCCGCTTGAGCCCGGTGGGCGACATCTTTTCGCCAATGCTGATGAACATGCGCATCAGCCCAGCGGCACCGACCTTGCTTTCGAGCGTGTCCAGCACCGCCTTTTCGACGCCCAGCGCCCGCGCCGCCTGCTTGGCCATGGTGTATTTTTCTTCCTTGGCCCCGCCCAGTTCGCTGTCGAGCGTGAGCAAGTCCTGTTCGCCCTGGCGCTGCTGTTCGCTGGTCTGGGCCTCCCCGGCCTTCTGGTAGAATTCGGTCATACCGGGGCCGAGGATATCCAACTGCGCCTGGCTCAATCCGGCCTTGTGAACCAGCGGGCGCATGTGATCGTGGAACGCCTTGTCGGTGTCGGTGAATTCCTGCCCGTCGCCGGGCTCGATGGTGTAGCCGGCGGCATCGTCGGGCCGGCCCAGCTTGCTGTAGACCTGATCCCAGCCGGCAGCGTCTTCGGGATTGTCCGGCATGACGATCCGGTCCTTGCCGACAAGCGTTTGGGCTTCGGCGTAGCTTTTGGTCAGCCCCTCGAATGATTTGAGCCGGGCGAACGGGGCCGAAACCTTCATGTCGTCGGGCAGCGCATCGCGGAACGAATTGAAGGCAGCTTCGTCGGTCATCATCGAACCGAAGTCCGGTGAGGCCGCACCGCCAGTGCCGCCGTCCCCACCGTCGCCGGTGCCCCCGCCGCTTCCTCCGCCGTCATCTGGCGCGAATGACCGTTGCATCAATGTTTTGAGTGTCGTCATAGGTTCTCGTTCTCCCTGTTGAACATGGTTTCAACGTCTTCGTCGTGAAGACCGATCATGTTTCGGATGTGCTGGTATACCGCCTGCTTTCCGACATTGCCAAGGGTTGCAGCTTCATCGACCGACCCGTCCGGCCTCATTGCCTGGGCGGTGTCGGTCATGCAACAGGCATCGGCCAAGTCCTGCAACACGGCCTGGCCCTGCGGCCCGTTGAAGCACCCACGATAATTGTCGGCCAGCGAAAGTATCTCGCCCGCTGCCTGATCCTGCGTCATGCCGCCGGCAGCGGCCCACGCCATGATGCGCTTGAACGCGGTCATCCCTCGCGCCTCACGCTGACGATGCTCATGCCCGCCGCCGCCGCCTTGGCGTCCTTGCCGGCCACCATGTCCATGATCGCGTTAATCATGTCTTCGGCCACCTGCCTGGCCTTCAGGCGGGCGATGTTTTCATCCGTCACCGCGACCACGCAGACGGTGTTGCGGTGGGGGAACATCGGGTCGAGGAATGTCAGCGTCAGCTTGGCGCAGTTCTTGAAACCGGCGGCGTCGTTCGCATCGCTGACGAAATTGGAATTGGGCTGGGGGGACATCAAGCGGCGCTTTCAGTCTCGCCCGCCGCGATCTGCTGGGCGCTGGCCGCATCCTTGGCCGCCCTGGCAACACCCGGCGCGGCTTCGGCCAACTGGGCCGCCTGCTGCTGCTGGTTGCGCGCCTCGCGGCGGGCCTCGACGTCCTGAAGGTCGCGCAAAATCTTGGTCGGTGCGCCGTTGATTTCGGTGGTCAAGCGGGCGATCTGGTCAAGGTCGAAATTGTCCACCACGCTGGCGTCAAACTGCGCTAGCGGGATAACCTGTTCCATCGTGCGGCTGATGGCCAAGCCTTCCTCGGAACGCTGCGCCCGGTTGATCGGGCTATCGTACTCGATTTCGTAATCACCTTCCGCGTCGATCAACTCCTGCGGCATTTCCGGCAGGTGCCCGTTGCGCAGCAGGATCGACAGTTCGCGGTTGACCATCGGGCCAACGCTTTCCGACTGCTGGCGGCCCATCGTCGGACCCATCACGACGCCGCGTTCCTGGGCCAGCATCAGGGCTTGCGTCGCGGTCATGTTCGGGTGCTCGGTAAGAGCCCGCATCAGGTTGACCAGGAAGGCATCGTCAATCGTTCGCAAGCGCCGCTCGACGCCGACTTCGCCGGCCTGGAGGTCGATGCCAAGGTCCATCGGCTGGACAAGCTGCTTGCCTTCCTTGGTGATGCCGCCACGGGTGAGCGCGCCCGGTTTCATCATCACCTTGCGCAGCAACCCGTCCCGCGCCGCCAGCAACGGCGGGCGGTTTTTCAGGTGCGTGGCGATGATCTGTTCCTTGGCCTGCTCGTTGACCATCTTGATATCGGGTAGAACGATCATGGCCGGGCCGCGACCATAGGTTTCACCGGGGGCCGTGACATAGCGCGAGGCCATGTAGGGGAATTCCTGTTCGCCCCCAAGTTCGATCACCTGCTTATCGTCGGCGGCGACATAGATCGAAGCGAACGGCATGTTGATAGCGTCGATCTTGCCCAGGTCGCGGTCGTCGCGCGGCTGGACAACGTGGAGCATCTGGAATTCTCTTGAAGGATCGTCGTTGGCCGCCAGCCTGATCTTTTCGGGCAGCGCGTCCCACTGCTTTTCAAACTGCTTGGCGATGGCCCGCGCCGTCATCCGGTAGTCGCGGAAGTTCACGTCAACGAAGCCGTACTGATCTTCGGCCCAGTAACATTCCGGCAGGTGGATCGAGCGGTAGAAGGGGACGCCGCCCCGGCTCAAATCCTCGCCGACCCAGAGACAGCCGGACCCCAGCGCGCCAACGCTCATGTAGGTTTCATGCTGCTGGCTGGCGTAGTTGGCTTTCGTCTCGTAGCGTTTCTGGAACAGGATCGCGTTGGCTTCCTCGAACCACACCTTGACCGAACGAACCTGGTTCAGCCTGGCGGCGGACGCTTTCAGGAAGTGCCACCTGCTGCCGCGCGGGGTAATCATCGCCTCCATCGAAGCGGCGAAGCGGTCGAGCGCCAGCGCCGGCTGCGCCTCGTAAATCTTTTCGGTGCGCTTGGCCCCCTGGGTGCGTTCCTTGTCAGTGATCGACGCCTGCCGCGGCAGGATGCGGTCGGATATCTCCTGCCAATGGCTGTCCCACACCGAGCGCCGCGAGGCCAGCTTGTCCTTGCGGTTCAGAAGGTCGATGGCGATTTGGTCGGACATCGGGGGCTAGATGACGCTGAGTTTCAGCCCGGAGCCCTGATCGGCGTTCTTCAGTAGCCCACGGTGCAACTCGACGTTGGCCGGGATGATTGGGCTGGTGTCGGCGACCGCGGTTGGCGACGCCCCGATCAGGAAGTTGCCGGCGGTGTCGGCGACGATGGCGATGAAGCTGGTTTTGGCATTGAAGGTGGCGGACTTCACTTCTCCGGCTGTGAAGTCCACAACCTGCGTTGCGATGGCCGGCTCTTCGCCCGCCGGGAAAACGCCGCCCATCGGGTCGGATGCCTGGCGCACGAATTCGGTAATCGTCAGAAGGGCCATGTTATTCCCCTAGCAGTCGCTTGGTTGCGGTGTTGGCCGTTTCGGTGACGCCCTGGCTGCCGGTCAGGATCGTGGCCGCCGACCCCCTTGCCGACCGTCGCCGCCTGCGTTCGGCCAGCGCCTCGCCCTGCACTTCGGCGTCGGACTTGCCGGGCGGCGCGCCAATCGGAGCGGGGTTCGGAAGGCTGGGGCCGCCCATTACGCGGCGTCCTGCTCGGCCGTCCTGTTCATAATGCCGGCTATCGCTTTGAAGGCAGCCAGGAACTCGCGGGCCAGAACCTCGTAGCTCCATCGGTCGCGTGGGCCAAGGTCTTCCCAGCGTTTGGCCCCACCGTCGAAGCCGGCTTCCAACATCTTGTTATCGTAGATTGACTTGGCGACGATCTGCACTTCGTCGGTCATGTCCGGCCCGATCTGTTCCAGCTTTTCGGTGATCGGGCGGGGCTTCGTTGCGTGGGGTGATCCAGCCATAAGCCTAAAACTCCGGGTCGTCGTAGGTTTCAACGCCGACATCTTGGCCAACGCTATAACCCCTTTCGTTCAGCGGTTCAACATTCTCTGCGAACGTCAATCCAACGCTGTCCCCAAGGTCGGGACTGAAGTGCAGCCGCTTCTTGATTAATTTCTTGTCTTCAAGCAGCAGTCGGCTGTTGCTGTCCCAACCCTTTCGCGGGGCGCAAAGGTGGGTAGAAAAGATATCTTCGTCGGGCAGATCAGCGCCGATTTCATCCAACAGCCACTTGTTCATTTCGCCCCAAAGCTCGGCCCGTTTGTTGGCGTATGCTTCGCTATCGTTGGCCCTCGCTCCGAAGTTGACGCCGGTAATTCGCTCGTACCCCAGTTCGTCAAGCCGGTCATAAACCCCAGCGCCAAGCCCGGTTATATCAACGAACAGATGGTCGGGCTTCAGCTTGATTAACCATGACGCGGTCCAGCCAACGACTTCCATCAGGTTATCGCTGTCGATGACGCCATCAGTGATCGAGATATGCCGTCCGACGATGCGCCCCTGCCGGTCGATGATGCGCGTCAGGTCGCCGCCGCCCCGCGCTATGTCCAGGCCAAGGATCAGGGGGACGCCGGACCACGTTTCGAGGTGGTTCTTGCGGGCTCGCAGCACCGTGTTGGGCTGGATCAGCACGTCTTCGGTGGTTGTCTGGAATGCCTCTTGCGCCGTCGCCGGGTATTCCTGCCGGAACTTCGGGCCGATCTTGTCGGGGCTGCCCCCCAGCGGCGTTACAAGTTCGTGGTTCTTGGCATAGGCCCAGTAGATTTGATCGTCTTCAAGGTCGTGAAGCT
>Ga0190283_1001510_pt1 | contig 10237 bp, 8 predicted proteins | sample 48691801_MG_FD_161669 | JGI IMG/M metagenome (GOLD analysis project Ga0190283, IMG submission 161669) | Hydrothermal vent microbial mat bacterial communities from Southern Trench, Guaymas Basin, Mexico - 4869-18-0-1_MG | ecosystem: Environmental > Aquatic > Marine > Hydrothermal vents > Microbial...
AATGCTGTCCTGCTGCAAAGCGCCCTCATCAACCACCGGCCAGGATTCATCAACTACCGCTGCCGAATGGCCTAATCCCTGCCAGAGGGTATGGCAAATATGCGGCACGATGGGCGAAAGAGTGAGCACGATAGTTTCCAGTGCTTCCTGTACAACTGCCCTTCCCTGTTCACTGTCATCCTTGAATCTGGACACTTCGTTCAGAAGCTCCATATTTGCAGCAATGGCGGTATTAAAGGTAAAACGCCGACCAATATCGTCGCTGACTTTCGCCAAAGTTTGATGAGTTTTATGACGCAGGGCTGATTGTGGTTCATTCAGTTCTGCAGGTTTAAGTTCAGCCTTTTCACCCGATTGCGCATGGGCATAAACCTGTTTCCACAAGCGCTTTAAAAATCGGTGTGAGCCTTCTGCACCCGTATCCGACCATTCCAGCGTGTGCTCCGGAGGTGCCGCAAACATGGTAAATAAACGCGCGGTATCTGCGCCATAGTTTTCGATCAGTGATTGTGGATCGATGCCGTTGCGTTTGGATTTTGACATCGTACCAATACCATCATAACTGACAGGCTCTCCATCAGACAATGAAGTCGTTCTGACGATCTGTCCCGCATCATCGGTCACGAGTTCAACTTCGTCCGGTGCGAAATATTCAATACCGCCCTTTTCATTGCGGCGATAAAAAATATGGTTGAGTACCATGCCCTGGGTCAGTAGATGCGAGAAAGGTTCATCATATTTAACCAGGCCAAGATCACGCATCACCTTGCTCCAGAAGCGCGAATAAAGCAGGTGTAATATTGCGTGTTCGATACCGCCGATGTACTGATCGACCGGCATCCAGTAATCCACCCGATCATCAACCATGGCCTGATCATTATCCTGGCTACAATAACGGGCGTAATACCAGCTTGAATCGACAAAAGTATCCATGGTGTCGGTTTCGCGTTTTGCCGGCTTGCCGCATTTGGGGCAGCTACAATTAATAAACACTTCGTGTTTTTTTAACGGGCTACCGGAACCATCAGGCACGCAATCCTCTGGCAGCACTACCGGCAAGTCTGCGTCTGGCACCGGCACTACACCACAATCGTCGCAGTGAATAATCGGTATCGGACAACCCCAGTAACGCTGACGGGAAATCCCCCAGTCACGTAACCGCCATTGCTGTTGTTTGTCACCGAGATTTTTTGCTTTCAAGTCAGCCGCGATGGCGTCAACCGCAGCAGCCTGATCCAGGCGGTCATATTTGTCTGAATGAATACAAACACCATTCTCCTTATCGGCATACCAGTCCTGCCAGCCATCTAATGAAAATGTTTTATCGGCAACATCTATAACCTGCTTGATCGCCAGGCCATATTGTTTGGCAAAATGAAAATCGCGCTCGTCGTGCGCCGGCACAGCCATCACCGCGCCTTCACCATAAGCCATCAATACATAATTACCGACCCACAGAGGAATCGCCTCTCCAGTTAACGGATGGGTCACTGATATGCCGGTGGGCATGCCTTTCTTTTCCATAGTCGCAATATCCGCTTCGGATACGCCACCGCTTTTGCATTCTTCAATAAATGCGGCGAGTTCAGGGTTACTTTTTGCCGCATGGGTGGCTACAGGATGCTCAGCGGCAACCGCACAAAAAGTCACGCCCATAATGGTATCGGCTCGGGTGGTGTATACCCAGAGCTTTTCGGGTTTGCCATCCAGTTCATAGGGAAAAGCGAAACGCACACCGTAGCTCTTGCCGATCCAGTTGGCCTGCATGGCTCGCACCCGTTCTGGCCAACCGGGTAATTTATCGAGGTCGGCCAGTAGTTCCTCAGCGTAATGGGTAATCGCGAAGTAATACATCTGAATTTCACGCTTTTCAACCAGTGCTCCTGTGCGCCAGCCGCGGCCATCGATAACCTGTTCGTTAGCGAGCACGGTCTGATCGACCGGATCCCAGTTGACCGTACCGGTTTTCTGGTAGGCGATTCCTTTTTCCAGCATGCGCAAAAAAAGCCATTGATTCCATTTATAATATTCAGGCTGGCAGGTCGCCAGCTCACGATCCCAGTCAATCGCAAAGCCCAGCGATTTCAACTGGTCACGCATCGTGTCGATATTATTATAAGTCCATTGCGCTGGCGGCACAGAATTTTGCATCGCGGCATTTTCTGCGGGCAGACCAAAAGCATCCCAGCCCATGGGTTGTAGTACATTTTTCCCCTGCATGCGCTGGTAGCGGGCGATTACATCACCGATTGTATAATTGCGCACGTGACCCATATGCAGCTTGCCGGATGGGTATGGAAACATAGACAGGCAATAGAATTTCTCCCTGTCAGAAGACTCCCTGGCCTTGAAGCTTTGTTGCTCTTCCCAGAACTTCTGCGCCTGTTGCTCTACTGTGCCGGGATCGTATTGTTCTTGCATGTTATATATTTATTAACCCGGCAACCCTATAGGTTGCATTCAGCCGACGCGTGCTTGTTTACAATTAAATGTTAGGGGCTTCAAGAATGTACCCGCTCCGCGTTGTAGCTCTTGCCAAGGGATGACCATTAACTGCGAGCTGCGCCTTGATCCGGCACATTCTTGAAGCCCTGAATACAACCTATAGGGTTGCCGGGTTAATAGTAACTGATACACTCAAGGTTGCAAAGGATACCAGCAGCCTGCCCACATGAATAGATAAAAGCAACAAGTACTAGTTGTTGAGTCATATCAATGCAGGACCGGAAAATATAGACTACAAAATAGAGACTGGAGGTTTGCCATGAATATCAAAAAACACAAAAATCTGATCGACGCCTACGAACACATGCTGGAGCAGGTGCATGAACTTTTTTCCACCGTCGATGATAAAATTCGTCCAAAGCTGTCACACGCCATCGAAACTGCGCAGAAAAAAACATTTGAAGTGGGAAAACTGACTCAGGATGAAGCCGAAAAAGTAGGTGAATATCTCAAGCGAGACCTCAGTGACATGGGGCATTACATCGATGATACCGGCAAGGAAGTACGTGAATGGTTTAAATTTGACCTGGACGTCATGGAAGACAGGCTTAAGGACATGCTGATTTCTGCCGCAGACAAAACCAGTCTTGAGATCAGTCTGCTTAAAGAACGCCTGTCAGAATCTGCCACCTGGCACACTGGCGAAATCACAGCTCCGGGTACGCTCGTCTGTGAAAAATGTGGGCAGGAAGTTCATTTCCAGAAAACCGCCCATATTCCACCCTGTCCGAAATGTCATGGCAGTAACTTTAAACGGCCGATATAGCGACAAGTACCCGATAAGTAAAACCAGCACGCATTTAAAATTTCTTCCTGAAAAAACGGGCGACGAATAAAGTCATCAGCAGCAATGAAACGATTGCCCAGTTTTTCCAGATAACAAACGGGGTGCTTCCCGTTCGTGGTTGCACAGTATCGGTCAGGGATGTCACTTTGAATTGCGGCGCTGCCCGTTTAACCTTACCTCTGTAATCAATAAACGCGGTGATGCCGGTATTATTCGCGCGCAGCAGATCCCTGCCGAGTTCCAGAGCACGCATGCGAGAAATTTCAAGATGCTGGTGTGGTGCCAGGGAATCACCAAACCAGGCGTCGTTACTGATATTCACCAACAGGGTTGCATCCGGTAGCATGTCCGCCATTTCCTGGCCGAAGGCGTCTTCAAAGCAGATAGATGATGAAAATTTCTCGCCTGCGGCCTCTAGCACAACGGCATCATCCGATTTGTCCATATCTGACGCCGGCAGGACGATCAACCCATCCAGCCAGCCCAGGAATTGACGAAAGGGAATATATTCTCCAAACGCGACCAGATGTCGTTTTTTATAAACGCCAAAACCATCGCCTATCTTAATAATGCTGTTATAGGCTTTTTTGTTCTCGTAATATAGCGTGCCGAGTAAAATATCGGTGTTGTGTTTGCGTGCTTCTGCAGCAAGTGGATCTAAAAAAGCATCTTTATAGTTTTTGTAATACCCCGGAATAGCAACTTCCGGCCAGACAATCAGGTCGCTGTCCCAATGCGCTATCGTCATATCATTGTAGCGTTTCAATGTGGGTATCTGCCATTCCGCTTTCCATTTATCTTCCTGGGCGATATTTCCCTGAACCAGCGTTACCTTGATTACCGCATCAGTTTTTTCAGTCCAGTGTATTTTGCCCAGCAACCAGGAAATTCCCACAATGATCAATATTGCCGATAGCGGATACCAGCGACTTTTCTTGTCTGTTGTCAGTCCAAAAACCAACAAGCCTGCTACCAGCATGACAAGCCAGCTCGCACCCAGTATTCCTGTGATGGGGACAAGGTTTTTCAGGGGTGTCTCAAGCTGGGTATTGCCCAGATACAGCCAGGGAAAACCTGTAAAAATCCAGCCGCGTAACCACTCAAACAGAACCCACAGGGAAGGCGTGACCAGTACCATGCGAACAAACCCTGCCTGAAAAAACCGCGACTGGAACCAGCCAGTCAAGCCAGGAAACAACGCAAGGACGCCGACAAATAGTATTGTCAGGGCTGCCGAAACCCAGACGGGTGCGTGGCCAAAGACATGAATGCTGTTATAGACCCAGGATGCCCCAAAACCAAACAGGCCGAGACCAAAAGCATAACCCAGCCAGAAAGCACGTTTGGGAGAGGCATCTTGCCACAAATAAAGCAGTAAGCCTGTGCAGATAAAAACAACCGGCCACCACGCAAGAGGGGCAAAGGCCGCAACCAGCAGGCTACCTGAAAGCATAGCCAGCAATAATGCAGGCCAGGGCGATTTTATCCAGAGCATTTTATTATTGTGCAGAAATTGTCGGCTTAGCCCGGATAATTCATGAAGGGAATGGAATTTGTGGGAAATCTGGCAAAGAAGGTTGGACAAAATCGCGAATACCCTAGCAAGCTAGGGTTTGAGCAATTTTGTCCAAGATTCGAAGTCAGATTTTTCAGAAAACCATTCAGGGACAGACTGTAATTTTTCAATACCGTCATTTTAATATATAAACCATTGAATGTATAAACTATTCAATCGCGAATTTATTTACTACCGCCTTCATGAAATATCCGGCTTAGTCGTCATTTCAAGTAAGTGGATACGGCGGCTATCGGCTTTGATCACCTTGAAATTAAAATCCCTGATGCTGACGTTTTCATCCCGCCTGGGCAGATGGCCAAAATAATGCGTGATGAAACCACCAATCGTATCGAACTTTTCCTCATCAAAATCTGTTTTGAAGTACTGGTTAAAATCTTCGATCGGTGTCAGCGCCTTGATCGTGTAACGAGACGGTTCTCTTTGCAAAATGCTCTGGCCAATTTCAGCCTTGTCATGCTCGTCATCGATCTCCCCGACAATCTGTTCCAGCACGTCTTCAATGGTAACCAGTCCAGCAGATGACCCATACTCATCAATCACTACCGCCATGTGGTTTTTACTCGCTCGAAACTCTCTGAGTAATACATTCAGACGTTTACTTTCCGGAATAAAAACAGCAGGACGCATCACATCATCAAGTACAAATTCTTCGTTCTGTCCAGGCGTGAGATATCGTAGTAAATCTTTGGCGAGCAGAATACCGATAACAGAATCCTGCCTGTCATCAATTACAGGGAAACGCGAATGGCCGGATTCAATCACAGTTCGCAACATACTTATAATGCTGTCTTCTTCATCAACGACAGCCATTTGTGCACGAGGAATCATGATATCCCGTACCTGCATCTCGGAAACCTGGAAAACGCCTTCAATCATACTCAGGGCATCACGGCCCAGTAAATTGCGGCGTTCAGCTGCGCGTAAATATTTGAGGATTTGTTCGCGGTCACTGGGTTCACCCAGCAATGAAAGCGTTAGACGTTCAAGCCATCCTTTGCGACTCGAACTGGGAGGTTGGTCGTCGTTCATCTGAACCCTTTTGTTACTGAACACAGTAGGAAGATACCGCTTGCTCTACCCGCTGGCAAGACAGTTCGTCGGCTGAAAAGCAAGAGATAACTCATTTGTAAGGGTTCGCGATGTCTAATCTGGACAACAACTCAATTTCAAGTGTTTCCATCACTTCAGCTTCTGTTTCTATCAGGTGGTCATATCCCTGTAAGTGCAAAACACCGTGCACCAGCATATGACTTGCCCTGTTCTTTTGCCTCGGAGTCGATAAGCGGCGAGCAGATCACCAGGTCACCTAAATGGGCTGATGGTACTTCAGGTGGCGCCTCAAAAGGAAAAGACAACACATTCGTCGGGCCGGATTTCTCTCTGAATTGTTGATTAAGCTCTGAGCTTTCAGCTTCATCGACAATCCTGACCAGCACGGTCGCATCGGGTGCATCCACAAAACAACGATCCAGCCAATGCTGAAAGGTGGCCGCGTTGGGTACTTCCTGTGAGTCACAAACAAGCTGTAGTTCTAATTCCAGACCCATTAGCGCTCTATCAATTACGAGTTCAGGCCATCTGCCTGGTCATAAGCCTGTACAATTCTCCGAACCAGCGGATGTCGCACGACATCACGCGCGTTGAAAAAATTGAAACTGATTCCCTCAACATCCTTAAGCAGTTCAACGACACGTCGCAAACCCGATTGCTGCTGTATGGGCAAATCCGTTTGCGTGACGTCACCATTCACGACCGCCGTTGAACCAAACCCGATCCGGGTTAGAAACATTTTCATTTGCTCTGGCGTCGTATTTTGTGCCTCGTCAAGAATGATAAAAGACTCATTTAAAGTGCGGCCACGCATATAGGCCAGCGGCGCGACCTCAATAACATTCCGCTCAATTAATTTTGCAACGCGCTCAAAGCCCAGCATTTCATACAGAGCGTCGTACATGGGTCGCAGATAAGGATCGATTTTCTGTGCCAGATCACCCGGTAAAAATCCCAGCTTTTCGCCTGCTTCAACTGCGGGCCGAACCAATACCAGGCGCCGCACCTGATCAGACTCCAAAGCTTCTACTGCACTGGCAACAGCCAGGTAGGTTTTTCCAGTACCAGCAGGACCAACACCAAAGGCAAGGTCGTGGGTCTGTATATTGCGTAAATAGTTAGCCTGATTAGGTCCCCGCGCACGAATTGTGCCACGCCGTGTTTTAACGCTGACCTCTTTATAATTTTTATCTTTTTCCAACAAGGCATCAATGCCAGCATCCTGCAAATACAGGTGTATTATTGAAGGCTGCAAGGTCTCATCGGCTGTCAGTTCATACAGATCCCGTATCAATTCTATCGTCACAGCTGTGGATGTCGCCTCGCCTATCACACTGAAGTTTGCGCCGCGATTATTAATCTCCACACCTAAGCGACGTTCGAGCTGACGTAAGTGTTCATCAAACTGACCGCAAAGATTAGCGAGGCGCTGGTTATCTTCAGGTTCAAGCAGGATGGATACGGAATGGAGTTGTGCGTTCAAGCTGATTTTCGCACCATGCTGGGAGAAACCTCGACAATTTCACCACGCAGGGAGTTCGGCAAGGCCTCAGTAATTTTCACATTAACAAACTCACCAATTAAACCCGAGCTGGCTGTAAAATTAACAACGCGATTATTTTCAGTGCGACCTGCCAGTTGTTGCGGGTCTTTTCTGGAAGGTCGCTCCACCAAAACCGTTTGTATGCTGCCGATCATTTTCTCGCTGATTCCTGCTGCCATTTCCAGAATCCGTTTTTGTAGCTGTGCCAGACGTTCCTTTTTTACTTTTAACTCAACATCATCCGGGAATGAGGCGGCCGGCGTACCCGGTCGTGCGCTATAGACAAAACTGAACGAGTGATCGAAACCTATATCCTCAATCAATGCCATGGTTGCTGTAAAATCAGTTTCAGTCTCACCGGGGAAGCCGATAATAAAATCTGAAGACAAGCTAATACCAGGACGGGCCTCTCTCAGCTTGCGGATTTTTGATTTATACTCAAGCACGGTGTGCCCACGTTTCATCAAAGACAAAACTCGATCGGAGCCACTTTGAACCGGCAGATGTAAATGGCTAACCAGCTCTGGAACCTCTGCAAAAGCCTGAATAAGTGAGTCAGAAAATTCAACCGGATGCGATGTTGTAAAACGAATTCTGTCGATACCTTCAATTGCAGCCACATAGTATATCAACAGGGCAAGGTCGGCTGTTTCATCGTCATGCATCTTGCCACGATAGGCATTTACATTCTGCCCCAGCAGATTAATTTCCCGCACTCCCTGGGTTGCCAGGTGGGAAACCTCAGCGAGAATATCGTCAAATGGCCGACTGATTTCCTCGCCTCGAGTATAGGGTACGACACAAAAGGTACAGTATTTACTGCAACCTTCCATCACAGAAACAAAAGCCGTCGGCCCTTCTGCGCGTGGCTCAGGCAGGCGATCAAACTTTTCAATTTCTGGAAAACTGATATCGACTACGGATTGATGCTGGTCGCGAACAGATCTGATCATATCAGGCAATCGATGCAGAGTTTGCGGGCCAAACACCAGATCGACAAAGGGTGCGCGCTCACGTAAGGCATCACCTTCCTGGCTAGCGACACAACCGCCCACGCCGATCAGGATATCGGGCTTTTTCTCTTTGAGAATGCGCCATTGACCCAGGAGGGAAAAAACTTTCTCCTGTGCTTTCTCACGAATTGAGCAGGTATTCATCAGCAGCAGGTCGGCCTGCTCGGGCTGGTCTGTCACTTCCATACCCAGTTCATTATTGAGCACATCCAGCATCTTGGCTGAATCATACTCGTTCATCTGGCAACCGTGGGTCTGGATAAAAACTTTGCTCGTCATGAGCCTATTTTCGCATACAAGCCCAGGGTTTTCAGCCAGATCGTACGAATATACTGTTTTCTACCTTTTTCTTTCGGCGCAAAAGAAATTTTTCTCCCAGTTCCAGGCGTGTTCAATGATGGTCGCGAGTTCTGCATATTCCGGTTGCCACCCCAGTGATTCCCTGGCCATGCTGGAATCTGCCACCAATCTGGCCGGATCTCCCTCACGCCGTTCACTTTCAACAACAGGTATGCTTTTGCCGGTAACCTTTCGCGCTGTATCAATGACTTCCTGTACCGAAAACCCCTGACCATTGCCGAGGTTAAAAGCCATGCTATCAGCCCCTTCAATCAGTTTTTCCAGAGCGAGAAGATGCGCCTGACAAAGATCATTGATATGAATATAGTCACGGATGCAGCTGCCATCTGGCGTATCGTAGTCCTTACCAAAAACAGTGATGTTTTCGCGTCGGCCTGAAGCTGCCTGCAATACCAGTGGAATCAAGTGGGTTTCAGGATCGTGGCGTTCACCCAGCTCACCATCAGGATCGGCGCCTGCAGCGTTAAAATAGCGCAGGCAGCATGACTTCAGGCCATGGGCTTTATCATAATCTGCGAGTATTTGTTCGATCATCCATTTACTCAATCCGTAAGGATTAATGGGTAACTTAGGATGCTTTTCATCCATCGGGACATAATCCGGTTCACCGAAGATGGCAGCAGTAGAGGAGAAAATAAAGGCGTTAACGTTTTGTGCAACCATCGCATCCAGCAGATTCAGGGTATTGGCGACATTATTTTGATAGTATTTACCGGGATTTAGCACCGACTCACCAACCTGAATATGTGACGCGAAATGCATGACGCCAGCAAAATCCTGCGCTTTGAACAGCTCTTTAAGATCGGCGGGATTTTTCAGGTCACCCTTGACAAATTCCCCGCCAAGTACAGCATCACGAAAACCCGCGACCAGGTTATCGAATGTCACCACTGCATAGCCTGATGCCAGTAACATTTTAACCATGTGTGAGCCGATATAGCCGGCACCACCCACAACCAGGATTTTCTTCATTCTGTTACCTGTTTTCCATAATTTTGCAAAGATTGTCAATACAGAAGGTTACTCAAACCAGAAACATGCGCAAAAACAATCTCTTCTCCCCGCTGAAGGTTGCCTCGATAGCAAACCGTAGGGTGGATAAGTAATAGCGCATCCACCAAAACACGTGCAACAGCAAGGTAAGTGTTTGAGGTTATGAAAGTATTCAACTAAGCCCCCTCTTTTGTAAAGAGGGGCTGGGGGAGATTTAATGCTAAGAACAAACTCCCCTTTGAAGAAAAGTGAACGCAAAAGCAAGTGCCATTCACAAGAACCCGTTAACACTGAATAGTAAAGCTATGTAAGTATTCAGTTTTACAGATTCTAATGCAACTTGTTATCAGATGCTGGGATTTGGCTCTCAAGTTGGACAGTTTGTGGGCGATTTTTCTTCCAGATAT
>Ga0190283_1001511_pt1 | contig 10234 bp, 9 predicted proteins | sample 48691801_MG_FD_161669 | JGI IMG/M metagenome (GOLD analysis project Ga0190283, IMG submission 161669) | Hydrothermal vent microbial mat bacterial communities from Southern Trench, Guaymas Basin, Mexico - 4869-18-0-1_MG | ecosystem: Environmental > Aquatic > Marine > Hydrothermal vents > Microbial...
AGAGCCTGGCGTCTGGCAGGCGCTTAAGAGAGCGCTGAGAAGCGAAAAACTTGAGATTCAGACCTACGATCCCTTCTATCTGTTCACCACCAGCGGCCTGAAACCGGAACCGATCGATATTGATCTCAAAGTTGTGGTTATCTCCGATCCCTATCTTTACCATCTTCTCCTGAGCGTTGACCAAGACGTTAGGAAAATATTCAAGGTCAGGGCTGATTTTGATACTGCAATGGATAAGGATGGAGATTCTATCCAGCAGATCTCGAGCTTCATCAAGATGAAAACCGAGGAAGAGGGTCTCAAGTCTTTTGACAGGACTGGAGTAGCGGCCCTGGTGGAACAGGCAGTCCGCATGTCCGGCAGGCAGGAAAAGATCTCAACCAGTTTTCCGGAAATTACCGATTATATACGGGAGGGCGATTTTTTTGCGGGACAGGATAACAAAACGCTGGTGGATGAGGCCCATGTGGAAAAGGCCATAGAGGCCAGGATATTCCGATCGAGCATGGTGGAGGACCATATCCAGGAGATGATCGACCGGGGAACCCTGATGATCGATGTGGAGGGAGAAGTGGTGGGCCAGGTCAACGGGCTGGCCGTCTACTCAATGGGAGACTATATGTTTGGCAGACCTTCCCGCATTACCTGTTCCACCTCCATGGGCCGGGCAGGGATAATCAATATTGAGCGGGAAGCGGATATGTCAGGCAACACCCACAACAAGGGCGTGCTGATCTTGGGCGGCTACCTGCGAAAAAGATATGCCCAGGACAAACCACTGACCATGAGCGCCAGCATTGCCTTTGAGCAGTCCTACGGAGGTGTGGACGGTGACAGCGCCTCTTCCACGGAGATCTATGCACTCCTTTCAAGTTTAACCGAAATTCCTGTCAAGCAGTATATAGCTGTTACAGGTTCGGTCAACCAGAACGGAGAGGTCCAGGCCATAGGGGGCGTCAATGAAAAGGTTGAGGGCTTCTTTGATTGCTGCAGCAAGATGGGAGCTGCAAACAGCCAGGGCGTTATGATCCCCCAAAGCAATGTGAAAGACCTGATGCTACGAAAGGACGTGGTCGAGGCTGTAAAAAAGGGCCGGTTCCATGTATATCCCGTCAAGACCATTGATGAGGGGATTGAGATCCTGACCGGGAAGAAGGCAGGCGCAAGAAATGCGAAAGGCGCATATCCCAAGGGGAGTATCAACTATCTCGTCGACCAGAAGCTGAAGGAGTTGGCCGAAGGACTGAAGAATTTCGGAAATAACGAGAAAGAGGAGAAAAAAACGAAAGGGACTAAGGCCAAGAAAAAGAAGAGCCAATGATCCTGAAACAGACATCCCTTTCAAATCCCATTGAGGAAAAGATTGCCTGGGCACAGCACTGTTATCAGGAGTTTGGAGACGATCTCCTTAAAGAAAAGAGGCTCGTTGATCTGTTAGCGGATCTCAAGGCCGCCGTTGATGCCTCCCGCAGGGAGATGGCTCTGACAGGGATCGTTGAGATATGCAGACGATGTGACCAGGAGGAAGGTGGCTCCTGCTGCGGGGCCGGGCTTGAAAACAGGTACGACGGCTGGCTACTCCTTATCAATCTTCTCCTCGGAGTTAAACTCCCCAAAACAAGACAGCAGACCAACAGTTGTTTCCTTTTAGGAAAAAACGGATGCCTACTTATGGCCCGCCATGTAATCTGCATCAATTATCTCTGCAAGAAAATAACTGATATAATCGACCCCCACACAATAATGGACCTGAGGGAAAAGGAGAGTGAAGAGGCGAACACCCTTTTTGTGCTCCACGAAAACATTAAGACGGTTTTGAGGAAATGGACCAACACCTGAAGAAAAGTCTCTCAAAGGTTGCCGAGTTCTATGACCGGAGAAAAGTGGGCGCTGTGGGCCCTCTCGGATTCAGAAGATCTACCGATCTGATGACATTACTTGCCTGTGCAGATCGTCTAATTGGTGAAGAGATAATAAAACCTGATGAAACCGCCTTTCTGGACTTAGGGTGTGCTGATGGAAGAGTAAATCTCTTTTTCAGTTATCTTGTCAGGCTCTCGATAGGCATAGAGCTTGATGAATGGACACTTGAAGAGTATGATCCTTTGCGAAGCGAACTTGAAAACACTCTCGAAAAAGAAGGTCTTTTATCACCACCCTCAAACATCTTTTTGTTCCACGGAGATTCCACTGACAAAGCCCTTCATGACTCGATTACGCACAAGGCGGGCATAGGCATTGAGTCCTTTGATCTCTTTTACACCTATCTTATAATGCATGAGGAGTTCGCTGAGATGTTGGCAGAAAGGGCCAGGAGGGGCTCCATATTCATGGTATACGGTCTAAACAAGATCCTGCCGAAATATCCCGGGTTTCGGCTGTTAGAGAATCTAAGCCCAATGGAAGGGATTTTAGCGCTTTATCTGAAGGAGGCCTGAACTATGAATTATGAAACCATAGAGTACGAAATAGTAGAAGATGGCATCGGGGTCCTATCCCTCAATCGCCCCCGCAGGTACAACTCCGTCAATGAAGAAATGGCGGAAGAGTTAGAGTCATTCTGGAGAGATCGGCTCTACGATCTTGATACGCACGTCATTATCCTGAGGGGAAAGGGAAAGAAGAATTTCTGTGCCGGGCTGGATATGAAAGCAGTCATGAAGATGATGCCTGAAATGGATACGGATATGTTTTACAGGTTTCAGGCCCGGTTAGCGCGTCTTAACCTGTCCATGCGTCAGGCCCCCCAGCCTATCATCTGCGCTGTCCATGGCGCGGCCGTGGGTTTGGGTTTCAGCTTTGCCCTTGCATCTGATCTGAGGGTGATCAGCAACGAGTCCCGTTTTTCTGCGGCCTTTATCAACATAGGATTAGGCGGCGCCGATATGGCCTGCAGCTATTTTCTGCCCAGGCTTATTGGTGCGGGAAGGGCAAACGAATTCATGCTCACGGGGAATTTTATATCGGCTGAAGAAGCAATGTCTTTAGGTCTTGTCAGCCGGCTGGTGGAGCGCGATCAACTCATGGAGACAGCCCTCGAACTGGCCCGCACAATGAACAGCAAAAACCCCATGGGTCTCCGTTTGACCAAGGAAGCGATCAATATGAATATCGACGCAGGGGGTTTGGAGCAGGCACTGAATATTGAGGACAGAAACCAAACCCTTCTGGTCCTGCGTGGAAGGCTTGGAGAAAAGGCAAAGGCAGGCAGGTATTTTTAAGGCAGGGTCACGTTCCTTCTGGTCCTGGCCAGAGTGGCAATATAGCGGCCTTTTTCGTGCCGTCTGTTGTACCTGAAGATCGTATCCACAAGGCCTTTATGCAGTCTATTGAAGGTCTTTGCGTAAAACTTGCTTAACCATCTGTAATATTTTTCCATGCTCTTCATATTCTGCCCAAACACGATCCCTATCAACTCATCAATAAGCTCATCGACTTTATCATCAAAGAAATGCTCTAAATCAGGAGGGGGACCACCCAGGGTTGGTCTGTATTGCTGAACAAACACATAGGCTCCAGGAAGGGACTTTAAGAATAGAAAACGCTCAAGGTCTTCGGCCAGGGTGGTATTATAACCATACATACAGATGAATTCGCAATTGTCCCCTGGCGTAAAGCCCATGAGCCGATACTTCCTGAGGACCTGATTTAAATAACGGGTATCATTAAGACTAAAATGATAAACCGTCCGGGTGAATCTGGTGTTTGAGCATCGGATACGCCGCAAGAGGCCCGCGATTTCTTTATCCAACAGGCGGATATCAAGGGTCTGAGTAAAATTGACCTGAAGATCTCTCCGGGCCATATCTTCCAAGAAGTCTCCCGCATTGGGATGAGCAAGGATATTGTCATCCAACAGGATCAGTTTCCGGCGATTACCCTGTAAAAGGTCGTCAAGAGAACTCACCTGGCGGATCTTTCCTTCTTTTTCCGGAACTATGCAGAAAGGGCAGTCAAAGGGACATCCACGAGTAATAAAACCGATGGCAACGTCGTCCAATTCCGGATAAAGGGTATAATCGGGCGGCATTTTCTCAATCTTGAGTGGAAGCCTGCGCCGGACATCTACGCCTGAACCGCCAAGGATTATGGATTTTCCAAAATAGTTTCTCAGATGTCTAACACGATTCGTATTAGCAGTGTATGAAAATACGCAACTGGCATAGATAGCTTCCGGCGCTCTAATCCCATCCCTGCGGCCTAAAAAAACCCGGCTGCCTCTGCGATCCAGGATGACCATCTTCCCCTGTTCCTTGTAATGCCTGCTCAGTTTCATAAGAGCAAGGTTGGGGAGGCGACCATCGAGATGGAGAAGAAGGACTGCTCCCTTCGGGATACGGGTTCTGATATGCTTTTCTTCAGGAATAAGCGCGGCAGCAGGCAAACTCAGGCGTTTCCTCTTTACCTTATGAGGAAACCATGCATGAGCCTTCAACGAGAGGGTAGATATATATTGCATGGAAGGGAGTAAAAGATCCATGAGGATGATCCATCTCGGAAAGATTCTTTGTGTACAAAAAAAATCAGGACGGTCTAACAGCGTTACGCCGGGCTGGTCGAGAGGTGTCCCGCATGCAGGAAAGGCGTCGATTATATGACGGACAGCATCAAGTGCAGGCAGGGCCGCACGTTTCTGCCAGGAGCGCAGCTGAGACCACTCCAGTTCAAAATCACATCCCTTCTCCACCCAGCGCCCGGTATCGATTTCCAAGTATTCCTCTAAGAGATGGCACAGCCTCCATATACTTTGTTGAGCAGGGAACCTGGATTTGAGTATTGCCCTATAATGAAGACGCGTCAAAAAGGCGACCGGATCAGTGACGAGCAAGTCTTTACTGAAAAGGGAATGAAACCGCCTTACACGATGGAAGGGGTCTTCAAAATCAAAATCATCCTTGTTTTGATGGGGGCAAAGGTGAGGGCCATAAGCGAGGAAAAAGTACCTTGAATTGCCATTACCGAGGGAGAGTTTGCTTATGGGAAGCTTCTCTGGAAGCAGACGATAGGCATTCCGTTGAACAGTTTCGACCATACCTGTATCGTTTATCTCCATACCACTGCCGAAGACAGGCGGCATATATTCACCTTTATCGCATGACGCATGCCGGGCTAACATGAGCTCAAGTCGAAGCGGCGGACCACCCCGTCTTTGAAATTCGTGCAACTTGCAGGGAAGTTGGGGAATAAAAGAGGCGCCCCCGCAAGCTAATGCCATTAGCTGCAACAACTCACGCTGGTCCCGGCCTGAAGAGAGCAGAGCCCACTTTCTAAGCCAGCGGCCATGTTTTTCAACACTGAAACTACCCGCCCCGTTCTTCTTAGCGTTTTCAAAATATAGACCGAGGAGATACATGGCAGGACCTAATTCTCCCGCTGAAAAGAAGGTGCAATCTCAAAAAAGTTCAATCTCCCTTTGAATGGAATGGGATGCGTGTAAAGCATCTGATTCTTGAAAACAAAACCGTAAAGCCCTTTCCGGTACTGATCAGACCTGTTCATGTGCTCGTCCATATCTTTCCGCCACCTGTCTCTGGTTTCATACTGCACAACACCAGTCATAATAACTTCTCCGAGGATAGCACCCTTGGACAGGAGGCTTTCCGCCATTCCAAGAGCCTCAGCCATCTCCCTGTCAACCTTTTTCCCGGCATGTATCAATATCGTCTGAGGCAGTTTAATTCTTCTTGGCCTCCACGATCTGATTTCGATCGTTTTTCTACCGGTAACAACGAGAAAAGCCCACGGCTGACGAATAGATAGCGCTTTCATTCAATTCCTTACGTCTGTTAATGGCGCTCACAGAGCTCACGGAGTACACAGAGAAAAACAATCAGACATTGCATAGTATCTTGCGAAAGTTCCGCTTCAAGGGGTAAAGGAAAAGAGCTTTGGTAGTGCTCCTTGCCTTTTGCTCTCTTCCTATTCCATAACCTTTGGTAGTCCCCACCTCGATCCAGTTTGCTGCACGGTAGCAGGTGCCTTTGAAGTTGGGTAATTGCACAAAAGTCTCAAGCAAAACAGGTCTGTAATTATACCGCGCTTCCCAATCTATAGGCAACTGTTTTGATATGCCTGCAAGAATACGCGAAGCAAGGTTTGGTGATTTAATCCAGGGAAGAATAAGGAACCTCGCATTACTGACCACAAGATTCAGGTTTTTCCAGCGCTGCTCCTCGGTCCAGCCGATGAATTTATCCCTACTCGCCACACGCCATGAACAGGCCGCGAAACCGAGCGCCGCAAGGAGATATTCCCCTCGGTATCCATTCCGATTACACTTTTTCACCGCAGCCGCATTCCCCTGCCCTGCCCTTTTCTTCAGGGGCATGTTTTCATTACCCCCTCTCATCCCTTCTCCTGCTTTGGGGCGTTTCCCGCCATAAACCAGATATTTCATCTGCGCACCCCATAAGGTGTGACCCGGGATATAGTGATAACGCTCAAGCATTCCGTTCCAGAGGTCCAGATCCTGCCTTCTTGTTACAGGGATAAATTGAATCAGTTCCAAATCATGGCCATTAAGAAAGATGGTTTCTTCTGGCTCAGGTGCGTTCAGGATACGCACATCTTGCTTCCTATTGGCCTTATTCTTTTTAACCTTTTTGGGGACCGGGGGCAGGGATACGATGTTATCCATGTCCATCCGTTTGAGGGCAATTGATGTTCCTGTTTTCTTGAATTCCCCGTTCGACTGATACAGACCAAATAGTCGGCACATCTCATCTACAATCTCAATTCGGGGACACTCAGGCTTGGATTTGATCAAATCTCGGATCTTCTTTATTTCACGAGCGGAAAAGCTGCGACCGATATAGTGCACCCTAACGTTATCCCATTGTTTAGACCGTGGCGGGGGTGGGTGTTCAAGAAGGTCAAGCGCCCGCTCAACAGCGGCTTCACGGGGAGTAGGCTTCCTATCCGGATTGTCAAAGAACCTCATCCCTTCTTCGGAAAAGCGTTTCAGACTTTTTATTATGGACTCGGGGATAACACGGACGTCTAGAACCAGCCTTTTGATACTTTTGCCTTCAAGATCTCCCAATATGATTTTGGCCCGTTTTATCCTCCAGATGCCGGCAGTAGTGCTTGAGGCAATCTTCCTGAGTTCCTCTTTCTGCTTTTCTGAACAGGTAACTTGCTGAATAGTCTCATGCATTTTTACAATGGTTCCAAAAAAGGTCTTTTTTAGCCTAAAGTGGTCGGCGCCAAGTTCAAGGTTCATACACTCATGACAGCATCCCGATCAGATGGCTTGCCTGTCCCTTGGTCAGCCCCTCCGGCACATCAAGCTTTTTGCTCCGGAGGACGCTTGTCTGCTTTTGTGTAGCGGGCTGACGTCGCCAGCGCGTATTTCTCATGACCAATCCAACAGACCCGGGCAGATTTTGCCTGACATGTTTTTCAGCACCCATAACGGCCGCCTTGAGGTCTCTCCTGCGCAATAGTGTGGTTTCCCGCCCCCGATCGCTCAGCACAGCCTCGCATTCTCCCAAAATCGTCGGCGCAATCAGGATTGCCCTGCCTTCTGCCAGGCTTAGCCGATAAATCCCCTTTCCGGTGCCCACCCAGGCAAACTGGGAGAACCCGGACAGCTCTGAAGGGGTCTTTAGATCAAGCAGATTGATCCGTTTGCACCGATAACGCAGGTCTGAGAGAGATTTCGCCTCACTGACCGGAACCCAGGGCCGGTGGCTTTCTGCCCAGCCTAAGGCCCTCTGCACTTCGTCCGCAGTATGACCCTCAAGGTCGAACTCTCCAGAAAGACCGAAAAGACCCGGAAGTGTAGTGAGGCTGTGTTCACGGGTCGCATCCACTATGTCAATGACGGTTACGTTCTCCTTACCAGGATGGAGCCTGGTCCCCCTGCCGATCATCTGTGTGTAGAGGAGTGCGGACTTGGTCGGACGCGCCAGGATAATCCCCTCAACAGAGGGCTCGTCATAGCCCTCGGTAAGTACCATACAGTTTGCAAGGACTCGAATCCCGCCCCTGCGAAAGTCGGTCAGGATTTTAGTCCGCTCTGAATGATCCATATCACCAGTTACAGCGCCCGCGGGAATACCTCCAGCATTAAACGCCTTGGCAAGGGAGTGTGCATGGGCCACATCCACACAAAAACAGAGGGTCTGTTTCTCTTTGAGACGAGAGCTGAATACATCGACCACAAGGCGGTTGCGCTGCTCGACATTTACGGCCTGGGACAGGTGGGAAACTACAAAATCACCCATACGGCTCTTGACCCGGGATAGATCAACATCGGTCTCCACCCGAAATCCCGCCACCGGTGCAAGATACCCAGCGCCGATCATTTCAGGAAGTGTACGTGAAAAAACGATCTCCTCGAAGACCGCATCGAGCCCTTCTCCATCACCACGCTTTGGGGTCGCAGTGAAACCCACAACCAACTTGGGAGTATCCGGTTCAAAGGCTCCAAAATACTTGAGTATTCTTCGGTAGCTCTTTGCAGTGGTGTGGTGCGCCTCATCCACCACAATCAAGAAAAAGCGATCCGGATCAAGACGAAGAAGACGGCTCGAATCCTTTCGACCTAAAGTGGGTACACTCGCCACCACCACATGACTGTCAGGATCGGCAACCCGCCCTGCCTGTTCAATCTCAACACGCAGATCAGGATTTGCCCGCCTCAGCTTATCGCAAGCCTGATCGAGCAGCTCGGCACGGTGGGCGAGCACTAACATCTGTTTCTTCATCCGAAAATAATTGGGGAATTCGGCAAAGATAACGGTCTTTCCAGACCCAGTGGGAAGGCACGTGAGCTGTCGTCGCACCCCGGCTAAGTACCGGTCTCTGATGGCCGTCAGGCATTCACGCTGGTAATCGCGAAGGCTGAAAGCCCTCTTGGAAGAGTCATTTGGTTCCAACTTTGAGCTGATCCCCTGTTTGCATAAATCTGTTTTCGAAAAACAGTGCTACTTTGAAAGATATCATACCTTTCCCTTCTAATCCAGTGGACTTTTGACCGCTTTTCCTCCTTTATTGAGTACATGTGTGTAAATCATGGTAGTTGAAACATCCTTATGGCCCAGAAGTTCCTGAACTGTGCGAATGTCATAGCCGTCTTCCAATAGATGCGTAGCAAATGAGTGGCGGAATGTATGGCAACTACCATGCTTGGCAATTCCGGCTGCCCGCATTGCGGTTTTGACAGCACGCTGCAACGCTGATTCATGCAAATGATGTCTCAATATTTTTCCAGACCTCGGGTCCTTGCAGCGCGTTGACGCAGGGAATGCATACTGCCATGCCCATTCACGATCGGCATTGGGATATTTCCTTGCTAAGGCAAAAGGGAGGTGAACCCTGCCAAAACCTGCTTTTAGGTCTCCGTCGTGGATTGCTTTGACTTTTTCGAGTTATTTTATGAACGAGTTCTTCAAGGATGTTGGTAACATGGTTACACGATCCTTCTGCCCTTTGCCATCTCTTACAACAATCTGACTATATTCAAAATCGATATCCTTCACTCGAAGACGAAGACACTCCATCAATCTCAAGCCGGAGCCGTATAGCAGGCTCACCATAAGCCATTTCGCGCCCTCTATCCGCACAAGAATCGCCTTGGCCTCATCCCTCGTGAAAACTACCGGCAATCTTGAGGGTCTTTTCGCACGCTCCACATTATACACCCATCCGACCTCCTTCTTAAGCACATGTCGGTAAAGGAATAGAATTGCGCTCAGTGCCTGATTCTGTGTGGACGCGGCAACATTCCTTTTGACGGCTAAAAACGTTAAAAATTCACCTATATAGGTTTCATCCATCTCATTCGGATGTCGCTTCTTATGAAAAAGGATAAACCTCTTGATCCAATCCACATAGGCTTGCTCGGTTCGATAACTGAGATGCCTTACCCGTACAGCCGCCCGTACTTGATCCAGAAGTTTTGGCTTGACCATTTTATCCTCCTTATGCTAAGATGATAAAAAATGAACTAAAATTTCCAATTATAGAAGATTGATATCGGGATGCTCTTTAAGCAAAACTCCGATAGCACCATCAAGAGCGCCGCCACCAGATACGCTCTCTTTACAGTTATTCTTACAGTCCCATTTTCATAATGTCAAGTTTTTTATACAGCATTAATGCAGCTTAATCCGATTATGTGAGCAGTTAGGCCACAAAACCGCAGCCTAAAGCCATTTCGCATGTCATAATGCAGTATTACAAATGCCGCGATTAGGCGGTCTACATCAAAGTTCGACAGCAGATATTA
>Ga0190283_1001512_pt1 | contig 10232 bp, 9 predicted proteins | sample 48691801_MG_FD_161669 | JGI IMG/M metagenome (GOLD analysis project Ga0190283, IMG submission 161669) | Hydrothermal vent microbial mat bacterial communities from Southern Trench, Guaymas Basin, Mexico - 4869-18-0-1_MG | ecosystem: Environmental > Aquatic > Marine > Hydrothermal vents > Microbial...
GTTTGAAGCTCTGACCTAAACGGCGGCTGGCTTCTATGCGATAGAGGCGGTTATTTCTATCTAGATCGAAAAATCCACCGATGAGTATTTCGCTGCTTTTCTCATCGTTAAAAGCTAATCTCGCACCTGCAAATAAATCATTCTGAAATACCGCCGTACTATCTTCGCCACGATCATCATAGTGATATTCAAGTATCGCGCCAAGGTCGGTTGCCGAATCCATAATGCCGACAAAAGTATATTCAAACCCACCCACCGCAGCGCTGTAATCTTCCGGCTTAGCTTCGCGTGTAATCGCTTCTAGTTTCAACAACCAGGCGTCTAACGTTGCCTGTACGTCCAGACCGAACTGATTGATCTGGTTATAACGTGGAATTAAAACTAGCTGACCACTGTTGTTCGGTCTCGGAATTAGCTCAGGATCACGTGAAGTACCGCGAAAATAATACGCGCCAACATCCCACTCTCCTAATGAGTGGCTCCAACGTATCGCGCCATCGACATGCCCCTCTTCGGCTGAAGACTCATATTCTGCCACATCTGTATCGACAACCAGGCCGGAACGCAGCCGGCCTTCTTTACCTGGAAATGTGCGTTCACGAAAACCCGGCAATACAAAAAAGTCCAGCACACCCCAATCCTGAATCCAGCTTGCGTTGATCATGGGCTGGCCGAGCTTGTCCTCTCCGTCGAGGTCTTCTACAAAATCAGTCTGGTTAATAATGTCCACCAGGTGTTGCGATTCTGTTACGCCCCAGTAGACTTTTGAAATACCTATACGCCACTCCCAGTCACCAGTTGCATACACAGCATTTAATTCACGAAGATCAGCGTGTGTACGCTCATCATCATGCTCGTCATAACGAAGAAATGTTTTAAAGGTAAAAGTCAGGTCATTGTTTTTAAAACTTGCGACGTATTCCGGCTCAAAGCTCACTGAAACATAATTATCCTCTTGCCCGGAGAACAGGGGATCATTGGGAAAATAACGATTTTCCAGTGCGATATTCCCGCGCCAGTCACCCGCGTGTAACAAGGGTGTAAATAATACCGCAAACGACGCTATTAAAATATTTCTAATCATTGACTGAATGACATCCTTTTAGAATATTAACGCAAACGTTTCAATACATTTTTATTAAAGTCTTTTCCATCCAGCCCGGTTTTAAATTTGTAATCACTCCATACCAGACGCGTGCTTTTACCAGTCAGATGATTCTGCATGAACATCTCATCCGGTCGCCAGTAATGGTCAATGTATTCCTGGAAGCCACTCGTATCCAGTGTTTTTAATAAATCACCTTTTCGATCATAGTATTCAACTTTGATAACCCGATATTCCTGTGTGTCGAGCCAGACTATTTGTTTAGAGTAGCCAGAATATTTATAGGCGGGTGTGCGTTCTGTAACTGTGCACTGCCATTCGCCGCAGGCTTCGTCGCGCAAATATTTATAGGTATATTTCTCAATTTCCTGCGAACCCAGATCTTCAAAAGCAAACTCGCTACCCATAAACGGACCGGATTTATTTCTTGAGGCGATTCTCTTTACACGTTTCAATGCAGGCAAGTATAACCACTGATCATCCGGTTCCAGTCCATGTGTAAAAGTCAGCATAGCTGTGCCCTTGATATCAGCAGGCTCATCAAAAATAGACATGCTTTTATCGCCATCGCTATCCATCTCCAGAGTGCGGATACGAATTTCACGTACACTTTCCTGACCCTTTCGGTTTTTCAGGATCATTTTCATATCGGCGACAAAGTCACTAAAACCTTTGTCCCGCTCATCTGCCGCTTTTGCGATCGCCAGACCTTTTTCTTCTGCCGTCTCCGCGCTAATTACGAACGGTAGAAACACCAGTAGACTTAGTATCAATGCTCGCATTAAATTTCTCCTCAAATTTAATTAGTAATGGGGGTAAAAACATAAAATCAATAAACAATGCAATCGCAATCGTAATCGCGGTCAATAAACCCATGCCGGAATTCAGTTCAAAGGATGACTGGGCCAACACCATAAAACCTCCGATCAGCACAACTGTGGTTACCCAAAGGGCAACACCCACTGTGTGGAAAGCATAACGCACCGCATCTTGTGCATTTAAACCTTGTTCACGGCGGGCGCGCAGATACTTGCTTAAAAAATGCACTGTATCGTCCACCACGATACCCAGAGTCATCGCCGCAACAACTGATAATGATAAACCAATCTGACCGACTGCAAGCGCCCAGACACCAAAAGCCACACCAACTGGAGCAAGGTTTGGAATCAAACTTAACAGGCCTAGTTTTAAAGAACGCAGCGCAAAAATAAGAATCAACGAAATGATGACCAGCGCAATACTCGTGCCTTTGAGCATGCTACGGATATTTCGTTCACCGATATGTGCAAACATAACCGTTGGGCTGGCGCCATCCGTCTTTAACTCAGGCGCATTCTCCTGCAACCATCGTTGCACCCTTTCTTCAAGAGCAATCACCTGCCTGGTTGAAATCGTATCCAGCGTAACACTGATTTTTGTCGCTGCTTTGTTGATATCGATCTGGTTATTCAAATCAAGGCCGTATGGTAATGACATTTCATACAGCAGTAAATATTGCGCAGCAAGATCACGTTGCTCAGGTAATTTATACATAGCGGGATCATCAGCATGCATGTTTTTATTTAAGCGTTTGAAAATATCACTGATTACACTGACATGCATAACCTCAGGTTGCTGACGATACCAGTTGGCAAACAGTTCAATCTTGTTTAAAAAATCCGGCTCACTGATGCCACCTTTATTTTTGCTGTTCAATGAGTAGTCGATTAAATACAAACCCGTAAGATTTTCAGCTACCTTGTCCGTGTCACGCCTGAATTCTATGCGCTCGTCAAAATATTCAACAAACACATCGTTAAGTTCATTGCGCGGAACCATCGCAACGCTGATCAGAATAAACACGCCGATTCCCCATAATAATTTACTACGGTTGCCGATCACAAAATCGGCCAATCTATCCATTACCTGTGTCGTTTTACTCGCTTCTTTTTTGACACGAACTGGTAATACAGCCATCAGAGCAGGCAGGAACATGATGCTGAAAATCCACGCATAGACAACTCCCATCGCGGTGATATTTCCAAGATCACGAAAAGGTGGTGCATCGCTGAAATTCAAACTAAGAAAGCCCACAACCGTTGTGATCGACGTCAGCATGATAGGATGAAAGTTAATTCGCAAACTCTCCACAATCGCGGCATGCTTTTCCATACCCTTACGCATGTTGTATAGCATGGTAACCAGGAAATGAATGCTGTCGGCCACAGCCAGTGTCAAAATAATGGTGGGTGCAGATGCGGATGGGGGTGTTAGTTTTATTCCCAACCATCCGGTGCTACCCATGGCGGCAAGAATCGAAAAACCGATCACCAGTAGCGTAGAAAACACGCCGGTAAAACTACGCAAAAACAACAATAACCCGACAATGACGGCTAGCAGCGCCAGGGGTACCAGTATCTGCATGTCGTTTTTCGAGGCTTCTGGAAAGGAATTATTCATCATCACCATGCCGGTGAGTGAAAATTCGATCTCAGGATATTTTTCTTCAAATTGACGCCGGATTTCACGTGCAAAATTCGCAGCTTCAGGTACTTCAGTCAGTGACTTCTCTGGTAACTCAACTGTAACATTCACACCCGTTGCATGCGAAGTTGGTGAGACCAGTCGGTTAATCAACAGGGGTTCATTTAGCGCAACCTGCTTTATTTTTTCAATCTCATCTGGAGAAAGCTTTTCTGGCTCCTCAACCAGGTCAATTACGGTCAAATCATCTTCTTCCGCAAAAGTATGCTGAAAATTAGTAATGGAATCGACACGGATCGAAAAGGGTATTTGCCAGGATGCTTCGGTTAATTCGACCACTGCTTGCAGCGTTCTCGGCGTGAAAACATTACCATCCTTCGGCATCAGCATAAACAACACATTGTCGTTTTTAGTGTAGGTATCCTGAAGGTTTTCAAACGCGAGTAGTTGCGGATTATCTTTGCCGAAAAACACGCGATAGTTATTGGTAAATTCCAGAAACCTGCCGCCTGAGGCCAGTAGCAGAACCGAAGCAAGCGTGGCAAAGATAATAATCCAGCGCCAACGTACTGCCCATTGGGCATAACCTTTAATCATGCTGCTCTCCTTTCTTCTGTTTATTCTTCAATGATTCAAGGTATTGCACAATTCCCTGACCACATTGTAAAAGCAAATCACGGCTTTGCGCATTTTTAGCCATCCCGATGCATCCCTCCATCGTGGCTACAAAAGTGACTGCTGTATTTTTCGCGTCTATATCTTTTCGCACACAACCGCTTTTTTGTCCGCGCAATAACGCTGACTCAATACCATTCCTCCATTCTGAATAGGCAGCCTCCAGACGACTCCTGAATCCTTCGTCTATCGGCGCCATCTCCTGAGAGAGATTGTTCAAGGGACATCCTAATTCCAGATCTTCCTGATCAATACTGTCGCCCATTTTGCGCAGACTTCTAATCATTGCATTGATAGGATCCTGCGTTACTTCCAGCGGTCGTATCCAGATTTCCCGTAAGTATTCCAGCAACAATTCATCTACGACCGCATAGCCCAACTCCAGTTTGCTACCAAAGTGGTGGTACAACGCGCCTTTTGTTAAGCCTGTATGCGCCAGTATCCTGCTAAGACTCGCTGCCTGAAAGCCAACACGATGAATTTCATCGAAGGCAGCCTGTAAAATCTGCTCACGTGTTTTTGCTTTATCATCAGTACAACGTTTGCACTGCCACCAGTGCCAAAACCGCTGCTTTTGCGTCTTCTCTTTTTCGATTACTTTATCTGCGACCTGGTTCATTTTGATACCTGCCATACCGGTTGGTATGTTTTAGACCATACCAATCGGTATGTCAAACTAATTTTTTAAATCCAACAGGCTTTATAATCACCTCATGAAATTACCAGGTATTTTTATCACGGGCACAGACACTGACGTCGGCAAAACCTACATCGGGGCACAGCTATGCCAGATACTTTATGGCAAAGGAATCGATGTCATGCCCCGCAAGCCGGTGGAATCCGGCTGTGACAGGAACCAGGATGGAGAACTTCTACCCCACGATGCGCTGGCGTATTTTGCAGCCTGTCATCACGGCATACCACTGCACGACATATGTCCCTATCGATATACAGCAGCTGTTGCGCCTGATCAGGCCGCCAGGCTTGCCGGTGGAACCTTACATCTTGGGCAATTGACCGATGTCTGTCAGAGACGCGAAGAACAGTTTTTACTGGTAGAGGGCGCTGGTGGTTTCTACTCCCCTATCGCTGAGGACGGCCTTAACGCCGATCTGGCAGTCGAACTGGATCTACCGGTTCTGTTAGTGGCCGCCGATCGACTGGGAGCAATCAACCACAGCCTGCTAACCGCAGAAGCAATTAAGCATCGGGGTTTAAAACTACTAGCGGTTATATTAAACGGAATGGAAACAAAAACTGAAAATGAGCAAATGGGAAATGCCGCTTATTTACGAACCCATCTTAATTGTCCAGTGTTGACTGTCAGTTGTAATGCCCAGCTAGATACGGCGATCTCTTTTCTATATTAATTAGATCAGAGTAAATCTGTATGGCTGTGAAAGACGCTGCTGAGGTGAACAAGCACACTTACTTAAGCAGTTTTTACCACAGAGGTTGCAGAGCTACGCAGAGAAAAACGTATTTTGTGTACAACACTCTGCGGTGGTCTATTAATACAGTCACCTCTTAAGTCAGTGCCATTCGCAGCTGAGGTAACTGATCCTTATACCTGTTTCTTTTTTATTGCAAAGCGGCTTGAATGCCTGCTTTAGTATCGACCAGCTTAGTGGTCACTGACTCTAAGACATTCTCTTCAATGACTTTATCCAGGTAATCGATAGCGACTGAATAATTCACATATCGATAATCCTGAAGTAAATCAGGATCGACAGGAAATAATTTTTTAACTTCACTGATATCGATATCTTTGTAGACAACTACCTTAATATCATATTTCCGTGGCTTTGAATCACCGTGTGATTGCCATTGCCACCAATCCATTCCCAGAATTTCATGAGCAACAACCTGAGGGCCAAAATCTTCGTGTTTAAGTAGCACTAGATTCGAATTACGGTCAGTACATGACAGTAAAAATAGCAGACATAAACTCCAAATTACTCGCCGAGTTATTATCATGTTTTGTTTGATAAAAGCATCTCACCCGGATTCAGAAAAAATATTTTCTTCCAGCCTTGCGTACTACCATCCCAACGCCATAAATATGGAACCAGGGTTACTACTGAGTAATGCAAGTGTGCCGGCTTGCCTTTTGCATTTCCACTATCGCCTATGGCTCCAATTATCTGCGATGCACTCACGGCATCCGCAAATGATACATTTGTTGAATCAAGATGCGCATAGTAATGAATTTTCCATTTTGGCCCCAGCACCGCGATTACGTTTCCACCGATACCAAGTTCCCCTGTATATACAACCAGACCGTCTACTGCCGACAATAGCGACGTTCCTTTATCAGCAAATATATCAATACCTTTATGAACACCCGACTTACCCCAGGGTTCATACCAGAATGTTTTATGGTTCCAGTCAGTATTTTTTGCACCCTCCACTGGAATAACCAACTGCTCTGGCAATAAATATCCTGTTGCAATAAACAGCACCACGACAACTGACAAGTATCGAAATAATCGATTTTTCATTGTTAGCAGTACTGTTGTCAAAATAGTTGTTTAGCCATACTAAGTCGTTTATTACTGACCGGAACATACCAAGCATTTATCCTCTTGTCCCATGCCCTGGCCTGTAGAAATCCCTCCCATGAAAACGATGCAAGGTTTCAAGCTGATAGTCCGGGGACAACTTCACTATCAGCAAATATTCAAATAGCTGCTTGTCCTGGTTTTCTGAATCTGAGTATATCGTGCCAGACTTTTTTACCTTCATATGTGTCTTGATTGAATACCTATCACCATCTCTTGACAGTGCATCAACATTTTTTGCGCCTGTTGGAGCTGCCATTAGATTAGCCAAACCAGGAGTAGAGTTAAAATACTCAATTGCGACTTTCTCCCCTATTTCACCAACACTGAAGTTCATACCCTACGGGCCAGTTCAGCATCCAGCCGGACACGAAACCCCAACAGCTCATCGTCTGACAGACCAGCAGGATCAAGTGTTTTAACAGTATCGCTAATCGTCATGATCTCGCCATAAATATTTTCTTAGCATCAACCTGCCTGTGTAGCATACTGACACGCCCTGTTCAGGCTCATCTTGACCTCAAACCCGTTCGGCACTATCGCAGGTTTCCTTAAAACCCAGTTTGTTAGACAGCCCGTAATGTCGATTTCTGGTTTGGGTGGCAAATGTAAAGGCACAAAGGCTTTTATGGTTTCTTCTGTCGCTGTTGATTTAATATGTTTTCCTTATAGTTTGCACTTCATATTACTGGTTCATTGATTGAAATAACTGTTATTATTATGGACGAATTTTTACATCTATTTACTATTATTGCGCCTCGGCGCCTTTGCGTGAGAACTAGTGAATTAACTACTAAGCCTGCGCCAGTAAGTTTCACGCCAGTAATAAAGTACGGTGGTGTCATGAATCGGGTATGAATCGGCATAGTCGATACCGCGCTGCGGTTCTTCTATATTATCTTTCTTTAAATCAAGTAGCCGCCAGCCCTCTTCTCTTGTATCCAGATCGGTCGGTTTTCTTCCTGTTCCAGCATGCCTTTTTTCAGCCGTTCCAACGTCCATAAAATTTTTCTGGGCGTTTTCCAGCGATACGTTGTTGGTGACATTCGGCATGAGGGGAAATCTTAGCTGGGCCAGATCATCCTGCCAGAGACAGATGGAACAGGGCTTGCAACTACCTGGTTCCCTGGAAAATACCAGATAGCCGCAGCAGGGACAGGGAAACTTTTTGCCTGTTTCTATATGCATAACAATATTTTACTCCAGCCATAAAAAAAGGGGCAATGCGCCCCTTTCTTATCTTGTTAGAGCAGTAAGTTAGGCGATCTTCTGGTCCAGTTCGCCACTTTTGTAGCGATCAACCATGTCTTCCAGTGAGATCGGGGCGATCTTATCCGCCATACCGGCACAGCCAAAGGCTTCATAACGCGCCTTGCAGATATTCTTCATGCCCTCAGTAGCCGCTTTGAGGAATTTACGTGGATCGAAATTGCTGGGGTTATCGTGTAAATGCTTGCGAACCGAACCAGTCGAAGCCATCCGTAAATCGGTATCGATATTAACTTTTGCAACACCGTTTTTAATGCCTTCTAAAATTTCCTCAACCGGGACGCCATAAGTCTGGCCCATATCACCACCGTAGTTGTTGATGATTTCCAGCCAGTCCTGAGGCACTGAGGATGAACCGTGCATGACCAGATGGGTATTCGGCAGACGCTCGTGAATTTCCTTGATGCGGTCGATACGCAGGACGTCACCGGTTGGCTCTTTGGTGAATTTGTAGGCACCGTGTGAGGTACCAATCGCAATAGCCAGAGCATCAACATTAGTGGCTTTGACAAAGTCAGCGGCTTCTTCAACAGAAGTTAATAGCATATCCAGATCCAGCTTGCCTTCTGCACCGTGTCCATCTTCTTCGCCCATCTCGCCTGTTTCCAGAGAACCCAGGCAGCCCAGTTCACCTTCGACGGTGACGCCGCAGGCGTGTGCTATATCTACAACCGTTTTGGTGACGCCAACGTTGTATTCAAAACTGGCTGGCGTTTTCATGTCTGCTTCCAGTGAACCGTCCATCATCACTGATGAAAATCCTGACTGGATAGAACGCAGGCAAACCGCAGGCTCGGAACCGTGATCCTGATGCATAACGATAGGTATATGTGGGTACTGCTCTACCGCTGCGATAATCAAATGACGCAGGAAGGGTTCGCCCGCATAGGAACGCGCACCGGCTGAACCCTGCATGATAACCGGGCTGTTGGTTTCATCCGCAGCCTGCATGATGGCGTGAACCTGCTCCATATTGTTGACATTGAAAGCTGGCATGCCGTAACCATTTTCAGCAGCATGATCCAGTAATTGACGCATAGAAATTAAAGCCATAAGACTGATCTCCGTAACTCGTTGTTTATTAAAACCTTTGATGTCGGCTGGCCATCGTCTGGTCAGCGACGCATTATTCTGAACCGGGAATATTACACCAGTTTTATCTGGAATTCAGTTAACCGGCTCTATCATGTTGCCAACCTCGACTATTTTCATGGCATTGGTGCCGCCACTACTGCCCATTAAATCTCCCTTGGTGATAATAACCAGATCACCTGTGTCGACAATATCATGCTCCTGTAAAATCTCAACCGCCTTCATATTGGCCTGCGCGTGGGATGTAGCCTTGATCGGGAAATCGGCCGGGTAAACACCACGATAGAGTTTTACCCGCCGCCGGGTTTTCTCTACTCCGCTCATGGCGTAAATCGGAATTCCAGAACTGATGCGCGACATCCATAGAGTAGTGGCGCCCGACTCAGTCAGGGCGGCAATCGCTTTTGCACCGGTATGATTTGCTGTATACATGGCTGCCATGGCGATGGCTTCGTCAACCCGCTCAAACTCAGTGTTGATGCGGTGATCTGACTTCATCGCAGCCTGTTGCTGTTCAGCCACTTCGCAGATGTTACTCATTGCCCGGACAACCCTGTCAGGGTTCTTACCGACAGCCGTTTCGCCGGAAAGCATCACCGCGTCGGTTCCATCCAGTACTGCGTTGGCGACGTCAAACACCTCGGCACGTGTGGGGATCGGGTTTTCAATCATTGATTCCATCATTTGCGTGGCTGTTATTGCGACCCTGTCCATCACCCGCGCCTTGTGAATCAGCTCTTTTTGAATGGCGGGCAATTCAGCGTCGCCGATTTCAACGCCCAGATCACCCCGGGCAATCATGATGACATCGGAAGCGATGATAATTTCATCGATGGCTTCGAGGGCTTCAGCACGTTCAATTTTTGCCACAATGCCAGCGTTGCCGGATGCGGCCTTTAGTAAGCTTCTGGCCTCTTCAATATCAGCGGCACTGCGCGGAAAAGAAACCGCCAGATAATCGACATCCAGCTCAGCGGCCAGCTTGATATCTTCCTTATCCTTATCGGTCAGGGCACCGGCTGACAGGCCTCCACCGCGACGATTAATGCCTTTGCTGTTGGACAAAT
>Ga0190283_1001513_pt1 | contig 10215 bp, 11 predicted proteins | sample 48691801_MG_FD_161669 | JGI IMG/M metagenome (GOLD analysis project Ga0190283, IMG submission 161669) | Hydrothermal vent microbial mat bacterial communities from Southern Trench, Guaymas Basin, Mexico - 4869-18-0-1_MG | ecosystem: Environmental > Aquatic > Marine > Hydrothermal vents >...
AATAAAAAGGTCAAACAATGGCAGCAGGTCAGTTGAAAGTCTTCAATTCAGAGTGCGTTGGCCGTATGGCAGTATCGCTTACTACCTCGATAATGTCGTCCTGAAGTACCTGAAACGGCAATACGGAATTATCGAAGTGCTTTTCCCGGCTATCGGAAAAGATATAGTAAAAATTGACTATAAGCCGGAATTGATTGGCCGTGATGAAATCGTCTCGATACTGGAGGGACATCAATTGGTAGTAGAGGCCTTCCAGGCAGATACTTTTGCTAGCTAAGCTGGTCATTACGAGCTAATCCGGAGTTCTGCAGGAAAGGTTTTCAGCATCTTGCTGAATATCCAAAGTTACACTAAATTGCAAATCAGGCTTCAATCAGGCCATGAAAATGCGATTCAACTCAAATTTTTACATCACCGTATTAGTTTTACCCTGTACCGAGTTGAAATAGAGGTAAGCTCTATGGCAACATCCGCCCAGTTATTGTACTGGCTAGCCACGAGCTTATCAGATCCTATGCAAATTAAAATCCCGGATAGACAATTCAAATTGGCGATTATTCTGCTGAATTACCGTACGCCTGATCTTGTCACAGACTGCCTGGAGACACTCAAACCAGAAATTGATGAAATCGATGCAATCTGTATCGTCGTAGATAACGACTCAAAGGATGACTCAGTCGCTAAAATTTCACACTGGATTGAGGACAAATCAGCAAAGAAAAATGTGTACCTGGTCGCAGCGGATAGCAATAGCGGATTTTCAGCGGGCCATAATCTTGGCATATCTTCTGTGGACGCTGATAACTACATACTTCTAAATAGCGATACGCTGATACGTCCCGGCGCCTTCAGAAGGCTCCTGGAAACTGCGGATAAGTACCCTGAAGCTGGCCTTATCACTCCCCGACTCGAATGGCCGGATGAAACGCCTCAGGCGAGCTGCTTTCGTTACCCCACTCCACTCAGTGAATTCATTAATGCGGCCAATACTGGCATCGTAACCCGTTTACTCAAGAATTATAAAATCTCTGTGCCGGTCTCAGACGAACAAACCTATCCTGCCTGGGTAAGCTTTGCCTGTGTACTCATTAAAAAAGCGGTCATTGATGACATTGGTCTACTCGATGATGGTTATTTTATGTATTTTGAGGATACAGATTTCTGTTTCTTTGCGCATAAAGCCGGCTGGAAAATCATCAACGATCCACAGTCAAAAATAGTCCATTTACGCGGCGGATCATCAAGCGTAAAAACATGCTTCAAAAACAAAACCCGGGTACCGGCTTACTACATGGCCTCACGGACTCGTTATTTCTACAGAGCAGGTGGCCGTCTACGGCTGCTGGTAGCCAATATATTCTGGGTGGCTGGACGCTCAATTTCAAAACTTCGCGAAGTACTGGGTCACCCGAGAATGGTCAGCGAAAAACAGGCTGTCGATATCTGGATTAACTGGAAGGATCCGAATGCAGAGCACATGCTGCAGCATAAAACATGAATCCCCCTCAGTTTATTATTATTGGTGCAATGAAATCTGCCACCAGCACCCTGCACGATCAACTGGCATTACAGCAGGGTATTTTCATGTCAACGCCTAAAGAACCCAATTTTTTTAGCGATGACAAGCAATATCAAAAAGGACTTGGCTGGTATCAGTCTTTATTCAGTGATGCATTGCCGACTGATTTATGCGGAGAATCAAGCACACATTACACAAAGCTACCCACATTCCCTGAGACTATATCCAGGTTAAAAGCTTACACTGACGATATTAAACTTGTATACGTGTTACGACACCCGCTTGAGCGATTAATTTCACACTATATTCATGAGTGGAGTCAGAATAATATTCATTGTGAAATAAATACCGCTATCAAAAAACACCCTGAGCTGATTGAATACAGTCTTTACCATAAGCAGATCTCTCCATTTATTGAGAATTTTGGTGGGGAATCTATTTTGATCTCATATTTCCAGAAAATTCTTCACTCACCACAGGCAGAATTAGAAAAAGTGTGCCGGCATATTGGCTATCAGGATCATCCCGAGTGGAATTTTGAAATGAAATCTCAAAACGTTTCCAGCCAGAGAATTCGAGAATTTCCATTATACTCCTTACTGATAAGATCAAGAGCCGCATCCACATTACGTAAGCTATTGATTCCAAAATCCATCAGGGAAAAAGTCAAAACCAGGCTAACCATGACTGAAAGACCAACACTGACCCCTGAAACACAGAATAGATTAGAGACCATATTCGATAGTGACCTGAAAAGATTAAACGATATGACCGGACTGGGTCTTAACTGTAAAAACTTTAATTCCGTCACCCAAAACACAGCCTGACAAAGCACATGCAAAAAGAGTTGGAAGCTTGCAAAATTGGCATCGTCGCCATAGGGCGCAATGAAGAAAACCGTCTGGAAAAAACACTACACTCACTTAAATCGTATAAACCCAACATCGTTTATGTTGACTCGGGTTCCACAGACAGCAGTGTAGCCATTGCCAAAGCGAACAACGTTAGTGTTGTTTCGCTTGATCCGGAAAAGCCCTTTTCAGCCGCACGCGGACGAAATGAGGGTTTTGAATATATTTGCAAAAATAATACTGAACTTGAGTTTATCCAGTTTCTTGATGCTGATTGTGAGCTCGCTGAAAACTGGATTGAAACAGCCTGTAAAGCGCTGTCTGATAATGCCGATGTCGCTGCAGTCTGTGGTCGACGCCATGAGAAATTTAAAAACAAAAGTATTTATAACAAAATGACGGATCTGGAATGGAACACGCCGATCGGTGAAACCAAAGCCTGTGGCGGTGACCGTATGGTGAGAGTATCGGCTTTCAGGGAAGTCGATGGCTATGACGAAACGTTTATTGCCGGGGAAGACCCTGAACTATGTTTCCGCCTGCGAGCCGAAGGCCATCGTATACTACGCCTGGATGCCGACATGACCTGGCATGATATCGACCTGATGCATTTCAGACCCTGGTGGGTACGGAATGTGCGCACAGGTTACGCCTTCTCCAAATGCAATTCGCTGCATGGCCAGAGCGAAGAAAAGTTCAAACAATATCAGATTATGCGTAACTGGTTCTGGTCTTTATTTTTACCACTGGTTTCCCTGATTAGCGCGGTTGTAATCCATCCTGGATTTCTTCTATTATTACTGGCCTATCCGTTACAAATAATACGCATCGCTCTGAGAAGGAAATTAAAAGGCATCGACAACTGGAAATATGCAGGCTTATCAATGGTCTGTAAATTTGCAGAAACTCAGGGCCAACTCAAATTTCTGGCTGACCGTTTTAAAACACAAAAAAGCACGCTGATTGAGTACAAATAACTGATACAGTTTTATACCCTCTCCCCACGGTGGAGGGTGTTACGTTAACCCGCAACAATTACCTGGCGACCTACCTGCTCTTTCTGGGTAAATATTTTTACCTGGATATCAAAAACTTCTTCGATCAGTTCTTCAGTCAGGGTTATATTCACCTTACCCGCCGCAACCAGAGATGCATCCCTGAGCACCCAGACATCGTCACAGTAGCGCAAAGCCAGATTGAGATCATGCAGCACAATCAGCACCCCAACCCTGTTTTTTGCAAACTTCTGGACAAGTTTGAGAATACTGTGTTGATGGGCCAGATCAAGCGCTGATACCGGCTCATCCAGTAGCAAATACGACGAATCTATATTGTTCCAGATTTGCACCAGAACCCGTGCCAGTTGTACGCGTTGACGTTCACCTCCGGAGAGCGTTGTATAAATGCGGTCCTCCAGATGGACTACTTCGGTCTCTGTCAACGCATCACGAACAATGATTCGATCTACTTCAGTTTCAGCACCACCTTCAAGATGGGGTGATCTGCCCATCAACACCACATCCCGTACAGAAAAGGGAAATTCAAGGCTGCTTTGTTGCGGTAATACAGCGCGCTTTTTCGCCAGCGCCTGTCGAGACCAGTCTGTTAATGATTTATTTTCCAGACACACTTCGCCCCGCGACACTTTCTGTTCACCACTCAAGGCTTTCAACAAAGTGGATTTTCCCGCACCGTTGGGTCCTACAACAGCGACGACCTCTCCAGGGTTTAACGATACCGAGACACCCGATAGCAAAGTGGCACTTCCTGCCTCTACTGAAATGTTTTTAGCTTCCAGCATTACAGGCCACGCCTCTGTCGTAGCAATAAAAAGAGAAAAAATGGCGCACCAAGTAAAGCGGTTAATATGCCAATCGGTAATTCAGCAGGCGCAATAATCAAACGCGCAGCCAGATCAGCCAACACCAGCAATATCGCACCGAGCAAGGCAGAAGCCGGCAGCAACAACCGATGATCCGGCCCTGCGATCAGCCTAACAAGATGTGGTACGACCAGACCGATAAACCCAATAATTCCTGCCACAGCCACGGAAGCTCCCACCGCCAGGGCAACCAGTACGACGATCTGCTTTTTTAAACCTGCCGGGTTCAGGCCCAGGTGGCCTGCTTCTGCCTCTCCCAGAGAAAAAATATTCAGGGGTCTGGCCAGCCTGATCAAGCCATAAACTGCGACAACAACAAACAATGTGGTAAAACCCAGGCTGCTCCAGTTTGCAGCATCCAGACTGCCCAGCATCCAGAAAATAAGACTACGCAACTGTTGCGCATCAGCAAGATAACTCAGCAATCCCAATCCGGCTCCTGCCATGGCGTTGATTGCAATGCCTGCCAATAACAGGGTACCGATGGTTGCAGTGTTTGAGCGACCAGCAATCTGATAGACCAGCCATGTTACCAGCCCACCTCCCAGGAAAGCTGCGATGGGAAGCAACCAGACGTGCGTCGCCACCAGATCAGTTGTCACAACCATCACAAAAGCTGCCGCCAACGCAGCACCGGCTGAAACGCCAATCAAAGACGGCTCGGCGAGTGGGTTGCGAAAAACACCCTGGATCGCAGCGCCGCTGATACCCAGCCCTGCGCCGACAAATGCCCCCAGCAAAACGCGAGGCAGACGAAGATCCAGCAGGATAACGGCTTGTTGTGGCGAGAACTCGATGCTTGATGAAAAACCTGAACCATCTAGCAGAATAGCAATTATTTGCCTGAAACTCAGTGGCGCTACACCGACTGAAACGGCCAGAAAAATTATAGCCATCAGGCTTGATGCCAGTAACGCTAGCAGCCAATTGGTGTGTTTAATTTGTTTAATAGGCATTAAATCCCCCTCAATCCCCCTTTATAAAAGGGGGAGGCTGCAAGCTACAGAAGAGGGTTTTCAAATAGAAGTAGCACCTCCCTCTTTGTAAAAGAAAGTAATTTCGCTCCCCCCTTTGCAGAAGGGGGGCTGGGGGGGATTTCACAACGCCTCCTTCGCGGCGTCATATATCACATCCAAAACGCTTTCAATTTCAGTGAGTACCTGCCGATTATCAAATCGCAGAACATGTAATTCCTGGCTTTCAAGAAATTCTGTCCGCTTTTTATCTCTCATGGTTTGCTCGACACCCATGTGTTGTGAACCATCCACCTCAATAACTAGTTTCGCAGAAGCTGCATAAAAATCTACGATAAAGTTACCGATGGGTTTCTGCCGATAGAATTGTACGCCGAGGATCTGTTTTCGTCTTAATTTTGACCATAGTAATTGCTCACTGTCCGTCATATTGGATCGTAAGCTACTGGCCTTCTTTTTTAGACTTTTGTTGTATTTGAGCACTTAGGATACTCCTGTAAATCCCCCTCAATCCCCCTTTAAAAAGGGGGAAGTAAAAAGCTCCCCTCACTTACTTTATAGAAAAAGCTATAAACTCCCCTCTTTTCTAAAGAGGGGTTGGGGGAGATTTAGTCCTCAAGCTGACTGACATCCCTCACGGCACCACGGGAAGCTGAAGTCGCCATCGCAGCATAGGCACGCAAAGCCGGGCTGACTTTGCGTTGACGGTTCACCGGCTTCCAGGCTGCTGTGCCTTTTTTCTGCATAGTTTTTCGGCGAGCGTCCAGTTTACTTTCAGATAATTTAACGTCAATTTTTCGATGCGGAATATCGATCTCGATAACATCACCCTCTTCGATCAGAGCAATTGCACCACCTTCCGCAGCTTCGGGTGAAACATGGCCTATCGACAAGCCAGACGTACCGCCGGAAAAACGACCGTCGGTAATCAGTGCGCAGGCTTTGCCCAGACCTCTCGATTTTAAATAGCTGGTTGGATAAAGCATCTCCTGCATACCCGGCCCACCACGGGGGCCTTCATAACGGATGATGACGACATCTCCTTTCATGACTTGATCACCCAGAATGGCTTCAACGGCATCATCCTGGGATTCAAAAATTCTTGCAGGCCCTGAGAAAGTCAGATTTTCAGCGTCGACTCCCGCCGTTTTGACCACACAGCCATCCTCGGCGATATTGCCATACAACACAGCCAGTCCACCATCTGTGCTATAGGCATGTTCGTAATCGCGAATGCAGCCGTTTTCTCGATCCAGATCCAGCGTATCCCAACGTTTGTCCTGTGAAAAAGCGACCTGGGTCGGCACTCCACCGGGTGCCGCCTTGAAAAACGCCTGCCGCCTGGGGTCCTGACTCAGGCGCATATCCCATAAAGACAAAGCCTCCGCCATATTAGAGGCATGCACCGTTTTGGTGTTTTGATGCAAGAGATCAGCGCGATCCAGTTCCCCCAAAATCGCCAGCACTCCACCGGCACGATGCACGTCTTCCATATGGTATTTCTGCGTGGACGGCGCAACCTTGCACAAATGCGGAATCTTGCGTGAGAGCCGATCGATATCCGCCATTGTAAAATCAACACCGCCCTCTTCAGCGGCAGCTAACAGATGCAAAATCGTATTGGTCGAACCACCCATCGCAATATCCAGACTCATGGCATTTTCAAAAGCCTCAAAAGTAGCGATTGAACGCGGCAGGACGGAATCATCATCCTGTTCGTAATAGCGCTTCGCCAGGCCGACAATAATTCTGCCCGCCTCAAGAAATAATTGCTCACGATCAGCGTGGGTTGCCAGCAGCGAACCATTGCCGGGCAAGGACAATCCCAACGCCTCAGTTAAACAGTTCATGGAATTCGCGGTAAACATGCCCGAGCAGGAACCACAGGTCGGGCAGGCGCTACGCTCAATGGTCATGATGTCCTCGTCGGACTCATTCGGGTCAACGGCAGAAATCATGGCATCCACCAGATCAAGATGCACTTCCTCGCCGTGTAAAACCACCTTGCCCGACTCCATCGGTCCGCCGGACACAAAGATGGTGGGGATGTTCAAACGCATAGCCGCATTCAACATGCCGGGCGTAATCTTGTCGCAATTGGAAATACACACCAGCGCGTCGGCACAATGCGCGTTGACCATATATTCCACAGAATCAGAAATCAGCTCCCGAGAAGGTAGTGAGTACAGCATGCCACCGTGGCCCATGGCGATGCCATCATCGACCGCGATAGTATTGAATTCCTTCGCCACACCGCCTGCCTTTTCTATTTCCCCTGCCACCAGTTGCCCCATATCTTTCAGATGCACATGCCCCGGTACAAACTGGGTAAAGGAGTTTGCAATCGCAATAATCGGCTTGTTGAAGTCATCATCTTTCATGCCGGTGGCGCGCCATAGAGCGCGGGCGCCCGCCATGTTACGGCCATGAGTTGTGGTGCGGGATCGATATTCAGGCATAGTGTCTTTAACCGGTTTTCAGAGCTGATTAGTTTACACCGCTTTCCATAGCAGTGGCAGTTTCTGTATCATGTGGACATTCGATAATTTTAAACAAGAAACCCCATGAAACAATACGGTATCCGAATTACCCTGCCTGAAGACAGCACCCTGACCATGGCGCATTTACTAGGGAAAAACTGGGAAGCTTTCCGCTGGTTTGATACGACCGAAGAACGCGACCAGAATTTCAGGGAAATGCGACGCCAGCCTGGAAATTACCGCATAGGAGATACCATCCAGCAAATTCTTAAAAAAGTCGAACGTGGGTGAGTGAAATGTCAGTAAAAATTGAAGTTGAGAACATTAAATGTGGTGGTTGCGCAAACAGCATCCGCAAAGGTCTGCTGGTAGACTCGCGGATCACAGCCGTCGAAGTGGATATCGAAAACGGTCAGATTTCCTATGAAGGTGATGAAACCACACGAAGTGACGCTATCAAGAAGCTACTCAAAATGGGTTACCCGGAAAAAGGCAGTGTCGAAGGCATTAAAGCCGCAACCGCAAAAGCCAAATCATTTGCCAGTTGTGCGATTGGCAAAATGACTGAGAATGGATAACTCTAATTATTAACCCTGAACCGAATGGTACTTTCTTAAGCAGTTTTTTACCGCAGAGTTACGCAGAGAAAGAGTTATTTTGTGTAACCAAGCCTTAGATGCGTTAACAACAACTCTGCGATCTCTGCGGTGAACATGTTTTATACAGCCAATTCTTAAGTAAGTGCCATTCAACCCTGAACCCAATATATCAGCTTCCGGGCTAATTATGACTAACATCACTTAGAAATCTCTGAAATTCTGCAGAATTTTTTAACAACACATCTGCCGCTTTTACCAGCCGGTCGACCTCATCTGACTGCAATGAAAATGTGGTGGGTAACTCCTGCAAAAATTTACGTTCATCTTTATTTTTCAAATCAGCCAGGCTGGCGTTAACAAAATAAAAATCAACACCATTCTTACACCTGGTTTTACCACAGCGTCCAAGACTGGTTTCATCTTTCCAGCGTCTCACATTTCCTCGAAAATGATTAATCGTTACATCGTTGTATAAATTAATCTGCACGGTAGTTGCTGCATCGATGCTGAAAAAAGCCGTTGGTGGATTCTTTTTCTTGTTGATATCAGTATTAGGTGCGGCCGCCGCATTAGCCACAATCACCAGGATCTTACGGGTGTTTCCCAGGTCAAAATCATCCAGCATCTGATTCGCGCCACCATGCATTGTCACTTGCTCCATGACAGCCCGCAGACCCAGGTTATCTGCCAGCCCGCCATCCACTAAATGTATATAGGGTCGTTCCTTTCCATCCAGATAGCTGGATACTTTTCTTGCCAGCGGCTTCAGCTCAGGCGCGTTTTTTAGATCTTCAGAGCGCATCCATTGCGGTGAACGATCATCACATTGTCCGCCATAATTAAATATTGTAACCGCAGAAAAAAGTCCTGGCACGGCTGATGATGCCGTTACAGCACGAGATAAGGAAAAATCAGAAACACTCGAGCACATCCAGTCAAACTGTTCCTGATGAAAGCCAAATCCAGTACCGAGAGTAAGGTCTGTCGCGTTGATTAAAATCGCTGGGCCAGGACGGCCTGCCAGATCGGAAAACATGGCACCGTGAAAAAGAATTTCATCATAATACTCTTCGGCCATTTCACTGCGATCATAATAAGGCGAACCCAGCTTGAACCAGCGCATGGGATTAAACAGGCGCATCAACAAAACCTTTTCCACGTCGTGTTTGAGAAACTGCGATTCGTAATCATCAAACAGCCGATAACCCTTGAGGCCATAATATGCAGCGGTGAAACTGCCACCCGATACTGAAGAAATCAGATCAACCTCATCGACCAGCTTGCGCGGTTTACCCCGCCAGTTGATCGGTGTTTCTGCAAGCGTTTTCAGAACTCCATAAGATAAGGCCGAGGCCCGCATGCCACCGCCTGAGAATGCCAGCACCACCAATAGCTCTGGTGAACGATCAAACCCGCGTTGCTTGTGCAGATAATAGGGTGTTTTTGGCTCCGCCTCAGAAAGTGGAGGATTAACAGGAAAATGCGCTGCACAACCCGTCAACCCGATCACGACAAACAACAATACAAGCCGGGTGATATTTTTCATTACGCCAGCATACCCAAAACAGGTTATGCTTTCACCCTCATTACCATACTCCGTGTTGTAACGCATACAGGCATTAATGAAAAAGCTATACAACACGCTGCCTTCTCTTCTGGAGAAACAAACCCAGCAATGAGAATAATTGCTGCAAAAGAATTGAATTGTGTACTTGAAGCTGAGCGCGCCTAATAAAGCTGGTATGCATTCCCACACAGAGCGTGGGCACGAGAAAACCTCCCCTTTTGCCAAAGGGGGATTGAGGGGGATTTAATCACTTATGCCAACACCCGACCTTACATCTATGCTGCGCGGTCTGATCGAAACGCCTTCGATCAGCAGCACCAATCCTGAGCTGGATCAATCCAAC
>Ga0190283_1001514_pt1 | contig 10214 bp, 7 predicted proteins | sample 48691801_MG_FD_161669 | JGI IMG/M metagenome (GOLD analysis project Ga0190283, IMG submission 161669) | Hydrothermal vent microbial mat bacterial communities from Southern Trench, Guaymas Basin, Mexico - 4869-18-0-1_MG | ecosystem: Environmental > Aquatic > Marine > Hydrothermal vents > Microbial...
CCCGATCTGTGGTATGGATCTGGTTAAAAGAGACCTTCCTGAAGAGAAACAAATACTATATTGGGTTGCGCCGATGGATGCGAATTATCGTCGTAACGAACCGGGAAAGTCACCCATGGGTATGGATCTGGTGCCTGTATATGATGACGGCAGCAGCAGAGGAGAAACTGGGTTTCCAGCCATCACGGTGGAAGCAGCGGTGAGGCAGAACCTTGGTTTAAGAACAGTAAAAGTCCAGCGCGAGACCTTATGGAAATATATAAAAACAGTCGGACGTATCGAATACGACGAAGATAAATTACAGCATGTGCATCCGCGCGCGGAAGGCTGGGTGGAAAAATTATGGGTACGTAGCGTCGGTAGTTGGGTAAAGAAGGATGATGTGTTACTGGAATATTACTCACCTGAAATACTCGCCGCCGAAGAGGAATATCTGGTGGCATTAAAAACCAGAAACGGCCTGGCAAAGATTGCCGCAGACCGTTTACGTTTGCTCGGCGTGCCCGAGTCAACCATCCGGGGAATTCGTAAATCTCGAAAAGCAAAACGTGCCGTTCCTTTGTTAGCACCTGGTGATGGCGTCGTCACAAAGATGGGTTTGCGGGAAGGTATGTTTATTAAACCTGCGATGGAATTATTTACGCTGGGTGAATTAAACGAAGTCTGGGTGCAGGTCGATGTTTTTGAGGATCAGCTCGATTGGGTTGAAGTCGGGCAGCCTGCGGAAATTCGTGTTGAAGCCCTGCCGGGTCGCAAATGGGAAGGCGAGATTGAATACGTTTATCCTGAGCTGGATGCAAAAACCCGTACTCTGAAAGTTCGTCTGCGTTTTGCCAACCCAAAAGGTGAACTAAAGCCGAACATGTTTGTTGATGCGGTGATTTTCGGTGGGCCAAAAAAAGATGTTATAAGCATTCCACGTGAGGCCGTTATCCTTGCGGATGAATCAGCGCGGGTGGTGAGGAAAGTGGCAGAGGGTAAATTCCAGCCGGTGGTGATTGTGCCGGGACTCTACAGTGGCGACAAGGTGGAAGTTTTATCCGGGCTGGAAGCAGGCGATGAAATCGTGGTTTCCGGACAGTTTTTGATTGATTCCGAATCTAACTTGCAGGCCAGCTTTCGTCGTATGGGCGCAGGAGAATAAGCGATGCTGAATAAAATAATTCAGTGGTCGATTGAAAACCGGTTTCTGGTTCTGATGCTGACAGGCCTGTTAATTGCCTGGGGTGTGCTTGCGGTGCGGCAGACGCCGCTGGATGCCATTCCAGATTTGTCTGATGTGCAGGTGATTATTAAAACCTCCTATCCGGGGCAGTCACCGCAGGTTGTTGAAGACCAGATAACCTATCCAATCAGTACCACTATGCTCAAGGTGCCACGTGCCACGGCGGTACGCGGTTATTCTTTTTTTGGTGATTCGTATATTTACGTCATCTTTGAAGATGGTACAGATATTTACTGGGCACGTGCGCGTGTGCTGGAATATATCAATCAGGCAGCAGCGGAATTGCCGCAGGGTGTGCAGCCTAACCTGGGGCCGGATGCAACGGGCGTTGGCTGGATTTATGAGTATGCGCTGATAGATAAAACTGGCCAACACGATATTGCTGAACTGCGTTCGTTACAGGACTGGTTTTTAAAATTTGAATTACAAACGGTGCCGGGTGTTTCCGAAGTGGCGACCATCGGCGGCATGGTCAAGCAATATCAGGTGGTGGCTGACCCGGAACGCTTACGCGCGTTTAATGTTCCTTTAAGCCGGTTAAGTGATGCCATTCGGAATGCCAATAATGAGGCTGGTGGTTCAGTTATCGAAATTGCCGAGGCCGAATACATGGTGCGTAGCCAGGGTTATCTCAGTTCGGTTGAGGACATTGAAACCGTGCCTGTGGTTGTGGACGCCAACGGGACACCGGTGCTGGTGCGAGATCTGGCGAATGTAAGTATCGGCCCGCAAATGCGGCGTGGCATTGCCGATCTGGATGGTGAAGGTGAAGTAACTGGCGGTGTTGTGGTGATGCGTTATGGTGAAAATGCGCTGGAGGTGATCAAGCGTGTTAAGCAACGTATGGAGGCACTTAAGCAAGGCTTGCCTGATGGCGTTGAAATTATTGAAACCTATGACCGGTCTGCGTTGATCAATCGTGCAGTGCACAATCTCAGTGAGAAATTACTCGAAGAATTTGCCATTGTTGCACTGGTTTGTTTTTTGTTTTTATTCCATCTGCGCTCAGCCCTGGTGGCCATTCTTAGTTTACCGGTGGGTGTTTTAATTGCATTTATTATCATGCGGCACCAAGGTATCAATGCGAATATCATGTCATTGGGAGGCATTGCGATTGCCATTGGTGCAATGGTTGATGCAGCCATTGTGATGATTGAAAACGCACATAAACATATCGAAAAATGGAGTCATGAAAACCCTGATCTGTTTTTATCATCGAAACAACGCTGGACAGTGGTTACTGATGCGGCGGTCGAAGTCGGTCCGGCGTTATTTTTCTCGCTACTGATAATTACCTTAAGTTTTATTCCGATCTTCACACTGGAAGCTCAGGAAGGGCGCCTGTTTTCGCCGCTGGCCTACACCAAAACCTATGCGATGGCCGCAGCAGCTGGTCTTTCAGTTACGCTTGTCCCGGTACTGATGGGGTATTTCATTCGTGGCCGTATTCCTGATGAAAAACGTAATCCGCTCAACTGGATATTAATCGCTCTGTACCGTCCGGTGTTGAAAGTATTGTTACGGTTTCCCTGGATGACGATTGTTATGTCGCTATTGGTGATGGCCTCTATGTGGTATCCGCTTTCGCGTTTGGGCAGTGAGTTTATGCCGGAACTGGAAGAAGGAGATTTGCTTTACATGCCGACAACCTTACCGGGATTGTCTATCGGCAAGGCGCAGGAAATATTGCAGCAGACCGACCGTTTAATCAAAACTTTTCCGGAGGTTAAAACAGTTTTTGGAAAAATCGGACGCGCTGAAACGGCGACTGATCCAGCGCCGTTGACGATGATTGAAACCACTATTCAACTCAGGGATAAATCAGAATGGCGTGCCGGCATGACGCTGGATAAACTGATTGGTGAACTCGATAGAACTGTCAAATTTCCCGGTCTGACTAATGCCTGGGTACAACCGATTAAAACACGTATTGATATGCTCGCTACCGGAATTAAAACCCCGGTTGGTATTAAAGTCGCCGGGCCTGATTTAAAAGTGATCGAAAAAATTGGCCGGGATATTGAAAATGTACTAACTGATGTTAAAGGTACTGTCTCTGTTTATTCAGAACGGGTTACGGGTGGGCGCTATATTGATGTGATTCCTGACAGGGTAAAGGCGGCGCGCTTTGGATTAAATATCAGCGATATTAATGAGATTATTGCCGGTGCAGTGGGCGGTATTAATGTCACCAAAACCGTTGAAGGTCTGGAGCGGTATCCAATTAATTTACGTTATCCGCGCGATGTGCGCGACGATGTGGAAAAGTTGAAAGCCTTACCTCTAGTGACTCCAACGGGCGCGCATATCCCATTGTCGCGTATAGCAGAAATAAAAATCTCGCAAGGGCCGCCCATGCTTAAAAGTGAAAATGCCCGTTTGAATGGCTGGACGTTTGTCGATATTCGCGATGTCGATCTGGGAGGTTATGTACGCAATGCTCAGTCTGTTGTACGTGAACAAGTTGATCTGCCATCCGGTTACTCGATTACATGGGCTGGGCAGTATGAATATTTATTACGCGCAAAAGAGCGGTTTCAGGTTTTAGTTCCTATCACCTTAATCTTGATTTTTGTGCTGTTATTTCTTACTTTTCAGCGTTTTGGTGAGGCCTTGATTATTATGGCAAGCCTGCCGTTTGCACTGGTTGGTGGTTTCTGGCTGCTGTGGTTTTTAGGTTATAACCTGTCAGTCGCTGTAGTCGTGGGGTTCATTGCCCTGGCTGGTGTAGCCGCAGAATTTGGTGTCGTAATGTTACTTTACCTGAACAACGCATGGCTGCCGCGCCAGGCGCTCGGCAAGGTTGATAAAACAGATCTTAAAGACGCTATTATGGAAGGAGCGGTTTTGCGCATACGACCCAAAGCGATGACAGTTGCCGTCATTATAGCTGGATTAATGCCCATCATGTTTGGTAGTGGTACCGGCTCTGATGTCATGAAGCGCATAGCAGCACCCATGATAGGTGGAATGTTAACGGCACCCTTGCTGTCCCTTTTTGTAGTGCCTGTTGTCTATTATCTTTGGCAGAAAAGAAGCATTAATTATCAAATTGAAGTGGATGTCAAAATCTGAGCATTGATTTTACAACAAGGCACAGACAATAGAGATTTCCTATAATTACAATCTGCCGTCTCTATGTTGAAAAATCAGACTAATACCAGAAAGAAATGTATAACTGAAAAATATCCGCATCGAAACTGTAGAGTGGTTCTGTACCTGGGGTGATACTGGGGTCTGCGTTACTGACTCTTACATCCCTGAAGTTGTCGTAGTCAAAAAAGATACGATCATAGCTGAAATTAACAGTTCCGCTGCTTATGAATTTCCAGTCCTTGAGAAATTCATAACTAACAGCAACCCCAAATGTTTGATCTGTATAATCACTGAGTTCCTTGTCCCGTGCGAGAAAATTTTGCGCATTGGCGCGGGGGAACAGATCGCTGTAAAAATCTGCTCCGTTCTGTAAGTAGTAGCGGTATTTTAAATCAAATGTCCAGGGGCCATTGGGATGGGTATAACCCAGCTCTAACGTATGGGCTTCAATATCCCAGTCATCAGTATAGTAACGATAAAGACCGGTCAGGGCTGCACGATAGGGTAGATAATATTTTGCAGTTAATCCCAGAGCGCTACTCGTTCGGGTGTTGGGATATCTTTCAAATTCAGTCCCGGTGGTCACGCCATCAGGGTTCAAAAACCGGACAACACGATATGGATTATTGAGGAATCCTTCATCTGTAATCGTTTCGAAGGCGAGTCCCATAATCAGATTTTTACTAATAATTTGTGACAGGCCGAGTTGATAATTCTGACGGTCGACATCTTCAGCAAAACCAGGATCATTCGTTTTACTGCCATCTGGGTTTTTTATATTTCTACGTACTTCGTCAGCACCTTTCGCATAACCCATATTAATGGTGGTTAGCCCGCCGAATACTTCATGGCTGACATTAAAATTAATCGTATCAGCGTCGTAGTCACTTTCCTCACTATTGGTGTAGTTCAAGCCCCATGTGGCATTACCACGCAGATAATTAAGGCCGACACTTGTTTGTGTACGCTCATCAGTATAGGCACTTGCCGTTGCTTCAACATCAATTGAGGCACCGCTGACCATGTCGAGATAATAATTTGCTGAAACGGAAAACTTTTCTGCGAAATTTTTCCGCACCAGAACAGAAGGGCCATCAATTTTTACGCCACCACCTTCATAACTGTGGTAGAGCGCGTCAGCGCGTTCTTCAGGCAATACACCAGCAATGACAGCAACTGGAAATAATGTAATCAATAAGATTAAATTACGTGCTAGTTGCATCCACAGCCTCCACCTGTTGCACCCAGTCCACCTCGTGCAGATTCACGGACTTCGTAGATGTGATGACTATAGGCAGAAGAGACAGGGTTACGCTCAAACTTCATAATCGGATCGGCCAGGTGGTCACGTTCATAGGGTTGTACCCAGGGTTCGATACTGCTGCATGCGGTGATGGAAATGATCATAAGCGCAGCAATAACAGCTCGAAAATAGAGTTTATATTTGTCTGAAGTAAGCATCTTAAAAGAAATAACTCAGGCCAAGACTGCCTTCAAGATTGTGGGTGGCTTTTTCTTCACCCAGAATATCGGTATCAAAAATATGATCCTTGAAATCCAGATGTGCGGCGAGCGCATCAAACAATAAAATACGGTAGCCAAAACCGAAGCTCCAGGTAAAAAATTCATCACCGGCGAATTGCGTATTACCGGCACCTAATGTGAGGTATAGGGAATTATTGAATGCGTGATTTTTACCCAAGAATGCTTCGCCCGGGAAGATGTCATAACCAAAGGAAAAATTCCAGTAAGTGAGTTCGCGTTCATCGTCCTTTAGCAGGGTGGCAGCGCCGCTGAGCACTTCAAAACTGGTTTCGCTGGTATCCGTTTTACCGTAGCTGGCTTCAATAAATAGTTTTTCGGTGATGTGATAGCCTAGTCGTGCGCCGTATACAACATCAGAACCGAAGTCCTCAACGCTCATGATGCCGGCAAAGAGGCTAATCTCAAAATCCTGTGCATCAATTTTAGGCGGTTTCACATCGCGCCGATCTATTTCCGGTTCAATAACCTGTTCCAGTGGTTTTTCAGCTTCATCAGTGTTTTCGGCAGCCAATACCGGGCTGCTTAAAAGTGATATGGAAAACAGGCTTAAGCCTGCTTTTAAAAGAAAAATGCGAATCCCAGTTTCCACTCGTCTACTTCCTCATTTTCGTCTCTGCTGGTGAATACGACGTAACTGTTATATTCAGCGCGGAATACAAATCGTCGTGTAATGTAGGCGCTGACGCCGCCACCCACGTGGGCGGTCTGGTCAGTCCTGTCTTCTGTTGCAATCAGGGTTGATTTTGGTTCGGTTCGAATGATGCCTGTACCCAGTTTAAAGAAGGGTGTAATCCGCCACTCTGGAATGAACATATAGGTGAGGTTAACGTCAGCCAAAAAGCTGTCAGAAAAATTTCCAGTCGCCTGTGATAAGGCCAGCTCAGCTGAGAAATTTTCTGTAAAATTATAAGCACCATACACGGTCAGTATGTCAGCACCGCCAAAATCACCATTTAAGATACCCAGTTCCCAACGGCGTCCTGGGTAGTCTTCGCCTGAGTTGTCGCGGAATTCTACTGGTGTTTCCAGTTCAGCTAATATAGTACGTTCCAGTTGTTCCCGAGGTACCCAGCCTTCACGGTCTTGTTGGGTTCTGACCTTATACCAGGTTGTTTTACGTTTGAGAATGGTAACCGTCTCATCACGCTCGACGACATGAAAAACCGGGTAACCTTCGCCTGGCCCTGTGTGTAATTCCAGATATGGATCGGCAACCCTGACTTCAATCAGCTGCTTTGCACCATGAGCAAGACCGGTGAATAAAAGCTGCAATATGAAGATGAGCATGGCTATCCGCACGAAGATTGAATCCGGTAGTAATTAATAGAGGCGCTAGCCAGGATGTTGCACCCGAATCCGGAATTTTGGTTGAGAGATTTTTGTTCAGCTTGTTCAAAGCTTCCGCATCCTTGCTCACGCCCCTTACCTACATCCCTGTAGGCAAACAGACAAAAATCAATGCTATTCATTGGCTTGCAGGCTGTTTGAGCAAGCTGGGCGAAAATATCCAGCCAAAAACCGGATAGCAGGCCCGGGTACACTTTGTACTTTTCTAATATTTGCATAACTAACTGGTTTATATTAATTATGTGTTATTTATGAGCGATCGGGTGCAATATCCGGGCTGGCCATTGATCGGGCGAGTACTTTTAGTTGGTTATTAATTTTCAGGCGCGTCAAACGGATTGTTGTAATATTGACCACCGATATCTATCCATTCCGAAACTAGGCGCTTTTCAGCGTCGGACAAGTATCCCTGATGTGTGCCACCGGCGTCAAATCGGTTGAAGAACTCCGTAGAGGCATTTGCCCCGGCTGCGCTCATCGGTGGACTCACAGCTACGGGAACCATCACAGGGTTGCCGTCGGCATCGACACCGGGTACAAGCAGATCAACTAGCGCGCCATTGACGATGGTTAGTTCGTTGTCGCCAAACAGGAGTTCGCGATAGGACTTGAAATGATCAGCCTCCTGATCGGAAACACCATCTGACAGATCCAGCTGGGAATCAGGTATTTTTACAGCACCGGCAGCATCGACAATGTTGTGGCAGAGGGTGCAGGTATTATCCGCTATGACAGCGCCGCCAGCATCCAGTGTCTGCCGGGTTTTGCCCCAGAGTGGGTGAATATGCGTTTCATAGTTAATCACTGTTCGACAGGCCTGCTTCCAGTTTGTCAGGCACTCGGTAAGCGCGACAGGTGGCGGCGTCTCCAGATCGGCATAGCGGTAGGCAAAACTGACATCCTTGAGTCTGCCGGCGGCGGTCTCATCCGTCCAGACGTCATCGTAAAGAACATCCACGCTGGGGTCCATGCTACAAGTTGAATTTGCTACACAGCTTAAACGTGCGCGGGTTTCTGCCATAGTTTCCCCTGCATCTGCGAATAGCGCCGGTTCGGTGTTGGGGAAGGGTACGCCGTTTGCGGCTGCACCCGAATAGGCTGTATTAAATGCGCCCTGTCTGCCGTGTGACAAATCGCTGGCAGGGTCATGGCAGCCGTTACATTTTAGCTCTTCACCGGGGCGTAGCTGTAACCAGTTCTGATGACGGGGGTGGGAGCTGATACGTCTTCCGTTTTCATCCAGCACGCTGAGAGCCAGCGCGACATTGGCTGGTACCTTTACTTTGACAGAACCATCAGGCTCGATGGGTGCATAGGCCAGTATTTCCCGCATGCGTTGGCCGCCAGGGCCAAAAGCAGAGCCGGCAAAATCACGCACATCTCTGTCCGGCAATGAAACCGCTTTGACGATACGTAAAAAACGGGCGGGGCGCTGATCTGCCGTTGTCTGTTGTGGATCAGCAACAGAGCTAATATTCGGTGTTGCTGTGTCGACGCCGTCGATGTCATAGACGCTGCGGATATTGATGATCCCGACGCCCTCGGTGACCAGATCAGCATCAAGCTCGGCGCCAACCTGCTTATCCAGAATAACGGGTGGGGTTACTCGAGGCTGTGCGGCAGCGATATCGGTGAATATGATGCCTTCCTCGGGTATCACAACAGGCAATTGAGTGTTATCAGCGTCGTTGTAAAGCCAGATACCATATAAAGGTGGGGCAGGCACTGCACCGGGATTAGCTAGGCGGTCGGGCGTACAGGGAACAATTTGAGTGCCTTCCAGTAATCGGCACAGGCTCCAGCTGACAAACATTCGATCCGTGCCGTCCCAAAGTGGGAAAACCATGTCAAAACGTCCTCCCGGAGAGGGTGCTGCATCTGTACGCACATCATTGACAGTAGCCGATGCCTGAGCGGGACCGGTCAACCCCATGTTGGCCGCAACAGGCTGGGTGTTTTCAACGTAAATACTGGTGTCGATCTCAACTATATCACCCCCAGAATCAGTGCCCTGGAAAGGTTGCAGAATACTCAGGATTTTGCCATCGGGTCGTTCGCGGGGTTGCAGAAATTGTACGGTCTCTGCGTTAGTGCCTGTTTCGTGGCTATTAGCACCATAAAGCAGCTCCAGTTCTGTACCGTCTGGATTGGCTTTGTACAGGTTCATCGCGTTAGTACCCGGTGCGTGGTCCCAGCGTGTGAAGACGATCTGACCATTGCTGAGTATGGATGGATCCAGATCATGACTCTGGTTAAAGGAGATCTGTTTTATGCCGCTGCCATCAGCATTCATGATATGCAGGACAAAAGCATCTTCATTACGGTCTTCATCCTGGGCGGCAAATTGCGGTTTACTTTCATCCAGCAGGATTGCGCGTGACTGGCGTTGACGTGTTGAAGTAAACACGATGCGGTCATCAGGTAAATAATGTGGCGCGATATCATGTCCAGCCTCAGCCGTAATATCAGACGCAATCACTCGATGTAACACTTTTGTCGAGATGATGTATTCCCAGATATTCCATTTCGGCTGATCTTCTTCATCGGCGCCTTCTATCATAGGTTCGCGCAGGGAAAAAATAACTTTATCGCCATCAAAAGAAAACTCAACGTCACGCACGTCACCCTGACCCTGGGTGATCGCAGAAGTCAGGTTTTGATCACTGGTGCTGGAAGAAGAACGGCTGCGAACAAAAAGATCTGCACCTGGGCTGAATGTAATTAACTCCCTCGCATCAGGATTTTCGAGGACACCCTGATCATCAACAGGCAGAGGACGTTTCACATAAGCGATTGGAAAATCGACAGCTACCGGATCAGCGCTTTGCCCGTCGGCAAAACCGACATCGCCTTCACCTGTTCCACATGCCGAGATTAATAACGATAAAACAAGTAAGAAGCCCAAAGGCAACAAGTTGGCATACAGCGAATTCGCATTGGTTCTCATTTTGTTGCCTCTAGCCATGTCGATTGCATTTGCATGCGTTAAATATTGCTTTAG
>Ga0190283_1001517_pt1 | contig 10198 bp, 8 predicted proteins | sample 48691801_MG_FD_161669 | JGI IMG/M metagenome (GOLD analysis project Ga0190283, IMG submission 161669) | Hydrothermal vent microbial mat bacterial communities from Southern Trench, Guaymas Basin, Mexico - 4869-18-0-1_MG | ecosystem: Environmental > Aquatic > Marine > Hydrothermal vents > Microbial...
AGGCGTTACACAGAAGCCATGCCCGCGACCCGGAGAGCGATATTCTTTGCCGACCAGGAGGACATCCCTGAAATCCTCTACCTGTGGCAGTGGCAGTTGGGCCGCTTGTTCAGGGATACCGGTGAAACAGATAAGGCCGTCAATGCCTTCCAGAAGGCAGTGGCCGTGCTGAACCCGATCCGGGGCGAACTGTCCAGAGGATACCGGTTTCAGGGAGATATGTTTGACGAGCAGATAAAGCCGGTCTATCTCGGGCTTGCGGAACTCCGTCTGATTCAGGCCGAGACTGACGATGAAACATATCGGCAGGATAGACTCCGGGACGCTATGGACACGATGGAACTTCTGAAAAGAGCCGAGTTGCAGGACTTTTTTCAGGATGAATGCCTGAGCCCGTCTTCCGGAAACATCTCGTACCGCATTCCCGAACATGCAGCGGTCATCTATCCGATTGCCTTGTCAGATCGCCTGGCCCTGCTCCTGAATATGGGTGACGAGATAAAGGCGTTCCATGTTCCTGTCAGTTCCGAGCGTCTTGACAAAACTGTCAGACAATTCCGCATGCAGTTGCAGACACGAGCCGCGTATCTGTTCCGAAAAAATGCCGAAAAGCTTTATGACTGGCTGATACGCCCTCTGGAGCCTGAACTGATATCCCGGGAGATTGACACCCTGATCACCGCACCTGACGGAGTGCTTCGTCTCATCCCCTTCTCAGCATTGCATGACGGCGAACATTTTCTGTTTGAGAGATATGCGGTCGGCATCATACCTGGTATTACCCTCACCGATCCCAGGCCCCCGGAAATGAAAAACGCGCCAATTCTTCTGGCCGGCATCTCCGAGGGGATCCGGGACTTTCCGCCGCTCCCCTCGGTAAAAGCGGAACTCAGGGATGTGGGAGAGATCATGAATGCCAGAGCCGTTCTTCAGAATCAGGACTATACTATTGACAATCTGGCCGCCGAGTTCAGGCGTCATGCGTATTCTATCCTGCATTTGGCCACCCACGGCGTTTTCGACCGCACATCCCGGGACTCGTTTCTCCTGACCTACAATGACCGGCTCACACTGAACAAGCTCGAACGGCTTATCCGTATCGGCAGATTCCGTGAGAATCCGGTGGAACTCCTCACCCTGAGCGCGTGCCAGACCGCTGTCGGGGACGAACGGGCAGCTCTGGGCTTGGCCGGGGTCGCGGTGAAGGCCGGTGCCAAAAGTGCGATGGCCACCCTCTGGTATGTGGATGACAAAGCCACTTCCCTGCTCATCAAGGCGTTTTACCAGCAACTCAGCCAGCCCGGAACAAGCAAGGCCAAAGCCCTGCAACATGCACAGAAATGGCTTATGAGCCAACGCCAGTACCATCATCCGATATACTGGGCACCCTTTCTGATGATCGGGAATTGGCTGTAAGCTGTAAAACGCTCGCCTCATAAATTGCTCACCTCGTAAATTGCTCGCGGGGGATTGCCAAATCCCCCGCATCGTGGCTCGGATTTGCCAATCCGAGCCGAGCAACTTTGTGATGGGCCGAGCAACTTTGTGATGCTATATGAGAAAGGATATAATTACAATGGCTTTTACAGATTTCAAATCTTCTGACGAAGTTCAGAAAGCATACAATATAAAATATGTTGAAGAAGAATTCCTCATTGTGACACCTGTATCGCCACCTGAATGCTTTGTTCAGGATTATGAATTCAGCAACACCAATTTTGATATTTTCACATCAGAAGCTTCGAGATGTGAAAATGTTATTTATCCTGTCTTACGGGAAGTTTGCAGGAAGTTCATCAGGCAATATTCACTTTGGAGCCACAAGTCCATCTCTGCTGACAGTATATTATCAGGAACGCCTGACTACATTATTGCCCGACGCTCAGACCTTGGAAAGAATGTGTTGGGAATGCCTCTGATACTTATTGCCGAAGCAAAACAGAATGATTTTATCAAAGGCTGGGGGCAATGTCTGGCAGAATTGGTGGCAGCACAAAAGCTGAATGCGGACGAAAAGAAAACAGTTTACGGTGTGGTCACAGATGCGGAGTTGTGGCAGTTTGGCAAGCTTGAAGGCAAAATTTTCACAAAAAATAAGACACGCACAAAAATTGACGATTTGGATGAAGTTTTCGGAGCAAATCACGCTATCATGAAATTAGCAGCCGGGTAGGCAAGCTCGCGGGGGCTTCGGCATGATCTCAGGCTTCGGCGAGCTCTGTCGAGTCGTCGATTGCCGCATCATTGCTCGGATTTGCCAATCCGAGCTGAGCAACCCCAAGCAAGCTCGCGGGGGATTGCCAAATCCCCCGTCATTCATGGCTCGGATTTGCCAATCCGAGCCGAGCAGCTTTATGATGAGCCGAGCAGTCCCAAGCAAGCTCGCGGGGGATTGCCAAATCCCCCGTCATTCATGGCTCGGATTTGCCAATCCGAGCCGAGCAGCTTTATGATGAGCCGAGTAGCCCCAAGCAAGCTCGCGGGGGATTGCCAAATCCCCCGTCATTCATGGCTCGGATTTGCCAATCCGAGCCGAGCAGCTTTATGATGAGCCGAGTAGCCCCAAGCAAGCTCGCGGGGGATTGCCAAATCCCCCGCATGGATCACGGCTTTTCCAGCCATCTTTTGTCGCTCGTCCATACGATTCCGTGCTTTTTCAGATACACAAGGGTGTTTTTGAAAAAACCGCTCACGGAAAACACGAACAGCACCGCTTTGTCCACGTTCTCAAGTTTCATCAATTCCCCGGCCTTTTCCCGGAACGCCTCCGCCTCTTTCACGCTGAACTTCACCTTCCGGTTCTTCACCTCGCCGATCAGTGAATATTTCTTTTCTCCGGCCCTGGCAAAAATATCAATCTGAAATTCCGGCTCGTGAAGCGGCGGGGAATGGCAGCCTCCGACCTTCTCATATTCGGCGAATGAGAAGTCGTCCGGCAGGTTGTGCATCAGGGATTTGTACAGTCCGTCCTCTTTGCGGACATCATGGGTGAGGCGATGGATGATCATGAACTCGGCGAACGCACCCTTATACCGGCTGTACGTTCCGGAAAGGCATTTGTACCGCTCATGTATCTCTTCAAACAGGGCTTTGTATTCGTCCGGGGCCTCCCGGGTTACAAAGTGGTGGATGTCATCCGAATAGCTCCGCCTGAACACCTTGTCAAAGATATTGTCCCGGACACCCCGGTAGAGGCCCTGATCCTCCTCGATTATGTCACTTCTGTAGATCGCTCTCAGTTTTTTCTCCAGTTCCGGATCGCTCATCTCAAGCCCGAGTTTCTTTTTCAGCTCGCTGTGTCCGACGCGTCTGTCCCTGTGCTTCGAGAGATAAAGGACGATGTCCTTGGCATAAGTCTCATTGATCCTCGGAAACGCCGAGTCAAGATACTCCATCCATGTCGCGTTGATGTTCGCGTCTAAGTTCAGAGTCTCGAATTCCAGAGTCTTCCGGACACCTTCCGCAGTCGTCAGATCCCTTTCCGGACATTTCGATCTGAGCAGTGCGCTGATGTAGAAGGGATTCCCCTCGGTCAGATGGGCGATCAGCCACACTGTCTCCTCCGACACCGGAACTTTGTCAATGAGAGAATATTTGTATATCATCTCAAGTGATTCGTCTTCCGGCAGATTCCCGAGCGGATCCTTGAGAAATCTGCCCGGCAGAAACCGGTTCAGATCGTCCATGAGCCAGCCCACCCAACTGCCGGTGACCAGCAGCGGTGCGTTCTTGTACTCGCAGGTGTGCAGATAGCTTCCGGCGAGGTTTCCAATGCGGTTTTTGCAGGCCCTGTCCCTGAAAATAAACCGGCTGATGAACTGGAATTCGTCTATCATCTGGACCACACGCTCATCTGTATATCCGGCAACCGTCCGCGGTGTCTCCCTCGCGATTTCCCACAGGCTGTCCGTGTCTTCCTCCTGATACGCTTTGCACATCACCCGGATCATTCTTGTCAGATAATCCAGTCCCTCTTTTTTGGATATTTCGGATGCCTCCTCCAGTGTTTTTGTTCTCTCTGAGAAAAGATACTCCCTATCCCTGGTACTGAAGGCAATGTACTGATAGACAAATGTGAGAAAAAAATCCCTGGCAAAGTCGCCGATCCATCTGTCGCTCTCCCTGATCTCGAAATAAAATGGAACCACCCCACCGTTTTTCTCAAAGGTGATGTTGAACAGTCTCTGTAACAGGGCTGTTTTGCCGGTTTTTCTTCTGGACAGGATAGCGGTGCTTTGGGAAATTTCCTGCTTTGTTCTGTCAATCCAGTTCAAAAAGTAGTCCAATTCTCTCTTCCTGCCGGTAAACAGATCCGGATTTCCGATTCTTTCTTTGAGCCACACTTTCATTGTTTCCCTCCTTTCATTCCATATCTTCTCCCCGGGGATTGCCAAATCCCCCGGCATGGCCCGGATTTGCCAATCCGGGCCGAGCTTCAGAGAGCGGCTCCCCATCCTGCTCCCGGGGGATTGCCAAATTCCCCGCATAATGGCTCGGATTTGCCAATCCGAGCCGAGTATGAGGACGGCTCACGGCTTTTCCAGCCATCTTTTGTCACTCGTCCATGCGATTCCGTGCTTTTTCAGATACACAAGGGTGTTTTTGAAAAACCCGCTCACGGAAAACACGAACAGCACCGCTTTGTCCACGTTCTCAAGTTTCATCAGTTCCCCGGCCTTTTCCCGGAACGCCTCCGCCTCTTTCACGCTGAACTTCGCTTTCCGGTTCTTCACCTCGCCGATGAGCGAATGCTCATTCTTCTCCGCCCGGGCAAAAATGTCGATCTGGATATCCCGCTGGTGCACCGGTGATGCAGAATAAGACCAGACAGTCCGGTATTCCGCAAACCTGAAGCCGGCCGGCAGGCTCCTCATCATGTTTTTGAAAAGACGTTGGTTCCCGTGCGCCCGGTACCTGAGATTGTCGATGATCAGATATTCGGCGAACTTCCCTTTGTAATGGCTGTATTCCCCGAGGAGCCGTCTGCTGCTCTTTTCCAGGCTTCGGACCAGCCTCCTGTATTCGTCTGTCACATCCTTCGGATCGAAAGCCTCAATCTCCTTCTGGTAAATCCCTCGGAACACCTTGTCGAAGATGTTGTCCGGAACCCCCTGATAATCAGAATTGCTGGATCCCTGCTCGATGATGTCGGCCCTGACCAGTATCTTCAGCTTTTTCTCAAGGTCCGAGTCACTCATTTCAGGGCCCAGCCTCTCCCTCAGCTCATAGCGGGTGACCTCCCTTTCCCGGTGTTTCGACAGATAAAGGACTATGCGTTTCGCATGGACATCGTTCGACTCCCCCATGGCATAGCCAGCGTATTCCATCCATGTCCCCCTGATGCCCCCCTCTCTGTCAAGAGTCTCAAACTCCAGTGTCTCAAGCACCCCTTTCTCAGTGGCCAGATTCCTTCCCGGAAATCTGGAGCGGAACAGGGAGCCGATGTAGAAGGGATTCCCCTCCGTGATTCCCGCTATCAGCGGCACAGTCTCCTCCGACACAGGGACATTCTCCAGATGGGAATATTTCAGGATCATTTCCGCCGCCTCGTCTTCGGGGATGTTCTCAAGATAATGGAACTGAAACCTCCCGGGAAGCATCCGGAGCAGGTCCCGGGCCAGCCATCCGACCCAGCTTCCAGACACCAGCAGGGGGGCGTTCTTGTATTCGCAGGTGTGCAGATAGCTGCCGGCAAGGTTGTGCGCCCGGCGTTTTTTCTCCCTGTCCCAAAAAATGAAACGGTTGAGAAACTGGAACTCGTCAATGATCTGGAGAATCCGCTCATCAGTATGCTGGGCAACCATCCGGGGAGCATCCCGGACCATATTCCACAGGCTGTCGGCATTTCCGTTTTTATCCGCTGACTCCGCATCTGAGATGAAACGGACGAGATAATCAATTTTCTCCTTCCGTGCGATCTTATCTGCCTGTGAGTAATTCTCTTTTGAATAAAGGAAATATTCCGCTTTCCTTGTTCTGAAGGCGATATATTGATAAACAAAGGTGAGAAAAAATTCCCTGGCAAAATCCCCGATCCACTGGTCGCTCTCCCTGATCTCAAAGTAGAACGGAACCACACAGTCATTTTTCTCAAAAGTGATATTGAACAGTCGTTGCAGCAGGACTGTCTTCCCGGTTTTTCTTCGTGACAGGATGGCCGTACTCTGCGAAATTTTGCGTTTTGTCTGCTCCGTCCATCTCAGAAAATACCCAAGTTCCTTTTTCCGCCCTGTGAACAGGTCGGGATTGCCAATTTTTTCCTCAAGCCAGACTTTCATTGCTTTCCTCCTCTCATCAGTTTACGGAATGTGAATCGCTGCCTTGCTACCGGGAAATTGCAAATCCTCCGGACAGGCTCACCCTTCACGCTCGCGGGGGATTGTCAAATCCTCCGCATCATGGCTCAGATTTGCCAATCCGAGCCGAGCAACTTTGTGATGGAGCCGAGCACAACTTTATGATGAGCCGGGCGGCCCAGGCAAGCTCGCGGGGGATTGCCAAATTCCCCGCTTCATGGCCCGGATTTGGCAATCCAAGCAGAGTAACTTTGTGATGGAGCAGAGCAACTTTATGATGAGCCGGGCGGCTCAGACAAGCTCGCGGGGGATTGCCAAATCCCCCGCTTCATGGTTCGGATTTTATTTATTTCCGAGGAACTTACCGTTATTAAACCGCCCTTCCTCTTTTTTGCCATCAGGATAGGTCATAACACCTTTTCCATGCATCTTGTTTTTCTTGAATTGACCGACGTATTGCCTCCCGTCGGTAAAGGTCATTGTCCCTTTTCCTTCCAAAAGGTTCATATTAATCTGGCCGACATATTTTTTCCCGTCGGAAAAGATAAAGGTTCCTTGTCCGTGAGGTTTGCCATCCTTAAAATCTCCCTCATATTTGCTGCCGTTGGCGTTGGTCATAACGCCTTTTCCATTCATCTCATCATTCTTGAATGAGCCGACATATACAGAACCCCCGGAAAAGGTAAACTTCCCCTCTCCGTCTTTGAGACCATTTTTAACCTCTCCCATGTATGTACCCGATGTCGCATATGTGAAAGTGCTTCTTCCCTTTTTAACTGTCTTATTTTTATAAACAAAAGTTCCATTTCCATGAGGTACGCCATCCTTGAATTCCCCCTCATATTTCGCCCCGTCATCCGGCCGAACCATAACACCTTTTCCGTTCACACAATCCCCCTCCAGGCATTCTCCGAGGGCGTTCAGAGGAAAAAAACAGGTTACTGTCAATACTGCTGCAAAAAATACTCTCATCATTTTTAAATTCTCCTTTCAAACTGCATAGATTGTCTTATATTTTAACCAATGATTATTATAAATAAATCTTTATCTCGGAAAATCCGAATTTTCACCTCCTTTCCTGATTCTTATTTCTTCTCTTCCACAGGAAGTATCCCTCTCACCAGGTTGCTGTCCCCCAGAATAGCGGCCGCACCTTCCAGGCCGGCCCCTGTTCCGGAAACAAGCACCCGGGGAACTTTTACAATATCAGGATTTTCAACAGCCGCCTGAAGAATTTTTTCAAGCGCAGCCAGTTGCATCACCTTCTCATCTCCGAGGACTGCCACCTGGGCTTTCTGGCCTTCGGCGATCTCCATGAGTTTCAATTTTTCACCCTCTCCCTTTAACTGAGACGCCAGTTTGTCTTTTCTCGCAATTTCCACACAGATTTCAGCTGCAACCAGTTCGGGTTGCTGATTCGCGGTGGCACGGGCCTTTTCCGTGCTGATTCTCTGATCCTGTGCATCTTTCTCCCTCTTAAAAGTCTCTTTCAGTTGCTCTGCCAGTTGTTCCCGCAGTCTGGCAACCAGAAGCTCGGGCGGAACCACCGAGTCAACCAGACGCACATCCTTGATCGTGAGACCGGCTTTTTCCCCTTCGGGTATCACTGCAATCTCAATCTCATTCTCAACAGTCGCCCGATTCTCATCAATGAGACTCAGCACTTTCTGAGCCGCACAGATATTTCTCACAACCGAGCGGATGGAAGGGGTCACAACCTTGTTCTCCGCAGCCTCCACGCTTCCCACGGACGCCACGAGAAAAGGGGCATCGTTTGGCTCAACCTGAACCTGGACACGAAGTTCCTGAGGCACCAGCCAGCCTTCCATTCTCGTAAATATGGCTGAATCCGCAGCGGTTTCCGGGACCGGAACATTTTCTGACCGCTCCTTTTGCACAATTTTACCCTCCTGTGTAACCTAAAGATCAATATAACGGCGTTTGTATCCGCCCTTATAATTCCAAGTCTGGACCCTTGTATCCACTTTGGTGATGTTATATGCGACCAGATTCAGATAATACCGTCCTGGCGGCAGAGGCTCGACCCATACGCCGGCAGGAGTTGGAACTTGAATCCCGGGGACAGAATCCTGGCCTGGGGGCCTTTTTCTCCGTCAAGGGCGATAATCTGGCCGGGGCCCATTGGCTTTCCGCCGTAAATTCTTTTCAGATGTCCCACTTTGTCAGCATCTATGATGACATAAGATGTGGATAAAATAAGGAACAGTGCCGCGCCGGCAGCAATAATCCGGACCATGTTTGCCAGCAGCCGCTTTTCACCCTTGGGAAAAAATACGGGCGACACAATCGCAACAACAAGTGCCAACATTGCCAACAGAACTGAACTCATTACGCTTCCCTTTTCATTCTAATGTGTTGAATTAAAAAGTTACACCATTGCCGACAAGGATAAAAATTCAGTAAACATGAATGTCCTTATGCCATTTTCCTGAAAAAATCAACCTCTTTCATTTATTCTGATTATAACGGATTCAGGGGAGGCTGCAATCTCAGCATGCCTCCGATATCCCACACAGAGACACAGAGAAAAGGCTCAGAGGGGTGTGTAAAATTTTATGCCCGGGCACTTATGCCCGGCTTCCGGACAGAACTGCCTGTGTCCGACCCGGTGATTTCAGCAGGTTGCACCCTCCCTGAATACGTTATAATCAGCATTTATTTTATAGCTCGACAGTGGAAAGTGATTATGCAGATGGTCGAAAGCCATGTATTACACTCCTGTGATGCTTTGTCAAATCTGAAAAAAAAGATTGATCCGATATCAAAACTGATGTATGATTTCCTGATTTTTGATGCTGTATAGAAAAATGCTATTTGCTGGAAGGAAAAGTTGTTGTTATAAGAAAATGGAATTTGGAAAAGGGGATTTTGTCACATTTCCAAAAGATTTGTCCTGTATATGGGATATCAGGGAACCGGTAAAAAACACTATAATTTCAGATAGTGATGATGTAAAAATCAAAAAAAGCTGCTGAACAAAAATTCACTTGACATTTGCTATTTACCTGATTATATTCATATTAAATTAAAATGAATGTGATTCAGCCATGCTGTTATGCCTGTTTGGTTCAGCAGTGTCAAATTAACAAAGAATCCAGTTCCTTCTTTGCTCATAATCCGCAATGAATTAAACAGAGGAATAAAATTAAATGAAAACCTTTTCTAAATGGACAATTGGAGAGGTCGAGGATACTTTTAATCTTGTTGTTGTCGAAGAGTTTGAACTTCTGAAAGAATGGCTCAGGATGAAAGTGCAGCCGTCAGAGGAAGAAAAAAAATTGCTTGATAAGTTAAGCAGAAAACTGCATCGTCATGCATGGGATTGGAATGAAAGTGAATTAAGATTCAATTTTATCTCACCACTGCTGTTGGCTGTTGATTTTGATCAGGAGAACTACCAGCCTTTTGCAGACAGAGAGCTTACTGCCACATTTGAAGATGAAACACTGTCAGGAGTTGCGGATTTTCTGGTGGCCAGCGGCAGACGTTCTCCTAAACATCCATTTTTTTTTATAAATGAATATAAAAAAGAACATGACTCCTCCAATGATCCCTTTGGACAGCTTATGGCAGCGATGATTGCCGCTCAGAAATTAAATAATGACAACAATCCGCTTTACGGAGCTTATGTTTTGGGACGGTTTTGGTTTTTTGTGACCCTCAACGGCAGGGAATATTCTGTCAGCGAAGCCTGTAATGCTGCCAAAAAAGATGAGATACGAGAAATTTTTTGCATTTTGAATAATACAAAAACAATCATTGATGAATTGATTCATAAGCAGCATTGCTAATACCATAAGTGTAAATTCCGCCGGACAGGGTTCTCCTCCGGACGGGGTTTGGGCCGGACGATATCAACTATCAAGCATCAACCATCAAGC
>Ga0190283_1001519_pt1 | contig 10188 bp, 7 predicted proteins | sample 48691801_MG_FD_161669 | JGI IMG/M metagenome (GOLD analysis project Ga0190283, IMG submission 161669) | Hydrothermal vent microbial mat bacterial communities from Southern Trench, Guaymas Basin, Mexico - 4869-18-0-1_MG | ecosystem: Environmental > Aquatic > Marine > Hydrothermal vents > Microbial...
GGCGCCTTGCAGGAGAGGGTGCTCGAGGTTCTGCGCTCCTGGTATGGCAGCGACCTGGAGGCGCTCTCATCGAACAACAACGACCTGGACCGCTCCGTGGCTCTGGGAGCTGCGTACTATGGTATGGTGCGCCGTGGCGAGGGTGTGCGTATCGGCGGCGGCACAGCGCGCAGCCTCTATATCGGCTTCGATCTCGGTGGCACGCCGAGCGGCGAACCGCACGGCGGCGAGCCGCATGGCGGCAAGCCGCAGGCCCTGTGCATAGCGCCGCAAGGCATGCAGGAAGGCCGATCGATCGAGATCGCGGAGCGCGAGTTCGAGCTCAAGATCCGCCAGGCGGTGAGCTTTCCCTATTTCAGCTCGCGCAAGCGGCCTCTCGATGAGCCTGGCGACATCGTCGCGGTTGACCCGGAGACAATGCGGGCGCTGCCGCCGATCTGCACGGTCCTGACTTGGGGCAAAAAGACGCGCAAGGCTGAAACGGTGCGCGTCCGGATCCGCTCGGTGCTGACCGAGGTGGGTGTGCTCGAGATCTGGTGCGTGAGCCTCGAGGGCAGCCGGCGCTGGCGTCTCGAGTTCGACGTGCGCCGCGACTCCCGCGACGAAACCGCGTTCGCCGCTGCGGTGAGCGCCGAGGCCGAAGCGCCGGCCGAGCTCGAGCTGGTCAAGATCGACGCGGATCGACTCGCGGAGGCTTCGCGGATGATCACGCGCTTCTTCACCGGCGCCAAGCAGCCACCGGGGCACGCTCTCCATCCCGATCGCCTGATGCGCACGATCGAGGAGGCGCTCGGCATGGGGCGGCTCGGCTGGCCGGTGCCCGTGCTGCGCACTCTCTGGGAGTCGGCGGCCATCGAAGTCCAGGGCGAGCGTCGCAAGGGTCTCGACTACGAGCTGCGCTGGCTCAACCTGACCGGCTTTCTGCTGCGCCCGGGGTTCGGCGACGAGCTCGATGGATGGCGCGCAACCAGGCTGTGGCCGCTCTTCAACGAGGGGCTCATTCATCCGCGCAACGGGCAGGCGCGCGCCGAGTGGTGGACGCTGTGGCGGCGCGTGGCCGGCGGGCTCGACCGCCAGCAGCAAGCCAAGGTGATCGAAAGCCTCTCGCAGATCACGAGCTTCCAGCGCGGGGAGCGGGTGAAGAAGATCAACGCCAGCGAGGAGGCTGAGATGTGGCGCACGGCGGCCAGCCTGGAACGGCTGCCGGCGGGCCGGCGGCACCGGCTCGGAAAAATCCTCATGCGGCGCGTCGAGAGGGGCGAGCGGCAAGCCTGGCTCTTCTGGGCTCTCGGCCGGCTCGGAGCGCGGGTGCCCTTTTACGGACCGATCGACACGGTCGTGGACCGCGCCACGGCGATCGAATGGATCGAGAGGCTGCTCGCGGCGAAGGCTCATACAACCCCCGAGGCGGCCTTCGCGCTGGTGCAAATCGCCCGCCGCACCGGGGACCGCGCGCGCGACATCGACGAGAAAACGCGATCGCAGGTGCTCGAGGCCCTCAGGGCCGCAGACCTGCGCGATCAGCTCATGCGGCTCGTGGCGGAGATCGGCGGCCTGGAACGTGAGGACCAGGTGCGCATCTTCGGGGAATCGCTCCCGGCGGCGCTGCGGCTGGTTTCATGAGATATATCACTCCCTCGCGATCAATTCGCAGAGCTCGCCATCACCCGCGACCAGGTGATGTGTGTTACAATAGTGCCGATGTCGTCGATTGATCCGACACGATCGCGCTTCGAAATCCGCTCTGCAAAGCGTTGAATTGAGGTCCCGTAGAAAATGACCGACGACGAGCTGATCTACCTGCTCACTCCCCTGTTCTGGGACAAATCTCTGACATCGGCGGACTTCGAAGACTACCCCATGTGGATCATCTGCCGGGCGCTCATGTATGGCAACCTGTTTCAAGCCGGTGCCTTACGGCCAACTTCGGGGATAGTCTCTTGAGGCCAGCGATCACCAGGCGCATTGTCGATTACCGCACCCGGAACTACTGGGAGCTGATTCTGGGGAAGGAAGAAGATGAATGCACGAGAGCGTGTTCTGGCGGTGCTGAACCGGGAACCGGTCGATCGCCTGCCCGTCGACATCTGGCACACCGACGAGATCGGGCGCGACCTGAGGAATCACTTCGGCGCCCGCGACGACCTCGAGTTCTACCGCAAAATGGGAATCGACAAGATCGTCTGGGTCACTCCGGCCTACAACAGCCCCGACGAAGATGAACCTTTGGGGAACGCTCTCACCGGAAAGGCTCCAAAAATGACCATGTGGGGCACCCCGCTCAGGGAGCAGCGCGCCGGCCAGGGGGTCTACCTGGAGTTCGGCGAACCTCCGCTCAAAGACTATGAGACCGTGGAGTCGATCGACCGCTACCCCTTCTGGCCCGATCCCGATCGATTCGATTACGACGGGATGGCCGCCACGATCGCCACTGCCGGCAAGGATTTCGTCACCTTGGGACCGTGGGTCTCGCTTTTTGAGATCTACTGCCAGATGCGCGGCTTCGAGAACGCCCTCGTCGATCTGGCCGTTCATCCCGAGCTGGTGACCGCCCTGCTCGACCGGATCGAGTCGATCCAAACCGCCATGATGAAGCGCTTCTTCGACGGCGTGGCAAAAGACCACGACATGGCCTTCGTCAGCGACGATATGGGATCTCAGACGGGTCTACTCATCTCGCCGGCCATGTGGGACACCTATTTCAGGGAACGCCTGCAGCGCTGGTGCGACATGATCCATGGCTACGGGCTGAAGGTTTTCTACCACACCGACGGTGTCGCCGAACCGCTCGTCCCGGCGCTGCTGGAGTGCGGCATCGACGTGCTCAATCCGATCCAGCACGTCTGTCCCGGCATGGGCCGGGAAGAGCTCAAGGCCAGGTACGGCACCAAGCTCATCTTCCACGGTGGCGTGGAGAACCAGAAGGTGCTGCCTTTCGGAAGCGCCGACGACGTGCGGCGCGAGACCCGCGAGTGCCTGCGCACGCTCGGTGCCGGCAACGAGGGATACATCGTCTGCTCCTGTCACAACATCCAGGCGGGAACACCGATCGAGAACGTTCTGGCCATGGTGGACACCGTGATCCGAAGCTGATCGGCTGGATGCCGAAAAACACCCCATATGACCTGAACGCAAGGGGTAGAGGTGTCAAAACAATGAATAATCTTCATTTCATCTTCCGCCCCGCTGCGCCTCCTCCGAAGAAGTCAATTCGTCGTTAAACCTCTGAGAAGTGGAGGAAACGCCTCCTGTACGGAACGCTGTCGCGCTACAGATCGATCGCGAGAAAAATCCCGGCAGAACCGATGACAGAACTTTTTTGCGGTAAACTTGCTTTCAAAAGCGTTTGTCTATAGTATCTCAGATACGACACCGTCGCCTGCTCGGATCGGTCGTCTCTAACAGCCCCTGGGGTACGAGCTCCATTGGATCCACATCATCCTCTGAGAATGTGGACGGCCATGAGATTGGTTCGATCTGATGAGATTGAGAATATCGGCTATTCTAATCATCTTTGTGCGAACTCGATAACGATCAACATCTTTGTCTCGGACCTCCGTTTTTCGGTATAAGAGTCTTTTTGAGGCTTTTCTGAATGCCCATCAACGTACCGAGCCCATGTGATGATCTGCAAAATCCGCCAGTGGCGGAGGATCACGCCACAGCCTCCACCCTATCTGCCCTCTCTCCGTCCATCGTCATTACCCGTTTTATACAAAACAGTACAAGCGATGGCCGTTTCGACCTTAGGTCGTTTTCCCTGCTCTCCTTTTCCGTTCCTTATCCATTGTTCCTTTAGGAGGTTTCCAGCGATGAAGAAAATCCTGTTTTTTACTCTACTCTTCGGCCTGTCGTTCACGTTCGGCCAGGCTCAGATCGACATCGAAGCCACTGAGCTCGGTACCGTGGACAAAGCTCCTCAGACCAATCCAAACCTGGGATCCCGCGCGATCGGCGACTACCTCTACTATGTAGATGTTGAAGCCGTGACAGCGGATATCCGGTGCTTGGGTGTCGAGAACCTTGGTGTCAACAACGACTGGTGGGTCACCGGCGCGGCCGACATGGCCGGCGCCTATCTGTATACCATCGACTACGCCGGTACGACCCTCCTCGGTCAGTACGCCCAGGGCAACACCAGTTGGGGTTGGCGCGACCTCGGTTATGATGGTGCCTATCTCTATACTTCCGATTCCTTTGACATCGAGCAGATCGATCCCGCCACTGGCATGGCCACCGGCGTGACCATCGCCTCGCCCACGTCGCCGGCCCGTGCCATGGCCTACGACCCAGTCACCGACTCCTTCTGGACCGGCAACTTCAGCAGCGATATCTACAACATCGACCGTGCCGGCGGCTTCACCGCCTATGCCAACCCCTCAGCCCTCTCCGTTTATGGCATGGCCTTCGACGACGCCAGCGACGTCCTCTGGATCTGGTCGCAAGACGGCAGCGGCTCTCTGGCCTCGGCCTTCGACCCGCGCACCGGGACCTTCACCGGCGATACCTGGGATGGCGGCTCGGCTCCCTTATTCGGGACCGCCGGCGGTTGCTGCATCTTCGACGATCCGACCTACGGCACGGTTTTCGCAGGAATGCATCAGTCCACCCCTGACAACGTGGCTGTCTACGAGATCCTCCCCGATCCGACGCCTCAGGTCGACATCAAGTGCAATGGCAAAGACGTCGGCGTCATCGTGCCGGATATCAGCAACACCATGCTTGACGTTACCATCGAAGCCCGCCAGGGTGCCGGCATCAACGTGGATCTGTGGTGCATAGTGGAACGTAGCCCTGCCCGTTTCTACTATACCGGCACCAAGTGGGTCGCTACCCCCACGGCCTGTTACACCGGCCCCCTCGCCGATATGACTGACACGGTCTTCGATCGAATCGCGCCGCTCGGCACCTATAACGCCTACATCGCGATCGACACCATTCCCAACGGCATACTCGAAGTGGGCGCCATCTACGCCTATGACATGGTCGACTTCACGGTCATGACGATCTCCGGCTTCGTTGAAGACTTCAACGACAACGTGGCCGACGGCTGGGTTGATGACGGTCCCCACTGGTCTGTAGGAAACGGAGTCTACTTCCTCGACTGCCCGAACTACGACTACTTCCACAGCTACTACGATCCATTCGACTACAGCAACTTCGAATACAGCGTTGACCAGCGCATGGTCGACACGGGCAATGTCAGCGACACCTACGACCGCGGCATCTACTTCCGCTCCCAAGGTGGTTCCGCCGACGACTGCTACTACTGGATCGTCCAGAACGACGCCGCCTACTACTTCCGGGTCTATACCGGTGGCACCTACAGCTCCATCAACGGCACCATGCCGAGCTTCATCACAGGTGTGGGTAACTGGAACACCCTCATGGCCGATGCCGTGAACGACGGGCTCAATTTCTACGTCAACGGCGTCCTCGACTTCTCCTACACCGATAACACCTGGGGCAGCGGCAAGGTCGGCCTCTTCGGTCAGGGCTCCGGCATCTATGATCACAACTACGAATATGACAATGTGATGTTGATCGTGAAGTGATCGCCCTCAACGAAAGGTTATGGTCTGATCGCATGTGATCAGATCATCGGCTGAGACTTAGAAAAACCGCCCTGCCGTCGCGCAGGGCGGTTTTTTTTCGTTGCCATTCAAGGCTGAGTCACGCCGTTGATCACCAGCGCGAAGTCGGCATCGAGCTCCGCCGTCTCCGTGTGGCTGTTCTGGACCAACTCGTCGGCGAAAACCTCCACCTACCAGACACCGGCCTCAATGTTGCGGATGAAGTCCAGCGCCTCCTCGACGGTGCACACATCCACGCCGCGCTGCCGTCCACCGTCATCAACCTCGCGCAGCAGCAGCAGATCGTCCAGGAACTCGGACGCCGCCAGTCTCCTGCGGGCGCGGTGGCCCAGGGAGCAGTCCTGATAGGCGTGTACGTCCATGTGATTTCGAATCAGATACTCCGCTCTCTCCGAGATCAGGCCTTCGAGCGCATCGAGCCCGGCCTGCACATGAGCGTCTCGGTCAATCGCCTTTCCGACATCGTGCAGGAGCGCGGCAAGCAGAAACTCGTCATCCCACGGCTGCACGTCCCGGGCAAGCTGGAAGACCTGAAGGCTGTGGTAAAGGGCATCCCCCTCGGGATGGTGAACCGGGTTCTGTTTCACCGATTCCAGCGGCGCCAGCAGGCGGCCGAAGACTTCCAACACATCAACTGCCTCGGCGGTGTCGGACAAGTCCACGTTCGGGTACTCGCGCCGCAGAAATTGCTCGAGCTGATGAATGCTGGCTCTCTCCATGGCCTTTCCCGTGATAGAGCTCTTGAAGACGTAACCCAGCTTCGATCGCGGGTAGACGGTCAACTCGATCTCGTATCGGCCCAAGACGTGGATGTGTGTGAAGAAGCGTTCTTCGTTGTGTTTGATGATCCGCTTCCTCTCGATCTCGTACGGGTAGCCCCAGTCGTCCAGGATCATGGTGAGCGAAGAGATGTCATCGGAGTAGACGTGTATGTCGATGTCCGAGCCCTGGCGTACATGGCCGGTGAGGACACTGCCGATCAGGGCAGGCCGGTACGTTTTCAGGCGCGACATCAGGTGGAACGCTTCGAGACGCATGGCTTTGAGGTTGTGGTCCCGGGACTCGCCTTCATACATACAGGCGAGTATCTGGACGTGGTCGCGGATTTCGCGGTTCTTGGGAAGGTCTTTGGGACGGAATCGGGAATCGATTCCCAGCATCTTGGCCGCTTTGCGCTTGGCCGTGAAGTACTCGGTTTCCTGCCGCTCATACATGAGCTGAGCGGCCATCCTGGCTATCTGGTGGCGAATCCTCTCATTTGTCATCCTTTCTGGCGCCGATACCAAGCCCATTTTAGCGGCGCCGGGGCTCTGGCCGTATTATATACGTACGCACATCCGTACGTAACGACATTTCCCATCGCTCCTTCCTGCCGATGTCAACGCCAACGACGATGATGTGCGTTCGCATGTCAAGACAACCATCTTTTCGGCATTCCTCCAGTCCGGCTGGGGGGGGACGCCAGTATTTCCAGGAACTGACTCGGACAGAGATCATGCGCTCCGAGCAATCGGCAGGCCCATTGACGCCAGATCGTATCGCGCCGCCCTCCCTCACCATCGGTGTTCGGATGTTTCATTTCCATCGCCGATGACGGCCGTAGCTTCTTTGTCTGACCTAACAAGTCCGGTCGGGCTACTATTGGCCGTGACGATTGAGTCAGGTAGGAGTACAGCCCGGCTATTCCGGCCGCTATCAGTGCCCAGTTTGGGCAAGAAGCGAGGGCTTGGCACGCCGCGCGATCGATCAAGGGGATTGAGATTCCTATCCTCTGTGGGCCACAATTTATCCTCAGATCTATGATTTTTCGCAACATAATGCCAGCCGTTGCTGGAGGTAATGACTCACTCCCACAATTATCTTTCAAGAACGACATCAAAGATGCACAATTACTTCTTCGCCGGTTTCAAATCCCTTTTCGGCAAATTCTACTCCCGCAAGATCCGAAGGAAGATCTTCCACTCCCCAGCCACTGGGTGATCTGTTCTCGGCTTGTTTAGCTTCTATCCGCTCACCATGCGCCAATACCATTCCAGAAGATATGTAAAAGTTTCGAACGGCTTCAGCAGCTTTTAACACGTGTTTCATATCGAGAAAACCTTTTTCATTTGTGTAGACAAAGCGTCCCTTAGAACTAACGTTATACGTTTCAAAATTATTCGTAGCAAGATGTTCTAAAAAATTGTCAGCATCGATAGAATCTTTATTGTTTTCTAATTTTAGTAAATTGAGTTCCCTTGTCATTATATCTCTTAGTTCTGAAAAAGAAGCAACGAGGTTTTCCCTAATTTCTAATCCAAATGGATCTGTGTAAATGAGGGGACTATTCCCCCCATAGGCATAGCTATTGCCGAAACTCCCGGCATCACCCCCAAATACCAATGGGATCGGGGGAGAGGAAGCGGCCCATCTCGGCAGAGTAGTGCCGCGCGCGGTAGTAGTAGAGGCCGGTTTCTGAATCAAAACGCCGGCCTGTAAACCTGTAGGGATTGCCGACCAGGGCACCGCCGTTACGACAGCGCTGGCAATCTGCTCTGGGTACGCGAGTTCGTCACTCAAGGCACGCTCGAAAGATCGTGCGGCAAAGACCTCGATGTGGATGACAACGGCAATTACTGCCACGTAGGCGGTACCGCCGGCGACATGTTCCAGCCAAACGGCGACCGGCACGATCTCTTCCTGGTCAGGCGATAAGCTGCAGGCAGCCACGGAGTGGCTGATTGTCAGCTTCATCGGCTCTCATACGCCCTACATGCTCTTTCCACATCACTTGGCTAAAGTGATACGAATTTCTTTACACCCTGCAATCAAGCAGTCTGTGCTGCAAAGAATCCAGCTTATCTGGCAGAGAAATTGAGAATAAAGCCTGCTAGAATTCACAACAAAACCGGTTGATGGGTTCCGGTTTTGACAAAGTACTGAAATAGTTCGAAAAAACTCTTTACGCTTTATTTGATGAATTCGAGTGAAATTCTTACAAAACCAAATACAACAAGAAACTGCGAAAAACACCGGACAACACTACCTGCTACTAATGACTCCTTACGACCTCGGCCGTCCCAACCCAATCGCTGTTAAAGGAACATCGTTCTACCCTTAATCCTTTCTCCAACAAAACTCTCGCAAAGCTGTTTCGTTCTCTGGTGTTAAGATGCAAATCGAAGGTAAACCATACCCTATAAAGGTCGACCGTCTTTCCATTTTCCACTATCTCCTTCCTCTTTTCCATGTACTCAGACACCATCGCCGCTTCCGACTTCTTCATAAGGCCTCGATGTACATCAATAATCACCGCCTCGTTACTCTTGCATAATTCCGTGAAAACGCTATCTCTCACGTCTATAACCTTGCCCTTGTTTTCTATCATATATTCTCTGTACTCTTCTCTATCATAGTCACGGTTATCCTCCCGACACTTCAGACGCCACCAACTGTTGTCGTCTATCACAATTTTCGTCTCTTCATGGGCCGGCGAACGAACTCGAATTAGTATTACGTCCGGACTTGTCGAGAACCACCCGTAGCTCTCATTCTGATCATATTCTCTAACCGTGCCTCTGAGATTTACCTCGTCATTGACACACCCTGTGGTAACCGCCAGCGCGACTACGACCACAAGACCTACAATAACGCGCCGCCCCTTCGTCGTGCCCATCGTCATCAAACCTCCACGCACTTCGTCGTTCTTGACATCGAACGTCTAATCAGAACCTGACATGTTTCTCCAAATTCAGTTTCTCTTTTCCCCGTCCTCTTTCGCCCCTTCATTCCCGCTCTTCTCGCCCTTCAGTTTCTTATATTCCTCCCACTCTCCCATCGTCTGCGGGATCTTCTTCAAAAGGCCTTCGTTCCTATGCTCTCGTCGAATCGCATTTTCCCGATCCAACATTTTCGCATGCTCAAGGTCGGTACGGTCGTCTGTCTCGGCCGTCCCCTGTCTACCGTCCTCAACGTGCAGGAGTTCATGGATCATCCAATCAAGTGGGCCCGATTCTCCCGATTTCGCCTCTCCAGTCAGGACGTCCTGACCCCATTTGGTGACTAGTGTCGGCAGTTTTTCGTCGCCAGACGGGTCAAAATACATCACGGCCGATCGACATCCCTTTCCTTGGACCCTCTCGCCCGATTCGCCAGTAGTATAATACGCCTTCTCTTTGTCTTTCACATCTGGCTTTATCGTTCCGTTCTTATCAACGCTTTCACCATATGCGGTCGCCAGTATCTCTTTCGTCTCTAGAACAATATAAAGGTGAAAGGCCGGGTCATCAACTATCCCTCTCACGAGCTTTGCGCCCTCCGAGTACTTGCCCTCCGTCCCGCTTCTGCCGGGGCCTTTTTCTATGCGGTCTAGAAGCCGCTGCACCTGATCGCGCTTCGGTTTGCTATCAATACTATTCGGTTTGCTATCAATACTAATCGTCAGCAACATCCCACTGGCATCCTGGTATAATGCCGGGTTGTTTCCACAGTAACTGTAACAATTCCCACAATTGGGTGCGTCCGCCCAGGGACCGATGGGATCGGGGGAGAGGAAGCGGCCCATCTCGGTGGTGTAGTAGCGGGCGCGGTAGTAGTAGAGGCCGGTTTCTGAATC
>Ga0190283_1001521_pt1 | contig 10178 bp, 9 predicted proteins | sample 48691801_MG_FD_161669 | JGI IMG/M metagenome (GOLD analysis project Ga0190283, IMG submission 161669) | Hydrothermal vent microbial mat bacterial communities from Southern Trench, Guaymas Basin, Mexico - 4869-18-0-1_MG | ecosystem: Environmental > Aquatic > Marine > Hydrothermal vents > Microbial...
AAATTAATACTTGGAGTGACCGGTGGCATTGCCAGCGGGAAAAGCACAGTGGTCAGCATGCTCAGAGAGTTGGGTGTGCCTGCCATTGATTTCGACCTGTTAGCCAGGCAGGCAGTTGAGCCGGGAAAGCCCGCGTTAAGAAAAATCGTTGATTATTTTGGGGAGCAGGTTCTTCAGAAAAATGGCTCCCTTGACCGGAAAAAGCTTTCAAAAATCGTTTTCCAGAATCCTGAGAAAAGGAAAAACCTGGAAAGCTTTACACATCCGGTCATTTATGAAGAATATTTCAGACAGGTCAGCAAGATTGCAGAGAAAAATCCCGGGGCCATCATTCAGGCGGAGATTCCGTTGCTGTTTGAACTGAACCTGCAATCTATGGTTGACAAAACCCTGCTTGTCCATATTCCCCGGGAGAAACAGATAAAACGTCTGACCAGAAGGAACAACATCAGCGAAGCCGAAGCGGCTGCTATCCTTAACGCACAGATGCCCATTGATGAAAAGCTGGAACATGCTGATTTTGTTGTAAGGAACGAGAATTCATCTGATGAAACCAGGAAACAGTTGGAAAGTATCTGGCAGTCGCTGAAAAAAATGCAACATACAAATTTATGAATTCCCGGATATCCTTCATCACAAAGGGTCAGTTTAATAATTTCAAACAGTTGTTCAGAATTTGCGAAGGTATCTGAAAAAGAAACCCGCAAATATCGTTTATGCCCGTCTGACTTTGAACGCCTGCCGCCCTCTGGAAGTCTCTTTTATTTCAAAAGTCACCGGATCATCTTTTTGCAATGTAAAAAAACCATGATCTTCGATACCGGTGCTGTGAACAAATATATCTTCTTCCGCATCTGTTTCAATGAAACCGTAACCTTTTTTTTCATTATACCATTTTATTTGACCTTTCACTGTGAGAACTACTCCTTTCTTTATCATCTTTCATACAGCTTCTCAGATATCAGCCTGGAAGCAAATCATAGAACAGCATCACCCAGATCAGGAAATAAACGCCAAACACAAGTTCAGCATCTGATCTTGACGGATTTGAAAATAAATCCGATTGCTGTGTATGACAAATTCAAAGAATATATAATAAACTGTTTCCAATTGTCAAAATAAAAATCAGTCTTTTTCAGCACGTTTTGATTCAAGTGCTATCATCTTCCTTTTCAGCTCCGGCCCTCCGCCAAACTGACCCACAGAACCGTCAATCAGGATGACTCTGTGACAGGGAATCAGAATCGGAAAAGGGTTCTGTCAACTGATGTACCGACAAAACGGGAAGCCCCGGGACGGCCAATGACTTGGGCGATATCACCGCATCACCAAAACGTGTTTTAAAAATAAGGTGATTGTTCGTTCCCATAATTATGTTCATCCTTTTGTCGGGAGAAATGTAGGGTGGGTGGAGCGTAGCGGAACCCACCTTATGCACAATTGGTTGGTTCCGCTTCGCTGCACCCACCCTACATCTGGGTATTTTATTTTTTTGGATCCGGAATAACATCTGTCCTGTAAAAAAATTTGACCTACCAAATAAAACCTGTAGCATAATTCCTGAGTTTTTGCTATGCAAAAATATGGATGAAAGAAATGAAAAAATGGAATCGGAAAAAAAATGTGTGCTGCTTGCTGAAAGAATCAGGGATATCCTTGGGGGCGGCCTGAAGATATGCAGTGATGTTTTGCACTATATTGATTCCACATTTTCCAACCCGTCAGCAAAAGTGCTTGAAGAGGTTATCAGGAATGAGTCGGATTGCGAAATGGATTCCCTCCTTGAACTGATCTTTTTCCCGGATGAGTCGCTTCAGATTCTTATGGAAGATATTCTGGAAACCGAATATTTTGAAAAGCAGGATGAAGAAAAGGTTGCGGAATCTCTTTTTTCACACGGGCATCCGCAAACAACCTTATATTTCCCGGACAACAGAGGTGTTTTGAATATTTCAATGCCGCAACACATTGCCGATTCGTTCATATCCCGGCTGAATATTTCAAAGAAACCGGATCAGAGAGTTGTTGAGGCAATCAACATATTTGTCGGTGAACCATCCAAAAAGCATTTCAAAGTCAAACTGAGAAATGCACGGTTTGTCCCCACCGAAAATAAAATCAGCTTTATGTGCTGTTTTTTTGAAAAAATGGACACTGAAAGCAGGGAAATTGTCAACTGTCTGGATTTTATTTTAAACTTTTTTGATGAACTCCGGGATGACACAGACATATTCCAATCCCTGATGGATAAAAAGAGATTCTATTTTCAAAATCTTCAGAAAGCGACAGAATTTGAGGAAAAATTGAAGAAAAGCAACATGGAAACATTGATCCTTCAGGGCGTAAGGACCCCTTATATAAATAAACCGGACACAATGGAAAAGATCGCAATGATTGATACGGTCAGCCTTGCTGTTTTCAGCAGGACCGAGCATCCGGGACAAGCTTGCAGGGCTATGAATCTTAGTGACTATCAGGGAGCGCAGGATATTGACAGGATGACAAAGGTGCTTTTATATGCCGTTCCCAACCCTTGATTGGGAGTGAAACTGCCTGCAATGTAACCAAAACAGAATACGGATGACATTCTCCCTTCCTTCTTTCGCCGATTCTTCCGGTGCTGATCTGCCACGGAGGATCAGCAGCATGGAGCATCCCGACGGATTTCAGGTCACTGTTTCCCGAATGTCCGGAATTCGCTTCCCATATTTCTGATTTCAGTTATCTTCCTGCCGAGTTCGCCCGAGAATCTCCAGTCATACCAGTCTCTCCGTGTCTGCTTCGGCCGGCCTTTTCGGTCACTCCGATCATGGCGGAACATCTGAGTCTGGCCGCTGATCTGGATGATCAGATCGTTGTAATCCCTGTCGCTGTTCGTGAACTCCATGTCCTCGAACATGAAACTGATATCCATGGCATCCGCCACTTGGCCCGTGTGCATCCCGTAATCCGCATTGGGAGTGATGACGGAGAACAGTGGGACCACCACAGTGCGGACTACAACCCCGCTGACTTCGAAGTCAGCCTCTCGGAACTGCTGAGGGTGATTTTATAATAATTTTTATGCGAGGTTTGTGTTCATGTGCCGGACGGGGTTGCAAACCCCGTCCGGCAGTCTTAACTTGATGCATATGGGGCACAAAGCTTAAACCTGCACGTTCGGCCGGATCTGTCTGAGGGCAGGTGCGGGAGCCTCCCTTGAATCCGTTATAATCAGTAATTTTAATTTTTATGCGAGGTTTGTGTTCAATGGATAACAACTACTTTATGAGAAAGGCATTGGAGCAGGCAGAAAAAGCACTGTCAAGAAAGGAATTTCCTGTGGGCTGTATATTGGTATATGAGGGCAGGATTCTTGCAACCGGAGCGCGGAACGGCACCGCAGACGATACCTTTAATGAAACGGATCATGCGGAAATGGTTGCGCTAAGAAGCCTTTCCGGTCTGCCAAAGGATATAGACAGGGACAAAATCACGCTTTTCTGTACTCTGGAGCCTTGTCTGATGTGTTTCGGCGCCATTTTATTAAGCGGCATCGGAAAAATTGTTTATGCTTATGAAGACGCAATGGGTGGGGGAACACGGTGCGATCTGACACAACTCACCCCCCTGTACAAAAAACGTCAGATTTCAATTGTGCCGAACTTATGTCGCAGCAGGAGTCTGAAGCTCTTTAAAACTTTTTTTGCAGATCCTGAAAATGGTTATCTGAGAGGGAGTTTTTTGGCCAGATATACGCTTGAAGCTTGAAATTGGCACGGTCTCCGCTAATGGCGGCATGTACACATTATAATTTCTTTCGGTCAGCATCTCGGACAAAACCCGAAGGCAAATTTAAAAAGTCTTGAATTCAGGGCGAATCTGATATATATAATCAGGAGAATTTTGTTGAGGCATCCCCAAGTTTCTGAATTTAAGAAAAGGAGAAACAATTATGAATGAAATCAGGATAACAGAAACTGCCCAGTATCTTACTTTCAAATTGGATGAAGAGGTGTTTGCCATTGATGTTGCCCAGGTCCGGGAGGTTTTGGATTTGACTCCGATCACGAAGGTTCCGAGGTCGCCTGAATTTATGCGGGGGGTAATCAATGTACGGGGCAGCGTCGTTCCGGTGGTTGATCTGCGTTTGAAATTCGGCATGTCCGGGACGGAGACGACACCGGATACCCGCATTGTTGTGATGGAAGTCTCTCTGGATGCTGAAATCACGATACTCGGGGCCATCGCAGATTCAGTGCATGAGGTGCTTGAACTGGACCCGGAGCATATTGAAAAGGCTCCCCGTATTGGCAGCCGATGGCGCACGGAGCTCATCAAGGGTATCGGAAAACAGGATGGACAGTTCATCATTATCCTTGATATTGACCGAATCTTCTCAACAGATGAACTGGCGATTATGGATACCAGCGAGGCGAAGGATATATCCTCGGAAGAAGCGGACAGGGAAACATAGATGATTTTATAATCTTTCGCACCTTCGCCAAATCAGAGTGCGAAAAATAATTTCCGCACTCCAGATGGCTTCAACGTCTGAAGTGCTGACAAATCAGGCGGATCAGCTTCTGCCTGGAATGACAGGCGGGACACACCCAAATCTGCTCTGCAAAATTGGCAGATTATTTATTTTGTAATCCCTGAAAGCACCCATGAGAAATTATTTTCATAAAAATCAAATTTAAGAAAGGACGACACAATGCCTCACGAAAAGTACCCCAAAGAGGTAATTTTAAAAGACCACAGTGAAGTGATATTAAGACCTGTGGCAGAAGACGATATTGAAGGACTTGTCCAATTTTATCAGGGTATGCATCTTTCATTCCGATGGTTTCTGAAGGAAGACCCGTGCGACCCTGCTGTGATCAGAAAGTGGATTAATAACCAGGAATTGGGAAAGACTTTCTTCCTGCTCGCTTTTTGTGAGGGGCGCATTGTGGGTAACACCGCTTTGCTGCTGCGTCCCTATGGTGGGAGAAAGCATGTCGGACGCATTCGGATCATAGTGTCACCCGAATTTGCAAGAAAGAAGCTCGGAACCTGGATGGTTCTGGATATCACCAAGCGGGCCATGGAGATGGGTCTTGAAAAAATTCGGGCTGATTTTGTGGTGGGGATTGAGGATCTCGCCATCAATGCTTTCCGAAATATGGATTTTGTCAAAGAGGGCCTGCTGAAAGATTATATCCGGGATGAGAACGGAAATTACTATGATTATCAGATTATGGTGAAGCAGCTTCATAATTGGAGCGATTTTTAGGGCTTTGACAGTAATAAGGTTGAAAGTGAAAAGTTGGAAGTCTGTCCATAACTGTCTAAATCTGATGAATTAAGGCAGCCCGGGTTTTACGGGAAGGCTTTTTGGACAGACTGCTGAAGCTTCGCTTCAGCACTCCAAAGTGCCAAAGCGAAACTTTGACAGTGAAGGCGATTACTCATGGCGCATCAATATCAAAAAAGTACTGTCCGGCATACAGAGGAAGGAGATGTCACAATATGTTCTTTCTGCACCCCGGATGAAATTATGTCTCTGTCGTTTAAGAAAACTTTCACAACTTATGCCCGATACAATCCCATTATCTCCAAGAAAGAGAGCCTCGCCAAAGCAGCCTCAAAACCGGATGCCAACGTGAGTCTGGCACTGACAGGCGAAGGGAATATCGTCGGTTTCAGCATTCTGGAATATCCGTACCCTGACGAACGATGGGCGAGGGTTGGGGACAGCACCATGATGGAGGTTGCCGTTATTGAGGTTGTCAGGGAATGGAGAGCTGCGGGAATATCCAAAGAACTTCTCCGCTTTACTTTAGATCATCCGCTGAAAGAGGACCGCATTTTTTATATGGTGGGATATTCGTGGACTTGGGATCTGGAGGGCGCAGGTGTGCCGCCCATGGCCTACCGTGACATGATGATCCGATTATTCTCCTCGCAGGAATTCGAGATACTTCAGACCAATGAACCGAACATCATGTTACGGCCTGAGAATTTGTTCATGGCCCGGATCGGAGCCAATATACCGAAAGAGATTCAAAAGCAGTTCAAGCTGGTTCGGTTCAATATGGACAGATAAGGGGAAGGAGTGCTGAAATGAAATTTCAGCATATTTTTTCCGGAGGGCCGGGGATTATTGCGCTCCCCTGTTGCTCGGTTCGGATTGGCAAATCCGAACCACATTTTGCCGGATTTGGCAATCCGGCAGGAGCAGATTTTGGGAGTCGTCAAATTATTGACATGAAATTTCATATTCCAAAAAATATTCTGTTCTTTATTGATCGGAAAGCATACAAAATTCGTTCCGTTCTTTATTGATACTACACATAATTTTGATCATCGGGTGTTAAAAATGAATCGAAGATATATTTTAAAACTTGCAACAGCCGCGGGAATGGCCGCTTTAACCGCTTCCTATCCCATTTTTATAGAGCGGAACATCGTAAAAATCAATGAATATATAATTCCGATCCCCAGACTTCCCGAATCTTATGAAAATTTTACTATTGTTCAACTGACCGATCTTCACTATGGTTTTCTTGTACATTTATCCTTTCTCAGCAAGGTCATTGAAAGAGCAAATCTTATTCCGAAGGATATTGTCGTATGTACTGGTGATTATATTCATGAAAGAAATTCTGCTGTCCAAATTGATAAAATTTGGCCTGAACTTGAAAAACTGAAAGCACCTGCCGGTGTCTGTTCAGTTCTTGGAAATCATGACCACTGGGCAGATACGGAAAGATCTGTCTATTGGCTTGACAAAACAGGACAAAATCTGAGGTTCAGGAAAAAATGCCTTGAGCGTAACGGGGAGAGGCTATGGTTTGTCGGCGCGGGAGACTTGTGGGAAGATCATGCAGATATTGACCTGCTTATGCAGGGTATTCCTGATGATGAATGCAGAATAGTGCTTGCTCACAATCCCGATACTGCCGATACTGATTTTGAAAGTAAGGCAGATCTTTTTATTTGCGGACATACCCATGGCGGACAAGTGAATATTCCGTTTTACGGAAGTCCGATTTTGCCAGTTAAAAACAAGGAATATTCTTTCGGACTCAAAAAATCAGAAAAAAAGAATCCTGTCTTTATATCCAAAGGAATCGGATGGTCAGTCTGCCCAGTCCGATTGAACTGTGCCCCCGAAATTGCTGTGTTAAAATTGATTCGCAGTCGTGTATAATCTGGGCATCCCTGCGCTGATATAAATCGGCAGGGTTACAAAACCCGGCTTTTCCCGGCAGTGGGAAACCGCCTCATCGGGAAAAAAAACCGGGTTTCTTCCACCCGTAACTTTTGAAAATGAGCAATAAAGAAACCCGATTTTTTATTCCTATAACAAAAAATAAGAAAGTGACAAATTAAAAAATTTATGTTAGATATTTGATATTTCCCGCAGAGGCGGGAATCCGGCCCGCTGACAATACGGTGGATTCCTGCTTCCGCAGGAATGACATGACGGATAAGCTCTTATAATTCAGCAGGTCAACAATTTTCTGGCTGCTCTGACCCGTTAAATCCGATTTGGATGCATCCATCTGAACCGGGAGGTGCCCGGGCTTTTTTCAGGCTTTGCAATCTGCTGAATTTGGTATTAATCATAAAAGTCAGAATTCGGACAACAATTTAATTGCTTGTTTGAATAGAGGACTCGACAGTCATAAGTTCTTATAATCTGCTGAAATTACTGATGCGGCATTTCCGAATCAGTGAGTAACTTCAAACTTTTTACTGACCATAAATTTTCTGATATTTGCCTATAACAGAAAATCCGCAAAACTTTTGGCCGGATACTTAGCTTTTCACTGTCGGGTAAAGGGGATAAACGTGAATGTTATTTTGAAAATCGAACAGGGACCGGAAAAGGGAAAAACTTATGAGTTTACCGAGCCGGATACGTTTTTGGTGGGACGCGGCATAGAGGCTCACTTCAGACTGAGCAAAGAAGACAGGTATGTATCACGCAAGCATTTCATGCTCGAAGTGGCCCCCCCAAAATGCTATATCAGGGATTTTGGAAGCAGCAACGGTACCATCGTCAACGGAATGAAGGTCAACAGATCGGAGCTGAAAGACGGAAATCTTATAAAAGCAGGCATGACAGAAATCAGAGTGAATCTGAATGCGGAGGTCGAGGAAGAAGAGGAAAATCTGTGGTGGGAGGAAGATGAAGGCACGAGCGTTCAGGCTCAGGAAAAGAAAAAATTTGAACAGAAGTTTCCTGCTGCATGCTCCGACTGCATGGAAGATGTTTCCGACAAGGCCAATTCAGATGGCAGGGCTTATGAACTGAAAGACATCGCCGGGTATTTGTGCGACGACTGTTCTGACATGCGGAGAACATCTCCGGTAGTGGAGGAGACAGACGATTATCGCCTGCTGGGCGAGATTGGCGGTGGCGGAGCAGGTGTGGTTTATACGGCGATCCATAAACCGACAGCCCGATTGGTGGCATTAAAGAAGATATTCATAGAAGGTTCGAGTCAGAAAGCAAAGTCCAAATTCTCACGCGGGATGCGGGCTATGGAAGATATTGATCATCCGAATATTATCCGGCTGATGGGTCGGGGGATTTACAGAGGAGGAAATTACATTGTTTCGGAACTTATGGAGGGCGGGGATGTGCGTCAGCTCATCACTCAGAATTACAAAGGCGCCGTACCGCCACAGATCGCCTGCAAGGTGATATCGGATGTCCTCAGCGGGCTTGAATATTTTCATCAGAGCGGCCATATTCATCGTTCCATAAAGCCGACGAATATTCTTCTGACCCGGGGGGGCAGAGACTCCCCAGGGACAGCCAAGCTGGGAGATTGCGGTGTGGTAAAATGTTATTCCGACGCTGGCGGATCAACTGTCACGGAACAGGGCGAGGTTTCCGGTACGATTATCTACATGGCCCCGGAACAGATCCTTGATTTCAGGAACGTGAAGGAGGCTGCGGATACCTATTCCGCGGGGCTGATCCTTTACGAACTCCTGACAGCAGATATTCCCTTCCGGCAAAAAGCGAAAGATCCGGTTCTGATCGTTCTGGAAGACACCCCGATTCCCGTAAGGGATAAAAATCCCTCAGTTCCCAAGCCCCTGGCCGATATCGTGGACAAATCTGTCCGGAAAGATGTGAAAGAGAGATTTGCTTCAGCAGTTGAGTTTCAGGAGGAGATCGGAAAGCTGAAGGCACAAATATAAGATTTTCAACTTTTGGTCTTCAATGTTTCTGGTTCTGACGTATTTTGTGATTCTGTATGATTTCAGACAGTTAAAAAACTGTAACGGATACAGACCCCCCGAATCTCCGCGGTTCTCTGTGGTTAAAAACAGATTCAGACCACAAAATCCGTTAGAACCAGCAATGTTTCACTTGAAAATGCTTATGATTTCTGATACACAATGCTTTTTCAAATATTTGAGGAGGAGGAAATATGACCAGAGTTGGCATAGTTGGCGCGACCGGATATGCAGGAGCCGAGCTTGTCCGGATACTTTCCGGTCATCCTGATGTGGAACTGACAATCCTGACTTCCCGCCAGTATGCAGGCATTCCTTTCCACAGGATTTACCCGGCAATGGCAGGCGTTGTTGATCTTATTTGTGAAGAATATAATACAGACAGCTTATGTGACAGGGCGGATATGATATTCACAGCGCTTCCCCATAAGCTTCCCATGGAAATTGTGCCTGAACTGGTGAAGCAGGGCAAAAGAGTGGTGGATCTTTCAGCCGATTTCAGGTTCAGTGATGTGTCAAGATATGAGGCATTTTACCAGCCTCACACGGCAAAAAATATGATCGGAAAATCTGTTTACGGGTTGTCTGAAGTCTATACTGAAAAAATAAAGGATGCGGTTTTAGTCGGTAATCCCGGATGTTATCCCACCAGCCTGCTTTTACCGCTGATTCCATTACTCAAAAGCAATTTTTTGGATATCCATACCATTATTGCGGATTCAAAGTCAGGTGTGAGCGGTGCGGGCCGTTCCCCTTCGCTGACCACGCATTTTTGCGAAGCCAATGAATCCTTCAAAGCGTACAAGGTTGCCGAACACCGTCACACCCCTGAAATGGAAGAAGTGCTGAGCCAGGAGGCCGGGAAACCGGTAAATATCACATTTGTCCCCCACCTCGTTCCCATGTCCCGCGGGATGTTGACAACAACATACTCAAGCCTTTCCCCGGGGGTC
>Ga0190283_1001522_pt1 | contig 10168 bp, 9 predicted proteins | sample 48691801_MG_FD_161669 | JGI IMG/M metagenome (GOLD analysis project Ga0190283, IMG submission 161669) | Hydrothermal vent microbial mat bacterial communities from Southern Trench, Guaymas Basin, Mexico - 4869-18-0-1_MG | ecosystem: Environmental > Aquatic > Marine > Hydrothermal vents > Microbial...
CACTTTTGGCATGATAAACTTCCATGCCAATCTTAATGCCTCCTTCACCCCGGAGTTTTCCCGGATTAAAAAGGGTGGAATCTGCTTCGTCAGCCAGAGTGGTGGGATATCCCACCTGCTCGGCTTCATGGCCATGAGGATGGATGTGGGTTTTAGCAAGATCGTGGGATTGGGGAACCGGTTGAATGTTGATTTCCCTCAAATGGTTGACTATCTCATGGTTGACCCTGACACAAAGGTGATTGTCCTTTATCTTGAAGGGGTTGATGACCCCCGTGATTTGATTGAGACTGCAAAAAAATATCCTGCCAAAAAGCCTGTCATTGCCTACAAAACCGGGAGCTCCATGGTAGGTGATCAGGCCTCTTTATCTCATACCGGGTCCATGGCCGGCAGGCATGAGGTTTATACCGGCGCATTCAGCCAGGCGGGGATACTAAATATCGACAATAGCGAGACCCTGTTAGACACGGCCAAGGCCATGGCCTTGTGCCCCATGCCCGAAGGACCCGGCATGGCGGTTTTATCCGGCCAAGCCGGGCCGGGCATGGCAGCCTGTGACCTTTGTGAGGACCATGGATTAGAAATAGCCCGGTTCACAGGACCAACACAGCAAGAAATCAATGACCTCCTTCCCCCCTTGGCCTTGAGAACAAACCCGGTTGATATGGGTCCGGCATGGTATAACTCATCGGCTATCAAGGGGATCGTAAAGGCGGTAATGAATGATACCAATGTTGATGGGATTATCCTCCTCATGATGTTCGCCTCGGCCAATGTGGATGCAGTGAGGGGGATAAGCGATCTGTTAAAGGAGTGGGCACAAAAAAAACCGCTTATCACTTGCATCCTCTCCCCCCCCGGGATCTGGGACGAACAGATTAAGGCGCTTGAAGAATCAGGCTCCCTGGCAAACTATCCCACCCCGGAAAGGGCTGCCAAGGCTATGGTGAATCTGTGGAAATACAGAAAAATGAAAACTGGTTGAGAGGGTATGTGCAAAGTATTTTGTGTAATTAGTGCCTGAACGAAATAACTTCTCTATGAATCACCCTATACCCTTCTACCAAACCATTGGAGTTTAGAGAATGAATGTTTTGATTTGCGATGACATGTTTCCGGCAATGTTCGAAATCCTTGATCGTCTCCTTTCCCAAGATGATGTCCGCTTTTGTCGGCAAGAAAAAGTATTGACCGAAGCAAAATGGGCAGAGGTCCTGATTCCTTCCATGTCCCGGATCACACCAGAGATCATTGAAACCGCCCCGGGGCTGAAATTAATCCAGCAGTTTGGCGTTGGTCTGGAGGGTGTGGATATCAATGCGGCCTCAAACAGGGGGATTCCGGTGGCCAATGTGCCGGGAAATCAGGCCCCGGTCCATGCGGAATGTACGGCGGAGGGCGGTGTATTTTTGATGATGGCCTGCGCCCGGCTTTTCAAGATCGCCCAACAGACACTTGCCAAGGGGGAGTGGGGGCGGCCCAGGGGCGTGGCGCTCATCGACCGGACCGCCCTGATCATAGGCTTAGGCGCGGTGGGGAGAGCCCTTGCCCGGCGCCTTGTCTCATTAGGAATGAAAGTGATGGGCACCGACATTTCTCCGCCTGATGGCCTGGCTGAGAAATTCGGCCTCACACTGGTGGCAAAACCTGACAGGCTCTTTTCAATGTTGCCGGATGTTGATTTTGTTGTCTCAGCCGTTACGCTGACCCCGGAAACGCGCGGAATGGCTAACCGTTCGGTTTTCGAGCGCATGAAGCCAACGGCCTACTTCATCAACATCAGCCGAGGCCCCATCGTAAACGAGGAGGATCTCCTCACCGCTGTAAACGAAGGGAACATCGCAGGTGCAGGCCTGGATGTCCTGAGCATGGAGCCGCCCTCTCCCGAACACCCACTCATTAACCATGACCGTGTCGTCATCACACCGCATACTGCCGGTGTCACGGAGCAGTCTTTCAGTGCATTGGGTCACGCAGTAGCAGACAACATCGCCCGGCTGAAACAGGGAAAACGGTTAAAGAATACCGTTTGACAGGGGCTGGAAAGAGATTCATTTTTTGAAGGGCGACCTTCATTTGTCACTAAAGAATGAGGTAGTGAGATGACTGGCAAAGACAGAACCCTGACTGCCCTGAGTATGCAAAGGCCTGATAGAGTTCCCTTGTATATTCACGGTATAAATGAGGGCCCTATAATCGGTATCGGACGTCATCTGACAGACGGATTGCCGGAACCGAAACAGTTTCATGAGATGAATGATCTGGAAAAGATGAAACTGCTCGATACTCTTTTTCTCATACACGAGGAGTTTGGCGTTGACGGATTTACTTCCTTTGAAATAGGGCATGAAAAGGAGATTGACGCGGGCCATGTTGAGGACGACTGGGGAGTTGTCTATACGCGTAACCCGCATGGCCTGCCTGTTCCCACCGGACATCCCTTAGAGTCGCGACTGGGTCTGGACGGTTACGAACCCCCTGCCCCTAAACAGGAGCACCTTCTCCTGCTCAATTTGGCACGGGACCGGTTCAAAGGTAAGATTGCACTGTTCTGGCTCATGCGTGGAGTTTTTGTTCTCAGCTGGCGTCTCGCCGGAATGGCGAATCTCATGGTCCAGATGATTGAAGACCCTGAATTTGTACACCAACTTGCCGCCATGACGCTGAAGTTTAACTTTCAGATGCTTGACCTCCTCGTAGATGCAGGTCTTGACGTGCTTGTGATCGAAGACGATATCGCTCAGACTAATGCGCCCCTGATCTCTCCTGCGCATTTTGAGGAGTTCGTTAACCCGTACAACAAAAGGCTCGTGGAGCGTGCCCGCGAAAAGGGTCTGAAAGTAGTTCGGCACAGCGACGGAAACCTGTGGAGGTTGCTCGACATTCTCCTTAAAACCGGTTATGACGGACTCAATCCCTTAGAGTCGCACGCCGGTATGCACTTGAAAGAAGTAAAAGAGTATTGCGGAGACAGGATCTGCCTCTTGGGAAATATAGATTGCATCGAACTACTTCCCAATGGTTCGACAGTAGAGGTTGACGCTGCGGTAAAACAGGCGATTAAAGACGCGGGCGAGGGGGGCGGTTTGATTATTTGTTCGTCGAATTCCCTGCACCCGGGAGTCAACCCCGAGAACTGTATAGCCATGTTTGAGGCGACAAAGAAGTATGGTCTTTACATCTGATCCGGCGAAGCCGGAATTGACTACTGACTATTGAATATTGAATATTTGTGGAAGTCGCTTCGCTCCATCATTTTTGATAGGTCTTTTATAAATTTAGAGAATTTCTTGAAATATTTAATTTGGCTGTGGCATAAATCCTACGCAAACATGATAGGATTTTAAAATTTAGGGACTGAAAACCTTTGATTCTCAGAAGACTACATTGGGGTAAACCATTATGACGACTCATCCCACTGCTGATCATCAGGCGTCAAATAATAGGTCCGCCTATCTCACGTTTACTCTGCTCTTCCTGCTTTATATGTTCGATTATATTGATCGACTTGTGATCTCTTCCCTCTTCCCCTTTTTGAAACAGGAATGGGGTCTGACTGACACCCATTGTGGTCTTCTTATATCTGCGGTCTACTGGTCGATCCTCCTTTTTTCGCTCCCCGCGTCTATAGCCGTTGACCGCTGGAGCCGAAAGAAGAGCATCGGCATCATGTCTCTCCTTTGGGGATTTGCGTGTATAGCCTGCGCATTCACACATAACTTCACCCAGTTGTTTGCAGCAAGAAGCGTTATCGGGATCGGTGAAGCAGGCTATGCGCCCGGCGGCACTGCCATGATTTCGGCCCTTTTTCCCCAGGAAAAGCGTGCCAGAATGCTTGGAATCTGGAACGTAGCTATTCCTTTGGGCGGGGCGTTGGGCGTTGCTCTTGGCGGGATCATCGCCCAATATTTCGGGTGGCGACATGCCTTTGGGATTATGGCGATTCCCGGAATTATAGTGGCGCTACTCTTCTTCAAAGTGAAAGACTATCGAACAGTAGAACTCATGGGAGTGACCGGAAAAGAAGATGCCGAAAAGAGAGATAGAATGGGTATTGCTGATATTGCAATTCAGTTCATCAAAAACAAAACCCTGATAGCCAATAATTTCGCCTTTGCCGGAAACGCCTTTGTTACGGCAGCTCTTTTGACCTGGCTGCCGTCCTATTTCAATCGGCTTGAAGGCCTGCCCATGAGCAAGGCGGGGCCAAAGAGCGCTGTGGTAATGCTGATGGCCATTGTGGGCGCCCCGCTCGGGGGCTATTTAGCGGACCGGTGGCAGCAAAAAAGAAAAACCGCGAGACTTCTTTTCCCTTCCCTTTCCTCCCTGACGACGGCCGTTATTCTTCTTATCGCATTTACGTTTCTCCGGGGAAACCTCCAGTATGTGGCTCTTCTCTTTGGCGGTGTTTCGGCAATAGCCTTTGTTCCAGCCTCGGTGGCCGTCACCCAGGATGTAGTTCACCCCGGTCTGAGAGCAATCTCCTTAAGCCTCTGCGTCATTGTGCAGCATCTCTTTGGAAGCGCCCTTGGTCCGCCATTTATAGGTTCACTATCGGACAGGTACAGCCTTGAAACGGCCATGCAGTTTTTGCCCATCTTTGCGTTTCTGGCAGGGATTCTCTACTTCGCAGGCGCCTTTTTTTACGTCAATGATGCGGCACAGGTCGAGCAAGTTGAAATTGTTATGGAAGATTAGGGACGGTTAGTGCTTCGCGGCCGGATTATCAGAATGCATAATAGTGGACCAACTGTTTGGTTACGGAGAGAAGATCTTCCACAAGGACGTGCTCATCAGCCGCATGGGCCATACTGTTGCCTGCGCGCACAAGGCCGCAGCAGGCAATCTGAGGTCTCTTGGGCTGAAGTTCCGAAAGTACCATTCCCAGATCCGTTGAAGCGCTTATGCCGCCAAAAACGAAGTCCTGGTATCCCCAAACGGCGGTGGCTGCTACCCGCATTTTTCTTGAGGCATCTGTTTCGGGATCGATCTCCACGGGTGAAAAGATGTTGTAAAAATCCATCTTGAGATCCAGGAGTTTTGAGTTTTCCAGAGCATGCTTCACGGCCGTTTCAATCTCTGAAACTACCTCTTCATACCTCTCGTCCGGGAGATAGCGACGGTTGACGGTAAGATGGCATTCCCCGGCAACCACGTTCTCCTTAACCCCGCCTCGGATGACATTCAGGTTGAACATGGGGGTCATCCTGTCTGAAGCACACCGACCAGGTTGATTCGCTCGCCCGAAAGAGGTTCCGGGATCAGCCGGTATTTTTCCATGGGGACAGCAACCCGTCGTGTTTCAAAACCGAACCCGTTCAGTTCGGTCTCGAGGATGTCCACAAGTTCTCCGTAATTTTCTCCGGGCGGGATAGTCGTATCCACACCAATGATTTTCCTGAGCAGATCGATGAGGTAATCTCTCTCCTGTTCAACTCTCAAAAAAGCCTCGGTGAAGTCCATTAATACTCTCCCTTTTGGTCCGATCCTATTCCTTGTCCAGAATTTCCCTCAATAAGCAAATTAGGGGGCGTGAACAACACTCTATGTTAACCCGGCCTTGACCACCTCCGGATTATCGTTCCGGCCCTTTTGTATCCATCCGCCATGGAGAACGTCTAATTCAATGACCACATCAAGGGCTGCCCTATCTGCTCCGGTTTGCCCATCTGATATGATTTTTTGGAGCATAATGGGAGAAGTTACTGGATGTTTTGCAGAAATTCAAGGGATTTGATTTGGTATTTGAGGATTTTTGTCTTCTGGGCGCAGATCATCCGATTTTTGTAGAAATTAGCAGATTAAGAACGAAGCGAAGTGAAAACCAAAAATAGACCAGCTTTTCAGGCACGGAACCGGTTAGGACTACCAGACGTAATCCTCTGCTTTTCCAAGGGGAGTCCAAAATTCCCTATCATATAGAAAGTTAGCATCAAATGAAAGTGAAAAATTCGAGCACAATGTTGCATTTCAGGTCCATCGGTTTCTCTTTTCGTTTACCGCTCCGGCACGCTGGCAGGACTTCGCCTCTATCGCATGCTCCACCCTTTGCCTGCGGCACCCCCGCTTTTTACAAAGGGCTAAAGGGTAAAAGCGCCAAGCGGTACTAAGGTTGCCTCAACAGGCGGAACCCGAAGATGTTGAGACGAGAGCCGGGGCCGTTGTGGCCGCGACAGGCCGACCGGGAGATCCTGGCGACGGTGATCCAGTTGCCGCCCCGTAACACCCGGGACGAGCCCGACGAGGGGCCTGTAGGATCAGTCACAGCGCTTGACGGGTAGCTCCCGTACAAGTCCTGGCACCACTCCGCTACATTCCCGGACATGTCATACAGCCCCCACGCGTTACTTGATTTCTGCCCCACCGCATGAGTTGTGGAACCTGAATTATAACAGTACCATCCTATCATGTTCATGTTTGCGTCGTCATTGCACTCGTTCATATTTGAATAGTGTACTATTCCGCCATTGGCAAAAGCTGTTCCACTCCCCGCCCTTGCCGCATACTCCCACTGAGCTTCCGTCGGCAGGCTGTATGTTCCCTCACCCCTGAGGTTCATCTGAGTAATGTATGATTGCACATCATTCCACGAAACCTGCTCTACAGGGCAGGTCGAACAACCGGTGAAATATGACGGGTTGCTCCCCATCACCGTCTCCCACTGGGCTTGGGTCACCTCGGTTATCTGCATATAAAAAGGTTGGGTAAGTGTCACCTGGTGCTGAGTTTCGTCGCTGTCCCTCCCCGGTTCATTCGAGGGGGACCCCATTGTAAACGTCCCCGCCGGGAGGAGCACAAAGATTTGCCCCAGGCCGTTGGTGTAAGAAGGATAAATAACAAAATACCCGATATTGGAATACCCACTACTTTCGACACTGTCATACGCCTGGACAGCAACGTAAAAAGCAGCCCCTTCCCAAAGATTGACCGAAATGCCTGTTTGGGTCCCCATGTCAACGCTTACTATTGAATCAGGACCAGTATAAGGGGAGGGGGCGTAGTTTAAGGTATACCCGGTTGCGCTGGCTACTGATGTCCAGGAAACAGTAACTGTCGTTCCGGAGAGCGTCACTGTTAAAGTCGGTTCTGACACGCCGGCCAAGGCCGTTCCTGCAGTTAGACAAACCGTGACCAAAACAACGAATAAAATCGAGAATGTTCTTGTTTTCATCGTTACTCTCCTTTGAGTTTAAGGTTTGAAAATGCAAGCCGATAACTCGAAAATAAATGCGTCACAATAGCAAGATTCAAGATTACATATTCAATTGTCGTCAAATCTGATTGGCTTGAAACAGAATCATAACGAGCATTAATCCCGCACGCCAAGCACGCACGACTACCAGATCAATCATACACATTTTGCCTGGGAAATCAACCAGGTGTGTATAGGTAGCTTTCACATTTGGACCAACAGTCTAAGAAAGGCGCACCCACAAGATGTAGTGGTTTTTCGTCCTTAACTCACAAGGGGAGTTTCTCTATACTCCTTCCCGAAAAAGTGAGTTCTCTATCAGCAGAGACCGTGCAATACGTGAGCAACATCTACAAGTACTATATTGCCTACCGGCGGATCACGGATAAACTGGTCTTAAAAGCAGAAGTAAATAAGAGAAAGGTCAGCCCGTAACACTGCTGTGATAATTTGTCTTACCTCGACTATCCCCCGGATACCCAATCTTTTCGTTCGGTTACCCGACAAATAAATCCTTTAACGATTGTACCAGGGCCTCGTGCTCCTTTTCTTCTTTTGCCAGTTGATTGAATAGCATTTTGTATTCCGGATGCTCTATTTCATTGGAAAGATGTTGATAGATTTTGTGCATTTCTATTTCAACATTTTGGAGCTGATTGAAATAATGGAGGACATCGTCTTTAGTAAACATCGATAGCTTCTCCCTGAACCTGTTTGAGTAGACCGCTCAGAACTCGTTTGTGTCTTTTGTTTTCCTGGATGAGCGTGCCTAAAATCCTTTTCAGCTCGGCGATATCCGACTCTGAAAGACCACTTCTTGAAACGATGGCAGACAGATGCCTCGCATAGATGGTCACAGCGCTTTCTTCCTTCTTCATGCCCTCTTGAATATGTTTAATCAGTTCTTCCCTGGTCATTTTCTTAAACCTTTGATCCATTGATGCGGTAAAGCGGTGGTTGTTTCCGGGACATCCCTGTATGAGACATCTTTCCCGCTGTTTATACGCCAGTCATATTCCTTTTTCACCTGAAACCATACGAGCCCGTTCAGGTTCCATGCCCTGGCCGTCTTGAATGCGTTTTTGATCCACAGACCCTTGTCCCCGCCCTGGTTCACACTGGCGGTCTCAAACACAAAAATGGGCTTGTTCGGAGCTAATTGCCGCAGCTTTTCCCAGGCGGGGCGGAATATGGCCGCGAACTCTTTCCACTGGCTGTCCCATCCGTTTTTCGTTTTTGTCTGGGTTGTCCCCCAATTATACCCGTCAATTCCCAGAACATCAACGTACTTGTCGCCGGGATAGTAGTCCTCAATACGGTTCCAGGAGGCGCTCGGATCATAAGAGGCGTTGGGCACCGATTCCGAGTTGGGACAGAAGACCCATAATACATTCTGTGCGCCGGCCTTTTGAAAAATTGTTACCACATACCTGAACATACGACTGTAGATGCGGGGACTTTCAGGGCCATACCCTTCCTTTTTAGTCCCCCAATGATATCGCTCGATGTTCATCTCGTGAGCGAATCGTATCAGGAATGGTCTTTTCCATGCTGCGGATTGTTTCGCAAATTCCATCAGGTAGTAATCGTACGCCCCGTTGAGAATGTCCTGGCATGTAACCATGACCTCATGACCTTCGTTGTAATGCATGGGCTCCCAGGTCAGGCAGGGTACGGCGCCCATATTCCATATGGCATCGAGGCTTTCCCCTGGAAAACGGGTAGATCTCTGACACGTCATTGATGGCCACTGAAGAAAGAAAACCACAATTCCGAACGATAACCCGATGTCGTTGTGCACGTCTTTCAATCGCTCTTCAGCGATGGGGCACCCGTCAAGGGCCACACCAAACAATAGGGGCACTGAACCGTAGTTGGTGGAATCCGCCCGCAGAGGTGAAGGAAAAAGGAGAATGATGGATAGGCAGGGCAGTAGCCAACAACTCTTAACTGTCATCATATCTCCCCTGTTCAGGATTATTAAAATAAAGGACAGAAGACAATATCATAAAATGGTAGCAACACCAACACATATTGACCACCAGGGCTACCATCGGTTCCCGCTCATAGATCAGCCTGTTGATGCCCCAGATGACCGCCGAAAAATTTAAGATGGCCAAGGAAAGCTGGGGCCACAGGGCCTTGAGTGGCAATCGCATGGCCCCGCCCTTTGGTGTAATTCCGAATGTGCCTTTGACCCCCATAAGCCCCAATATGGATGCCTTGATATAAACCGGAAAGGTAATGGCTATCAGGAGCTGGCCCAGCATAAGGTCTTTGAAAGCATATTTGCGCTCCCTCAGCGTCCAGAAGAACGTCGTAATGGTGAGGGTAAAATAGGGGACAAAAAACAGGGCATAGATTTCCGGCCTGGCAAAATAGCTCGGTACGTTCAAAAACATGTATAACAGGGGGCAGAGGACCAGTATCAGGAAGACTATGCCAATAAAATAGTGGGTGCTTGACAAGAAATATTCCCACCACTTAACAAAAGCCAGTTGTTTGGGATGGCGCAGGAAAAACCCGAGGACCTGTCTGAACAACCCCACCGTGCCAAGCGCCCATCTGAATTGCTGTTTGAAATATCCGCCAAGGTCCTCCGGGCCCATTCCAAATGCCAGGACCTTGCTGAGATAGGCTGAACTCCATCCCTTGAGATGGAATTTCAAGGAGGTAGCAAAATCTTCGGTCACCGACGTTTCATCGAAGCCCCCCACATCCATAAGGGCCTCGCGCCTGAAAATGACATTGGTGCCGCAGCAGAACATGGCATCGCTCAGGCTCTTTCCCTCACATATGTATTCGTAAAAGACCGCTTGCTGCAAGCCCGAGGCCCGCGCAATACGATTGGAATCAAAATTGGTATAATACTGGGGCGTCTGGATGAAGGCCAGTTTTGGATCTGCTTCCATTCTTGCAATCAAAGTCTCTACAAATTCGGGCAAAGGGTTCTGATCAGCGTCGAATACCACA
>Ga0190283_1001523_pt1 | contig 10168 bp, 9 predicted proteins | sample 48691801_MG_FD_161669 | JGI IMG/M metagenome (GOLD analysis project Ga0190283, IMG submission 161669) | Hydrothermal vent microbial mat bacterial communities from Southern Trench, Guaymas Basin, Mexico - 4869-18-0-1_MG | ecosystem: Environmental > Aquatic > Marine > Hydrothermal vents > Microbial...
TAACAAAATTTCCATACATATATGAAAGCAGGTAATCATCGTCTTTAATATATAGCGAAGGCCTGAGATTCTCAGGTAGCTGGTCGACAAAACAAAAAATGCATCTATTATTGCAGCAGACAGTATCTTTCAAGAGTCAATACCTTCGATTGTTTTTTTAATATCGGTTATATCTTTCTCAGGGGTTGATGCGCCACCGCTTATTCCTATTTTACCGGAATGTTTAAACCATACTGGTTTTATTTCATTACAGCTCTCTATATGGTAGGTACTCTCGTTTTCACTTAGTGAAATCTCAGCAAGATGAGCAGTGTTTGCACTATTTTTTCCACCAGCGATGATCATCACGTCTACTTTTTTGGAAAGTTTCTTTGTAGATTCCTGACGGTTTTTAGTTGTATCGCAAATAGTATTACATATTAAAAGTTCCTTGCACTTATCAAAAAGCACTGAAGTTATGCGTTTTACCCTATCAGCTGTTTGAGTGGTCTGGATTACTACGCCTATTTTCTTCTTAAAGTCCACACTGGAAGCTTCGAGGGAATCTTCGATTACTTTAATATTGCAGTCATCTAACTGTTCTTTTATACCGATGACTTCAGGGTGGTCCCTGTTTCCGATGACCAGGACAAAATATCCCTGGCTTTCAAGTTTTTTTACTTTTGCCTGGGCTTTTTTTACAAATGGACATGTAGCATCTATTATTTCTATCTTTTTCTGTAAAAGATCTTTAAGGACTCTCGGCGACATCCCGTGAGACCGCACGATCAAAATACTTCCCGCCTCTATATCTTCAGGGTTTTTCGCAGAGGCTAGACCCATGCTTGATAGTTCTTTCATAACTCCGGGATTGTGTATGACGGATCCCAGAGTAAATACTTTTTTACCGGACCCACTGTATTTATCCAGGGTTTTTTCTACTATATTTAATGCTCTTTTTACTCCGAAACAATATCCTGAATATTTAGAGATCTCTACTTCCATATAAATTTATTTATCCCGGTTTATATTTTGATAAAGTTTTTTTAATGATCTCATGGTCTCGTCCACAATTATTTGAATAGCATCTTTTCTATTATTTTCTTTTATGATCCTGGCAGTATCAATGGTGTCCCCGATTGCCATTATTATTTTTGGGAAAAATATGCGTTTATGCGGTTTTTGAATTATTTTATTTGAACCGATGATAACCATGGGAATGACCGGCGCACCTGAAAGAAACGATATCAGCCCTACACCTTTTTTACCTTCTCCTATTTTACCGTCAACAGATCTTGTTCCTTCAGGAAAGAGACATAGTATATTTTCATTTTTTAAAATATTAAGTGCAATATTAAAAGTAGCTCTATCGATCAGATCCCTGTTAACAGGAAATGCATTAAAAAAGGTAACAAGATTTGAAATAAAACTAAATGAAAATAATTCTTTTTTTGCCATAAAATATGTAAACCTTGGTAAATATGCTCCTATTAATACAGGATCAAGATAGCTTATATGATTGGAGCAGATAAGATATCTGCCGTTTCCTGGAATTTTATCCAGTCCTGTAATACTGACCCTGTAAAGTATAGTGAATATACATTTTAAAGCATGCTGGATTAGATTAAAAATAAACCAATATGCTCTACCGTGATTGTATTTAAGCCTTTGTGCGCACATAATATAATTTTTTTATCTTTTCAACTACTTCATCGATCGTAAGTCCGGAAGTATCTATCACTATGCCGTCTTCCGGAATGATCAGGGGGCTATCTTTCCTGCTGCTGTCGATCATGTCTCTGTCGTTTATCTCTTGCCTGATGGAACCCTCATCCATGGATTGGTTTTTGCCTTCAAGCTGCAATCTTCTTCTTTTTACTCTTTCAGAGATGCTGGCAGTAAGAAATATCTTTAAACCAGCATCAGGACAGACAACGCTTCCGGTATCTCTTCCCTCAAGGACGGAATTTCCATTTAAAGCCATCGACCTTTGAAGACTCACTAAATATTTTCTGATACCTGAAAGCCTGGAAACAATTGAAACCGCTGAGCCTACCTGGCTGCTTCTGATATCTTCCGTGATATCCTCTCCATTTATTTTTACAGAAGTATACTCATTTTCATCGCCAGCCCTGTTGTCTATCTGCAGCTTTGATTTTTTTGCAATCTCCAGTATTGCTTTTTCATCTTCTAGATCTATATTATTTCTCAATGCTATGAGGGTCATTGTCCGGTACATTGCACCAGTATCTATATAATTCAAATTCAGGTCCCTGGCAAGTATCTTGGCGATAGTGCTTTTACCGCTGCCCGCCGGGCCGTCTATTGTTATAATATTATTATTGCTATAGCTGATGTTTTGCTCCTTATCATGCCATTAGTTTTTTAAGTATGTATTTAAATCCAGGGAAGGAAGTATCAATACAATCAGAGTCAAGAATGGTTGTGTTATTTTTTGACAGTAGTGAAAGTATTGCAAGAGACATTGCTATCCGGTGATCTCCCATGCTCTTGACTGTTCCGCCACTGATGTCGCCATTACTGTTGCCGTTTATCTCAAAACCATCTTTTTGTTCCCTTATATCCACCCCGATTTTTTTTAACTGAGTGCTGAGAGCGGATATTCTGTCACTTTCTTTATTCCTTAATTCTCCAGCTCCTTTAATAATGGTCCTGCCATTGGCTCTGGAAGCCGCAACAGCAAGCACCGGGATCTCATCTATAATATTCGGTATCCATTGTTTTTCGATCTCTACAGAAATAAGATCGCTTGAAAATGTCTCAATATCGGCTACCCGTTCATTGCTTATTGTTCTTATGTTTTTTATTTCTATATTTGCTCCCATTTTTTTTAAGATCTCTAAGAAATGATTTCTTGTAGGATTTACTCCCACATCACGTATGAGAGTATGAGAATCCTTAAGGATCAAAGTCGCCACTATAATGAAGGCAGCTGAAGAAATATCTCCAGGAACATAGATATTCCTTGCCTTCAATTCCCTGGAAGGATCCAATCTGGTATATTTCCCATCGAACTCGATATCTGCGCCAAAGTATTGAAACATTCTTTCAGTATGGTCCCTGCTTACTTCAGGTTGGATTATTTCAGTCACTCCCTCAGCATTTATGGCTGCAAGAAGAATGCAGGATTTTAGTTGGGCGCTTGAAAGTGAAAATTCAAATCTCTTCCCCTTAAGTCTCTTATTTCCAAATATTACAAGAGGCGCATTTTTGTTATTATCTCTCCCATATACTGCTGCGCCCATTGATCTTAAAGGATCTATTATTCTTTTCATCGGACGGCTATTGATCGAAACATCTCCGCTAAGAATTGACATAAAGCCAGTAGAGGCAAGAACTCCGGCCATGAGACGGAGAGCAGTTCCAGAATTTCCAACATCAAGCACGACCCGGGGTTCGGTCATATTTGTAGTTTTAGTTCCATGGATCATTAAGTCATTATCTGTATTTTCTATTTTCACACCAAGCTTTCTTAGAATCTCTATTGTGTTTATGCAATCCTGTGAAAATAAATAATTTTCTATAATGACCTTTTCCCCCGAGATTGAAGATATGATGGCACTTCTATGAGAGATCGATTTGTCTCCAGGCACCCTTATCTCTCCATTTAAACTTTTTGCTCCATGGATTTTCACATTATTCACCCAGGACCTTCTTTACAGTAATATCATATCCTGCTTTTTCAATCGCTTCTTTGGCTAACCGGCTATCTTTATCGCCCTGGACCAACAATTTTAATATACCTCCATCAGAAAATTCAGTAGAATGAAATATGGAAATATCCTCTATGTTTATTCCCCTGGAACTTATTGCAAGAGTTATATCACTAAGAACACCAGACCTGTCAGGGATAGCGATTTTAAGCTCATATAGTTTGGAGATATCTTTCTCCACATATTTCGGTAGATTTGTCCTTGCTTTCTGAGCCCTCTGGTAATGTTTTTTTATATACTCGGAGTCATCTTTTAACAAACCATCTTTAAAATTATTTAAATAATTTATATAGAGTTCGATCGATTTAACGATCTCTTTCTTATTCTCAAGTGAAATATCCAGCCACATTTTAGTATTTGAAGCTGCGATTCTCGTCATGTCCCTGAATCCTCCGGCGCACAAACGGAAAAGATTCTTTAATTTTTTTTGCCGGTCATCGACAAGCTCGACAAGATTTGTTGAAAGAACATGGGGCAGGTGACTGATCAATGCTACATTTTCATCGTGCTCTTTTGGACTGATGGAGATTACCTTTGCCCCGATCCTTGTAAAAAGAGTATGAAGCGTGAGCAAATTATCAGTAGCAGTGCTATTTGTAGGAGTCAGAACATAGAAAGCATTTCTAAAAAGTTCAGGTTTTGCAGAAAGGACTCCTTCATTTTCAGAACCAGCCATAGGATGTCCACCAATAAAAAATATATCAGGTGGAAGTATATTATTGACCATCTCCACTGTTCTTTCCTTTGCACTTCCGACATCAGTGATGATCACACCTTTTTTAAGCCCATCTTTTATTGATCTGACAACTTCAATTGTCTTGCTTATAGGCGTGGCTATTATGATAAGATCAGCATTGCTGACAGCATTTTTGGGACTTAAGGCAACCCTATCAATAATATCCCGGTATTTAGCAATATTCATCGCTTCTTCTTCTATATCGAAACCAGTGATTATAAATCCATCTTTAAGAGCTTTAAGCGCCATGGCCAAAGAACCCCCTATAAGCCCAAGACCTATTACCGTTATGTTCTTAATTTTTTTCATTATATTCTATTCACTACTCAATTTTCTAATCCTGCAAAGATTTAAAAATAAGCTAATACTATATATAAAATCCAGGCTTTTGCCAATAATATCTGGTTTTTATTCTTATATTTTACAATACCTTTCATTATTAATTAATCTATTTGTCGAAGTAGCGGCCCAAAATGATCTATTGACGATTTTTATAAAAATACTTAAAAAAATAAAATAATATTGACATGAAAATTTATTTTTGATATCTTTTATGCATTCCTTAAACAGGAGGCAACTTTCTGGCAAAACCAGGGAATATTTTTGAAAGAAAGTACTTCCAGGTTAAAAACCTGAAAAGTCCCTGAGAAAAGTTTTTGGATATGTCCCGAGATTTTTAGTAACCTAAGGTGTAAACTATGGTGAAAGATAACTCGGGATTTTTTTATTTTAGGCTGTGAATATTGAGATCAATATACATCATCGTGGATTGATCGCCTGTCTTGATATTTTCTTTTTATTGCTTAAACCCTATTGGCCAGGTCCTCAAGTTTTCAGATTTAGATATCATGGATCTAACCCTTTCTATCTCTTCCTCAGTGGCACCTGATAATATGCTGATCTTCTCTTCAGTTATGTTCTTTTCCAGACCAGCAAGTATCTGGTCAAGCTTTCCATAATTCATTTTTAACATATCACTGTCGGTAATCCCCGGTATAAGATCAGGGCTGGGAGCTTTTTCTACAAAATAAGTATCAATATTTAAATATGAAGCAATATCATTTATCTGTGTCTTAAAGAGTGATATAAGGGGCATGATATCAGCAATTCCATCTCCATATTTTACAAAAAAGCCTGTAAGCCATTCACTTTTATTGGATGTTCCCACAAAAAGATAATTATATAATTCTGAATAATAAAAAAGGATACTGCTTCTTATCCGGTGCTTGACCCTGTAAAATGCAAGACCTTTATTTAATTCCTGATTGCTCCCTCCCTCTAAATTTGCCAGATAAAGATCCTTGCCAATAGCTTTTGACAGTTTTTTTCTATGGTTTATGACAAATTTTCTCTGCACGCTGCGTGAAAATAAAAAAGAAGGAGGATAAAGTCTGTATACACCCAGCCACCATAGTATTAGTGAGATTCTTTTAACTTTATACCTCACAGAAAGACTTTCAGCAAATTTCTTTGCATCTCTCATTTGTAAGGGGTCCGAGTCTCTCTCAGGGAGTATTATAGCTATTACCCTGTCACGGCCGAGAGCTTCAATACAGAGTTTGAGGGTAACACAGGAATCGAGTCCGCCGCTTAGACCGATCAGCGCACCATCTCTTTTCAGGTCAATAGCATATCTTCTGATGAAATCAATAATAGCATTTACGGTTTTTTTTACATCTGTATTTATAAATCCTTCTTTTTTGATCAAATCAGGCTCCATTGAATAAATTGAATAAAAAATGAGAAATTAAGCAGATATTACCTCTATTATCTTCCAATAATGTTTAATGATTTTATTAGATCCTCCTTGCTGGTGACAGGAAGTTCACAGTAATAATTCTTACAGATATATGCAGTTGGCTTATTGTTTATCGGGTGCAGTTCATCGATAAATGCTTTGAGCCCGATGGCCCGGCTAAAATCTTGATCCCCTGACTTGTAGATCACTATTTTATTCGGAATGAAATATTTATTAATATACTTTATCAATATCAGGTCTTTCCTCGCGGTCAACTTTTATATTAATAAAAGTCTTATTCATCAGGTCGGCAACATCTATATCTTCAAATGATTCTTTTTCCATCACATGGCACCAATGGCATGTTGAATACCCGATTGAAAGAAAAATAGGCTTATCCTGCTTTTGGGCAAGCCTGAAGGCCTCTTTGCCCCAGGGCATCCAGTTTACGGGATTGCCTGCATGTTGCAGCAGATACGGACTTTTTTCATATTTTAAGATATTTTCGGTTTTATCATTCATCATTTCTTTTGATCAGTCAAAATAAGGCTATTATTTATTTTTGCAACAATTTTTGCAGGACATGCGGTCTCATCAATACTATTGTCCATAAAATCAGCAAATGCACATTTCTTGGAATGTCCATAGAAAAGAAGCACTGCAGCCATGGTTTTTAGTAAAAGGGTCCTGGAGCTGCTCATTCTGTCTTTTGGGGGCTTGGGAGAGTCATCCATCGTAAAAAAATATTCATATTTGTTTTCTACAGAATGATGGCCCGGATAGATGCCCGCTATATGACAATCTTCTCCGGAACTTAAAAGGATAATATCAAAATGGTTTCCAAATCTCTTAAGTTCTTCTTCATATCCACCAGATCCCTGATCAGCATCTCCAGGCTTAAAAATGAAAGGATGAATATTGCCGGCCGTTATCTTACCTTTTTTTACTAAGTCGCCTGTCAGGTTTTCATCTAACAGCCTGTAATTGCTCTCTATGTCACCTGCAGGGACAAGTCTTTCATCGACCATAAAGAGATGTATTTTTTCCCATGGTATGTCATCCCTGTTAGCCAATAATTTAAATATGCCCGAAACACTCCTACCGCCAGGCATAGCCCAGAGCACAGTGTCCTTCTTATTGAGTATATTTTTTGTATGATATGCAAAGAAGTCTGACGCTTTGGCGTCAAGTACCTTCCTGTTAGAGTTGTGCAATATTTGCATGATAGCTCCAGTATTAAATGAACCTTCAATAAAAGGTCGAATCACTTCTTCCGGTTTAGGAGGTCCCTGTATTCTGGAACAATATCCTTAATAAATCCCTTCATCCCCTCAATGGTCTTGGGGTGGATCAAAAGCTCTTCGATTACGCTCACCGGAAGTGTTGCAATATCCGCACCGGCCAGTGCTGCTTCCCTGGCCTGACGTGCATTTCTTATGCTCGCTGCAAGGACTTTTGTCTCCGATATGCCGTAATTATCGAATATTTCCCTTATCTGGGACACCAGGTCGATACCTGAAATTATTCCATTGTCTTCAAGGATACCTCCATCCTTTTCCTCTCCGTAAGCCGGGAAATAATCAGTTTTTTTAAATTCAAGATTATTTTCCGAACGTATCAGATCATCGATCCTCCCGGCAAAGGGGGAAACAAGAGATGCTCCTGCCTTTGCAGCCATTAATGCTTGTTCGGGTGTAAAAATGAGGGTACAGTTGATAGGGATGCCTTCTCCCGATAGTGTCCTGATAGCTTTAAGCCCATCAAAATTATTACCGCTCTTCCTCTCGGTTGAAGGGTTAACTGGTATTTTTACATAAACATTTCCTGCAATAGGATTAAATAGCTTATAAATCCTTCTACCTTCATCGATCATTTTTTCAGAATCGGTCCCTATGACTTCAAGACTTACAGGCAAACCCCTGGTAAGTAAAAGGATCTCTTTAATATAGTCTTCAATGTCAATACTTCCACCTTTTATTTTTTCCTCGTCAACAGCGGCCCTTATAAGAGAGGGATTAGTCGTTACTCCATCAAGAAGTCCGTAATCATATGCCTGGCTGATCTCCCCCAATTTACTTGAGTCAATAAAAATCTTAATGATGACCACCTTCCTTTAAATACAATGGTTATAAATATAGTCAGATACCTGCAATTTCCCTGACCTTTTTAATTATAGCTTCTTTTGATATGCTTTCATAATTTAACAGTTGCTCCGGGGTTCCGCTTCTTGGCATCTTTCTTACAGCCATAATATACACCGGACATTCAACACCTTCGATACTGCATACAGCTTCTCCGAGTCCTCCTTCAGGAAAATGGTCCTCAACTGTGATCACTGCTTTTGATTTTAAAGAAGCATCCTTTATTGTTTTTTCATCAATTGGTTTTATGCTATAAGTATCTATTATTTTAATATGAACATTTTCTTTTAGTAATTCCTCATATGCTTTTAATGCTTCATGAAGCGTAATGCCAGCTGCGCACACAGTAATAATGTCACTACTGTCCTCCCTGAGGATCTTGCTGCCACCTATTTTAAATGATTCTTTATTGCTGTATACAACAGGAGTATTCATTCTTGTGGTCCTTATATATGAATTACCTTTAAACGATGCAGAAAGTCTAACAAGCGCCTCTGTTGATACAGCATCGCATGGATAAAAGACAGAACAACCGGTTAAGGTACGAAACATCGCAATATCTTCCAGACCCATCTGTGACGCACCATCGGGTCCTATGGATACTCCAGAATGGGAGCCGGAAAATTTAATATTAGTATTTGAGTATTGGCTCATCCTTATCTGGTCAAATGCTCTGCTAAAAAATGCAGCAAATGTCGATATAAACGGTATCTTTCCCCTTAAGGATAGCCCCAGTGCCGCTCCTACCATATTTTGTTCCGCTATAAACATCTCAAAAAACTTTTTAGGGAAATTATCACCGAATATCTTTGCATATGTAGAATTACTGACTTCAGCATCAAGGACGACTATCTCCGGAAAATCTTCATATATTTTTATAAGTGCTTTTCCATATGCTTCCCTGGTAGACTCAGGGTCCCCTATCTTATAAGAACTGCCGCCAGGTTTGTAGCTGCTGCCTGCTGACCTGGATACATATTCTTTTTTTTCTATATTGGCCGGAAGGACAAGTTCTCCAATAAGATCTTTATCTACTGTGCCTAATTCAATAAGGGCCTTGTCTTTCTGTTCCTCGGAAAGGGGTTTCCCATGCCATCCATTAATATCCTCGATGAAGCTGACGCCTTTCCCCTTAACCGTATCTGCTATTATCATTGTGGGCATATCATCTCTTTCTACCGCTTCATTATAGGCTTTATCTATTTCTTCAATACTGTGACCGTTTATCACTATTGTATTCCATCCAAAAGCTTTGATCCTTTCTTCATATCCAGAAGAATTACGGCCCAGCATAGTCTCGCCTCTTTGGCCCAGCCTGTTTAGATCAAGAATTGCTGTCAGGTTTCCTAATTTATAATATGAAGCCAGTTGCATTGCTTCCCATTGCGAACCTTCAGCCATTTCACTATCTCCAAGAAGCACATAGGTCCTATATGGTAATTTATCAATATATTTTGCTGATAGCGCCATTCCGAGCCCAATAGAAAGACCTTGCCCAAGCGACCCCGTAGAAGCTTCGGCATATTTAAATCTTGGGGTAGGGTGTCCCTCAAGATCACTGTTGAAATCCCTTAGAGTCAATAACTGGCTTTCTTCAACTGCGCCAGCTGCGGCCCAGAGTGAATACAGGAGGGGAGAGGCATGGCCCTTTGAGAAGATAAGCCTGTCATTATTAATATGATCTGGCTTATTGGGATCAAATCTAAAAAATCCTCCGAAGAAGAGTGTGGACATTAGTTCAACGGCAGAAAGGGAAGATGTAGGATGCCCTGATCCTGCACTGGTCGTAGAAACAAGTATATAGTATCTTATCAGCCTTGATAGTCTTTCAATTTTTTTA